>Ga0187847_10000644_pt1 | contig 36665 bp, 33 predicted proteins | sample June2016WEW_4_10_FD_132458 | JGI IMG/M metagenome (GOLD analysis project Ga0187847, IMG submission 132458) | Peatland microbial communities from SPRUCE experiment site at the Marcell Experimental Forest, Minnesota, USA - June2016WEW_4_10 | ecosystem: Environmental > Terrestrial > Soil >...
ACAGCATCTATTCCATCCTCGAGGACAAGCACGGCCATTTCTGGTTCAGCGGACCTTCAGGTGTCATGCTGTTGAATCGCGGCGAACTCGATTCGCAGGTCGCCGACAAAGGCCAGCTGCTTTCACTGCGAATTTTTCGAGCCGATGAGGGCGGCAAGCCGGTGCAGTTTTATGGGGGCACACAGCCCGCCGGCGCTCTCACCGCCACTGGCGAAGCATGGTTCCCCACCAGCCAGGGACTGTGGAGCATTCGTCCGGATGAACTGGAACATCCCTTTGTCTCCAACCTCAACATCGATACGGTTACCGTCGATGGCCGGCCCGCGCCTCATGCCGGGAAACTGAATTTTGATGCTGGCAGCGACCGCATTGAAATTGCCTATGAGCCCGTCTTGCTACGTTCTCAGGAGGGCCTTCGTTTTCGCTATCGGCTCGACGGATATGACCGTGAATGGACCTACGCAAATGCTCAACAGCGGGTCGCGACGTACACGAATCTTCCCGCCGGTCCCTATACATTTCTGGTTGAAGTCTGGGAGACCGATCATCCCGGATACAAGGCCCGCGCCTCCATCGGCTTCGTTAAGAAACCATATTTCTACCGTACGCCTTGGTTTGTAGCAGTCTGCGTGCTGGCCGTTGCGCTGGTGTCCATCCTTGCCTATCAAATGCGCATGAAGCAGATCCACGACCGGTTCAAAGCTGTATTGGCGGAGCGCACGCGCCTCGCGCGCGAAATGCATGACACCCTTATTCAAGGCTGTGTCAGCATCTCGGCATTGCTTGAGGCAGCGGCCAGCGGTGAGGTTGACAACGAATCAAGAGCGCACCTCATCGACTATGCCGCTACGCAAATTCGCACCACTGTGGATGAGGCGCGGCAGGCAGTGTGGAATCTGCGCGGAGAGGAGCATACCGTCGTCGATTTGGAGGCCTCTCTGCAGCGCATGGCTTCGCGGATTGGGCGCGAACACGGAGTGGAGATGACCTGCCATCTGCGCGGAAAGCCATTCGACATCAACCTTCCGGCGACGCACGAGGTGATGATGGTGGCCCGCGAAGCCGTCTTCAACGCCATCCTCCACGGTCGCGCGAAACAGGTTGATGCGGAGCTTTACTATGCGGAAGAGTCGCTTTCGCTCACGGTTCGGGATGACGGCGAAGGTTTCGATACTGCAAAGGCATTCACTGACGGGCACTTCGGCTTACGTGGAATGAGAGAACGGATACATCGCTTCGACGGTAAATTCGAAATTGAAAGCACTCCACATCAAGGAACTCGCGTACGCGTGGTGATTCCACGCGCAGAGATTGCCCAAGGAAGCCAGCAATCCCACGAGTCTCTGCGCACGGGCTGACGACTCTATCTTCCAGGCACTATAATCCGGGTGCTCATGTCTTCCATTCGAATTCTTATCGTGGACGATCACCCCATCATGCGCGTGGGCATCACAGCTCTTCTCGCGTCCAACAAGGAAATGGAAGTGATTGCCCAGGCGGGCAGCGGCGAAGAGGCGGTCAAATTACATGCACAGCATGGCCCGGATATCACTCTGATGGACTTGCGGCTGCCTGGCATCAGTGGTGTTGAGACCATTCGCGCCATTCGCAGCCAGTCCCCCAAAGCGCGGTTTATTGTGCTCACGACCTATGAGGGCGACGAAGATATCTATCAGGCCATGGAAGCCGGCGCATCTGGTTATCTGGTCAAAGGCATGCCCCAGGAGATGCTGATAAATGCTGTGAAAAAAGTCCACACAGGCGGTCGCTATCTCCCCCCACCTGTCTCGCAAGCGCTTACTTCGCGGACCCGCGACTCAAACCTCAGTAACCGCGAACGTGAAGTGCTTCGGCTGCTCGCAAACGGCAAATCCAATCGCGAGATTGCAGGCCAGCTCGGCATTACAGAGGCCACCGTCAAGTGCCATGTCAGCGTGATTCTGATGCGGCTGAATGCGAGCGATCGCACGCAGGCCGTTGTCACCGCGCTGCAACGGGGTCTGATCCATATCTAGGTCAGTTTCACTTGAGTACGGAAACGAGTCTGCTTCAATAAGGTTGTTCGTCAAGCATCGCAACCTAAGCTTGTTGGGTGTGAGGTCTTGTCGAATTCACGAGATTGCGAACTGTGGAGTCGGTTCTTCGGCCAAGCTACGCCATAGGTTCTTCGGCCCAGTGATCTCATTGCCCAATTCGACTCCTACAGCACGACTCCTTTTTCATCCAACTTGTCGAAAAGGGTCTGATAGTAAACGCGGGGGCTTTCTGGATCGGCCGAAGGGAGAGGCATGGCGCTACGCATATGCCTTCTCTCGTCAGCGGGACGCAGCTTGGCGCTGGGAGAGAACTCGACGCCGGGTACGAGTACCAGCCCAAGGCCCTCGGACTGAAGAGTCTTCGCCAGGTTCGTATTCTTATCGTCTGGTCTCATGGATGTACGCACGAAGCCGATTCCAGATTGGTTCAGCTGCTCTACGATCACTTGCTGGTCCGCGGCGCTGAAATTCTGAAAGCTGTTTACATTGATGCCAATCACGCACTTAGTTTCCTGGGCGAGACCTACCTGGCAGAGCAAGGCCAAGACGAAGAGAGTTCTCCCAAAGGGATGATTTTTAATTGGGCGCATGCAGGCAGTGTAGTGGAGCGGGAGTAGTCGCCTAACTTCGATCTCGGATCGACAGATGAATACGTGGGCTGACGCCACCTCGATGCTGGACCGAAAACAGGGCGCGAGAATACAGTACTGACATGGCGAGCTCAGTCAAAATAATCCAAGTGCTGATCTTGGATGACCACCCTGTGGTCCGACTGGGTTGCGGACGATGCTTGAAAGCGAGGGCAACATCTCGGTAACGGGCATGGCGGGTTCTGCGAGAGAAGCTTTGACGGAAGTCCAGAAACTGCAGCCGGATGTTGTTCTCATGGACCTGCGCACGCCTGAAATGGAAGGTGCCGAGGCGGTCACCGAACTGCGCCGTGTCCATCCCACCATGCGTATTCAAATCAAAGAGTGTTCTCTAGCTGGAGAGTCCGATGAAGATAGCCGCACGAGTTTTGCTTTGTTCTTTCGTTTGTTGCCTTTGTTTCTGCTCGGCGCTGTCTCAGGAGAGACCTCCCGCAACGCCTCTAATCACACATGACCCGTATTTCAGCATCTGGTCTGCAACAGACAAGCTTACCGAGTCCGACACAACGCACTGGACGGGAACTCCTCAGCCCATCACCGGTATTGTGCGCATCGACGGCAAAGCATTTCGATTTATGGGGCATCATCCGGATGCGATTCCCGCAATGGCGCAAACGGGCAGTTCAATAACAGCGACGCATACCCAATATCAGTTTCGGCAAAGCGGCGTGAGCCTGGAACTGACATTCTTCACTCCGGCGATGATGAACGATCTGGATGTGCTTTCGCGGCCGGTCACGTACCTTACTTGGGCTGCGCAGGCCGAGGATGGCGCGACCCATCGGGTTTCAGTTTTCCTAGATGTCGATCCGTTGATTGCAGTCAATGACCGGAGCGAGAGGGTTGTGTCTTTCCGCAACCACACCACATTGCTGAACGTTCTTTCTGTGGGATCTCGCGATCAAAACATCCTGAATCGCTCCGGCGACAACCTCCGGATCGACTGGGGCTATTTTCACTTCGCAATACCAAAGGATGAGGACTCGACTGCGGCGATTACTCCTGACGCCGCCAAGATTTTTGCAGAAACTGGACTACTTCCGGCGAGCGATTCGATGGGCATGCCACAGGCCGCAAGCCATACAAATCCGCATCTTGCGGCCTGTCTAGAATTTGGAGCTGTCGGTGCGCAACCGGTAACGCGTCACGTACTTGTCTCCTACACTGAGGGCTATGCCATTCAATATCTGGAACGAGATCTGCGGCCGTACTGGCAGCGTAACAACCTGCCGGTTGAGCGGATGCTTGACGAAGCCGAATCACAATACTCGGTTCTTGATAAGCGAGCCGAAGCATTTGATGCGGAGCTGAAGGCTGATTTAACCAAGGTCGGGGGAGAACATTACGCTGCCCTTGCGATCCTGGCATATAGACAGACACTTGCGGCCCACAAACTCGTGGCCGACGTGAATGGCGATCCAATGCTCTTTGCTAAAGAGAACTTCTCAAACGGCTGCATTGCCACAGTTGATGTGCTTTATCCATCCGCCCCATTCTTCCTTTTCTTCCAGCCGAAATTGCTTGAGGCTCAGCTTCTCCCGGTGCTCGAATACTCCGCACTCGCGCGTTGGCGGTTCCCGTTCTCGCCTCACGATCTCGGCCAGTATCCGCTGGCCAATGGGCAGGTGTATGGCGGCGGGGAAAAAACGGAAGAAGACCAGATGCCAGTGGAAGAGAGTGGCAATATGCTCATCCTGGCCGATGCACTGGCGAGAGCAGAGGGTGATGCACACCTCGCAGAGCGCTATTGGCCGCAGCTCACGCGTTGGGCTCAATATTTGAAGGAGAAAGGGCTCGACCCGGAGAATCAACTGACTACCGATGACTTTGCCGGCCATGTTGCCCACAACGCGAATCTATCGATTAAGGCAATCGATGCGCTGGCCGCCTATGCCGATCTAGCGCACATGCTCAAACATGAGGACGTTGCCAAAGATTATGGCGCTATGGCGAAGGACATGGCGGTCAAGTGGGTTGCCATGGCTCAGGAGGGTGACCATTACAAGCTTGCATTTAACAGCCCCGGCACCTGGAGCCAAAAGTACAACCTGGTCTGGGATCAGATTCTGGGCTACAACTTGTTTCCCAGGTCTGTGCGCGAAACGGAGATGACTTTCTATCAGGGGAAAATCAACCGTTACGGGTTGCCTCTCGATATTCGAGCTGACTATACGAAGCTCGATTGGTCCGTCTGGACGGCCACGCTCGCTTCATCTCCGGAACAGTTCAATGCGATTCTCGATCCCATCTATCGATGGATGAATGAAACGCCAAGCCGAGTTCCTCTTACCGATTGGTATGACACGAAGACAGGGAAGCAGGAAGGCTTTCAAGCGCGCAGCGTGGTGGGCGGCGTCTTCATCAAAGCTTTGTCGGACAGGCAGCTCGTTGCCAAGTGGAATGCGTTGAGCCGCGTATCAAACCAGGATCAGACGGCGACCGAGGGAAAACCGCAGTAACCGTTGTAACTGCGCATGCGAGGGAAGCAGACATCGCCCTTCGTCGGCGTCAGCTACAGGCGCTTTATGAAGGCGAGGGCTTCTTTAAGTTGGGGGAATTGCGCTTCTTCGGCTTTGAATTCGCGGGAGTGAACGCAGCGGCGGAGGCCACGCATCTTGACAGGATGCTTGAGATGAAGCATCTCGTGATAGAGCAGATACTCGATTGCATAGCGGGGGCTTGAGGGACGATCGAAGACGCGGCTGACGACGATGGTGTTATGGGCAGCGTCGTAATGGCCGAGAGAACGCTTGGCCATATGCTCGCTCCATGTGAGCTCAGGACGTCCGAGAAGGCCACCGAAGAAGCGCGTATTGAGCGAGTCGAAGACAGCTTCAAGATTGTAATAGCGGCCTTCAGGGCCGGTGAAACGCTTGCTGCCGCGAGCGTAACGGATGAGTTCGGTCTGGCGGGTTACGGCGGCGGATGAGGCGAAGCGTTTGTAGCGGAGATTCTGGGTGGGATCTATGGGCTTCTTATAAAGCTTTGCGATGAGGATGTGAGCGATGGCATGAATGACGGATTCGGGCGCGCCTTCGAGAAGGTCAGAGAGGCTGACGTGAAGATGGCCTTCGCGGAGTCGGATGGTGGTGTTGAGCGAGGTGAATCGGCGAAAACGGACAGAGATCGGGGGCATGGGCGCGCGAGGGCGGAGGGCCCGGTATTCCTGCTCAAAGATTTGGACGAATTCGGGGGACACCACTTACAGTTTACAGGCTGGGGAGGACAGGTTGCCGATGACGGCGAGGCGACGTTCGAGACCCTGCAGATTCGGCTGGAGATCAAAACCGGGAGCGGGACAGTTTGCAACGGTGTTCTCGCCGACCGGGCGACCAGAATGCCTGCAATGCTCGCGCACACCATCGCCAGCATTGCGGCGAGGCCCCAGAGCAATAAGCTCAACGCCCGTGCGAACCGATCCCGGAGTGCAAACGATCCTTCAGCAATAGGCACAATCAGCGCATGGCTCTCCTTGTCCCATGGCCTTCCAAACCTAAGCTGCTTGACGACGTGTTCACAGATTACGTGGCGTATCTGCGTCACTCGAATTCGTTCGTGGAGAAGACCTATCAATTGGAGAAGGTGGGCTCTTTCGCTGGAGCAGGAACTCCCGAAGCAAAGGCGTTTGCGGAAGAGAGACTGGCTGCGGCAGCAACGGAATTGCGTGACATGATCTACACCGCATGGGTCAGATCTTCGTAATGATGGCGAAAGATCATCAGGGAACCCGGACTAACTGGTCAGTTCCTATCATCCGGTTCCCGGCGATGTTGCAGAACAAAGTGTTGGTTCAGATCGAGACGCAAGAATTGCCTCTTGTTATTTCGCCTGGTTTGGAGTATTTCCAACGTTGTGAGGAATCGAGAATGCGAACGTTGCGCCCGGGCTGGCATTTTGAACAGCCCACAAGCGGCCATGATGAGCCTCTATGATAGAACGGCTCACGGCCAGCCCGATACCCATGCCCTCTGGTTTGGTGGTGAAGAAGGACTCGAAAAGCCGTTCACTGATTTCCGGATTAAAACCAACTCCTGAATCCTGAACAGAAACGGTGACGTTACCGCCCTCCATCTCAGTCCTGATGAGTAACTGTCTTGGCCGATCGTTGACCGTGACCATAGCGTCCAGTCCGTTGCGGAGGAGGTTTAGAATCACCTGTTGAAGCTGAACGCGGTCGCCGTTAACGGTTGGCAGACTATCGCCGAATTCACATTTCAGGATTACGCTGTTCCTCTGAAGTTCACCGGAGAGGAGTGTGATGATTTCGCGAGTTGCTTCATTGAGGTCGACCAATTCGATATCGATTTGTTTCCTGCTGAAAAGCGTTCGTAGTCGAGTGATGACCTCAGACGCGCGTTTACCATCGCGAATCATCCGTTGTGCGGTCTCCTGCGCACCATCTATATTCGGAGGATCGCTCTTCAACATACGAAGGCAAGTGCTCGCATTCATGATGATTCCAGATAGCGGCTGGTTCACCTCATGTGCGATTGAAGCTGTCAGTTGTCCCATGGTCACGACTCGCATCACTCTTGCCAACTCCTCCTGAGTGTTGCGTAGTTCTTCTTGTGCGTGCTTCCAGTCGTGCATGTCCACCACTGTGCCGTGCCACTTGACTATGCGCCCTTCCTTATCAAGCAATGGCAGCGCGCTCGTCATACACCACCGGTATGTGCGGTCGGCAGCGTGAAATGCGCGAACTTCAGCCTTATAGGGAGCGCCGCTTTTCACAGATGACATCCAGGCTTCCGCTGTCGGTTTAACATCATCGGGGTGGAGAAGGTTCATCCAACCATCGTTCATGATTTGTTCAGGACTAACACCGGTGTATTCAAGCAAGCGACCGTTGCAGTACTCGATCGCTCCATCCGGAGAAGCACTCCAAAGCATTTCGGGTATGGTTTCTGTTATCTGGAGCAGATTCAATTCCCGGATCCGCAGGGCTTCTTCTGCTCGCTTCCGGTCCTCGATGTCAGTCATGAGGACATACCAGCCGGTCATTCTGCCGTCTGTGTCGCGCACGGGGAGGGCGGTGAGTTGAAACCATCGATAGACGCCATCGGCGCGGCGGCAACGTAGTTCAAGTTCATGCGCAGTTCCGGTTCTCATCGTTTCCGTAAAGATCGCTATTGAGCGAGCGAGGTCGTCTGGATGAATGGCATCGTTGGTTGCCCAACTCTTCATTTCCTCCATCGTCATTCCGTAATAATCCAGGAACCGCCTGTTGACAAGCTCGAGCTCACCGCTCGGAGTCATAGTGGTAACGAGTCCCGGAATGCCGTCGATAATGTGGCGAAGATTGTTCTCGCTCGCGCGCAAGGCATCTTCAGCGCGCTTCCTATCCTCAATATCGGTCCCTAAGATGTACCAGCGCGCGATGTGGCCGTGGGCGTCTCGCACGGGAAGGGAGCGAAAGTGGAACCATCGATAAATACCATCGAAACGGCGGCACCGGTGCTCATGATCAAGAGGAATCTCGTTTGCGATCGACTTTGAGTAGATGTCGATCACGCGAGGCAGGTCATCTGGATGAACAGTTTCGTTGACCGACCAGTCTTTCAATTCATCGAATGTCTTGTTGTAGTACTCCAGGAATTGCCGATTGACAAAGTCGACCTCACCGATCGAATTCACGGCGCAGACATACCCTGGGATACTGTCCAGAATCTGGCGGAGGTTGTGTTCACTAGCCCGCAGTTCCTCTTCGGCACGCTTCTGGTCGTCAATATCCGTGGTTGTGCCGACGAATTTGAGGACTTTTCCTTCTGCATCGCGCAAGACCACGGCTTGCTGAAGGTGCCAGCGATAGGTGCCGTCCATAGCGCGGATAGACCTGGTTTCGAACGCAAATCCCTGTCCCGAGCGAACTCCTTTCCAAAAGGCCCTGGATGCAGCTTCGCGATCCTCGGGGTGGATCACGGTCATCCAAGCCTCGGGGTGCGACCGGACGAAATCAAGAGTCTGGCCGGAGAATTCAAGCCAGACTTGATTCACGAAATCAGGTGTTCCATCAGGCTTGAGCGTCCAGGCAGATACCGGAAGACGCTGCAGCAGCCCAACTTGGAGCTGCAGCTGTTGGTTGGTTTCGGCAAGCTCCCTTGTCCGTTCCGCGACCCGCCGATCGAGTTCACTTGCGACCTGTTTCTGTTCACCCAGGAGGCGCGCCTGCTGCAACCCGATCGCTAACTGATTCGCAGCTACTCTAAGCACCAGGCTCTCAGTTTGCTTCGGAAAGCCGGGCCTATGAGATCCTGCCACGATGAGTCCGAGCTCGCCTTCTGTTCCCATTCTGATGGGAAATACAGAAACTTCCTGCTCGCCCAGATGTCTGATCACTGGTTCAGACTGCCCGTGCGGAATCTCTACCGGCCACTGACTCAGTGCATGACTGAGATCCTCCTGGCTATGAGTCGTCCCGTATAGCTGAGTAGTCTTAAGCGCGTCGGTCGGGACTTGGTGCGAGTCGAGCTGCACTCGTGCATAGAGGAAATCGAGGTCGAGCATTGCCAGAAGGGCATCGAGGAAGGTATCGAGGATTCGACCTGGTTCGCTGCCATTCCAAATTGCTGGAAGAGCAAGGACGCTGACCAGATCGTTCATGCAGCGCTGCAGGCGTTTTACTTCAGGCGCAGGATCGGTTCGTTGATCGTGCATAATGGTCCGCCTTTACAAGCAGTTGTCCGCGCTGTGCTCGGTTCACAGGCGAAACAAGGATGCGGGCTCTCAACTCTAGACTGCTCAAATCATATTAATCGAACTCGGATCAGGCTCACGGGATGGCGCACTTGGGTCAGGGAGGGGCGATTCCAATGACCGAAAGATACGAGACTCGCGCGGTAGGCCAGTGGCTGGACATAACGACTTGCTTCAGATGTTGAACATCGTGACAAATGTTTGCAGCTGGTTGAGGATTTTGTTCAGTTCCGCGATGGCGGAGTCGGTCTGGATGGCATTGGCGCTGGTGCTATTGGCCGCCGCGGCAAGCTCTGCCATCTCGCCGGCAATGGCGGCTGCGGTCTGGGCGGCGTCCGAAACGTGACGCCCCATGTCATTGGTGGTGACGGTCTGCTCCTCGACCGCGGCGGCAATGCTGTGGGAGATATCGCGGATCTGGTTGGTGACGGACGCGATGGCGGCCATGCTTTGGACGCTGTCAGCGGTGTCGCGCTGGATGGCGGCGATGCTTTGGCTTACTTCTTCGGTTGCCTTTGCGGTGCCCTTGGCCAGTTCTTTCACTTCATTGGCCACCACCGCAAAGCCTTTGCCCGCTTCGCCGGCACGCGCCGCTTCGATAGTTGCATTGAGCGCAAGCAAATTGGTCTGCTGAGCAATGCCGGAAATGACCTTGATGACTTTGCTGATCTCCGTGGAAGATTGGCCAAGGTGGTTAATCTTTTCTGTGGTGCTGGTGTTGACTTCGACGGCAGACTGCACAACCGACGAAGCCCGACTGGCATTTTGGGAGATCTCACGAATTGAGTTCAGCATCTCAGACGATCCCTTAGCTGCCGCGGTCAGCTCGGCGGAAACCTTCTCGCTGGACTTTGCCGCGGAGGTGGCGAGGCCGCTGGTTAGAACAGCCCCGTTTCGCAATTCCCTGGTGTTCGCTGTCATTTGCTCCGAGGCGGAGGCCATCACCATAGTGTGCTGGCTGATCTGCTCCACTTCGTGCGCAAGATTCAAACAGACCGTGTTCAGCGCCGTGGCGATGCGTTCGTATTCGCCGGTGTAATGGCCTTGCACGCGGGCGGTCAGGTCCATTTTTGTCAGCGCTGTCAGCACCCGCTCAATCTCCCTCACGGGCGCAAGCCACGCATCGAACATGGCATTAAATCCCTCGAAGATACGGCGGTTTACGCCTGTAAAGTCTTCTACGTTGGCGCGTACATGCAGATCGCCGTTCTCGGCGGCCTTCGTCATCTTTGCGATCTGGGTGTTGCGTCGGTTGATCACGTCGATGAAGCCGTTGCAGACATCTTTAGCGTGGGCAAAGTTGCCCGGGAAACCTTCGTTGAAGGGTTCCGGAATGCGGCCAATCGACATATTTTCTACGGAGGTGACGGCGCTCTCATAGGTCTGGACGATGGTATCCAGGATCTCGTTGATTGCGCGACTAGCAGCGGCTCCGTCCGCGTCATCATTGGTGGGGACCAGTCGTCGTTTGAGGTCGCCCGCCGAGACCGCATTCCGCAATTGCTCCAGCTCCGTCAGGAACGAAGACCGCCCTTCACTAAGCTCTTCCCGCCCTGCCATGACGCCGCCTGACTCCACCACAGATTCCAAAGTAGATCTCCAATCCGAGACGAGGCTTCTCAAGAGAGCGCAAATCATCTCGAACAGACCTTTCTATCGGCTCTGATGGGCAAGAATTCCAGTGCACTGGCACAAAATGGGTACGCCCTCGTCGAGGCCAGAACCCCATAAGCCGCCTTGTTGTCTGGGGAGGTTAATTCGGGGCTGTTCGGGTCCGGGGGAAGTCTGGTTGATCGTAACTAACCGGTACGGCCTGTCATTTGCCGTCTGATTTCGACTTGGGTTCGGCGCGGTCTTGGTTTCTTTCGTCTTTGTGGATGTCGAAGTATTCGGTCTGCTCGGTGAGGAGGCGCTTGGCCTCGTCGGCCAGATCTTCGCCGCTCTCGATAGCTTCTTTGCGGGCGAGATCGAATCCGGGTTCGCCGGCTAGAGCGTTGAGAATGCCGAGCCAGCGGGGAGTGGCTTCGTTGAGTGGCTTGAGAGCTTTGCGGATGTCGGCATGGCGGTCAGAATAGGTGTCGAGGTTCGAGCCCAGCTCGTCCATAAGGGCGGTGAAGTCCTGTAGCTCGTCGTCGAGGCGGCGGGCGCGGGCTGTAGATTTGGAGCGATTAGTCAGGCCCTTGATGGTGTCGGCATGCTGGTTGAGGAACTTGGTGTAGAGATCGACGCGGTCATTGGGATAAATGCCGGCTTCGCGAATCTGCTCGATTTCGGCTTCGGTGAGGGGCTCGCGCTTTTCTTTTTGGGCGAGGAGTGGCGCGGTGAGAAACAGGCAGATCAGGACAGAGAATAAACAGGACGAGGGACGCATGGGCTCCGAAACTCCAGCGTTCCCATTGAACCACACGCGGTTGATTCGAGAGAAGAGCGGGGCGAGCCAGCCGGGGGGGAGATCTCTCAGGGGCTAAAGCCCGGGCGCTGCTTTGTGCCGGTTGCGGCACGACTGAAGTCGTGCCCTGATACAAGGTAAGCTCACAAGCCTCGCGGGATCAGGCGTTTACAAAGGCCGATCCGTTTCTTGTGCTAATTCTGTGCTACTGACATTCGCCAAGTGTGTGCTTCAGGCGGGAGAAGCTCGGGCGGCCGAAACTTCTCCATTGGCGGTTAACCGCCAGGAACTGCGGTTCATCGGTTTGGTGCTGATGTGGAATCGAAGATCAGACCCTCCGATGATTTGTACGGAGCGCCAGTGACATCAACCACATGCGACTCTAGTTCGCGCTCCGTATACGCTGCCGAACTGTAGATGCAGTCTCCTTTGAACGTCTCCGTTAGAAGTCGCTGATACCACCAACCACTGACCTGCAACTTTGACTCACGTAAACGATTCAGGCATTGGGTTGCATCTCGGTTTATACAGATGATCTCCCCGCGGACATGTAGCTCGACCCACTGGCCAGCACCAACTCTGATCGACTGTGACTGGTTTTCTGGCTGAGACCATAGTGCTACATCGCTGCGAATACGAAGGTCTCCTTCATTCTTGAACGGCGCTCCAAGAAAGAATTCAACCGTGGCAGCTTGATAGCCGACTTCCCCAAGGTTCCTGTCAGACGTAAGTCGAGCTGACGTCACCGCAGATTCAGACCATGGGACAAGGGTTGTTCCGATTCCATGGTTCTTCAGAACGACGGTCATGTCGATGAAAGGCTTCTTGTTCAAAGCTATGAGTTCTGCGCTTGAAATCGACAATGTCAGGGCTGGACCGTCTGTCATTAAGATAACACCGTCAGCATGCCCACCTGCACCTGACTCTTCGCAGACCCTCGCTTGTTTACCGTTCCCTTGCGCAATTGTTGACACCTGTGGTCGCGGCTGCACCAAGTCCTTCGATCCTACGTTCTGCGCCTCCAACGGCGAAGTTCGCAACAGAAAGAGCATGATACCGAGAATCCCAAAAAGAAATTGCCGCCAATGAATCAGCATTTGCATGTCGTCACCAATCTACAGCAGGGATCGCCAGAATTGTCGGAATTCGTGTTGTGCCTGTATTGTCGCCAATGGGGAGTTTCGGCCTGTGCATGCCGCGGTCCTAGGCCTGAATTCTGTGCTAATTTGTGCTAATGACCTGGGAATTGTGGCCTTTTTGGGCATTTGGAACATTGCAGAATCAGTAAGTTGCGTGTTTTCAATGGCTGTTTAAGCCGTGCCCTGATACAAGGCGCACCCAAAGCTGAGCCTTCAGGCTAGCCGTGAAGTCGCGGCCTGACAGACGCTCGGGGCTATTTGCGGAAGACCTGCATCATGGTTTCGTTCTGGGCCTCATTCACCTGGGCAAGAGTCTCGGCAACCAGTTGGCGGTCCTCATAGTTGCTGTTGTGGAGCATTTCGCTGAGGCGGAAGGCGGTGTGCCGGAGCAGGATCTCAGAGTCTTTGAGACGCTTGTCGTTCTCAGCCATGGTGAGGTGGATTTTGTGAGCGAGCGACTGGATTTGCTTGAGCATCCCCGTAGCTTTTTCCGCATCACCGGCGGAGTACTGGCGCAGGCTGACCTCTGTCATCTCGTGCAGGAGTTGCGCGTAGAGGAAACACTGGTCACGCGGGGCGGCCTGGCTGGCCTTGGCGGCGAGGGCGTCAATACTTTGCTGGTCGAATGTTTTGTCGTCGAGTCCCGAGGCGCAGACCGGGGTTGCCGACACGGTGAGAAGGACGAGAGCGACGAACGAAATCCCGGACCGCATGAGGCACCTCCGCTGAGGCGGTATTACCCCTTACGCCACTTTTCGAAAAAGCGAAACCTAACCAACTCGGAGCGGTTGCTGCTTCTGAGCAAGCCGTCCGGAAGTGCTGGTGTCGGACGCATTTTCAAAAAATGCTATTGCCGAGACTATGGCGCAATTTTCGAGATTACGCAAGGATAAAAACTTGCGGTCTCACCGGACCAGTCCTCGGCAGGCCAAAGAGGCCACCGCATTTGTTCTGGACATAATCGGCAATTCGAAAATCATTTTCCGAGCAAAATGAGACGTTGACGAGCCTGCCATTCCTGATTTGGGAATTTTCCAGCGGATGCGTCGAGGAAGTGGTGGTAGTACGTGATTGCCTCCGCCTTCTGGTGCAATGAATCGTAAGATGTTGCCCACAGAAAATAGGTCGAGGGGAGTTCTGGAAGATACTTTGATCGCATGGAAAGAGCGTGCAGTGTGACGGAAGGCTGGCTGGTTTTTGAGGCGGCAAAGGCGAGACCGCTCCAGGCGTCAGCATCCGTGGGGTCGAGTTGGGTGGCTTTATCGAAGGCGGCAAAGGCTTCGGCGAAGTGGAGTTGGCGAATCAGATTCTGGCCGTGGGCGACGAGGAGGTCGGTGTCTTTGGGGTTGGCGGCGAGCAGGGTGACGTAATAGTGGTCGGAGGCGGCGGAGTCTCCGGATTCGGCGAGGATTTCAGCAAGCATGCGGGTGATGGCGGGGTTGTCAGGATGAGCGTCATGGAGCTTCTGGACAAGCGGAAGGGCTTCGGCCTTGTTTTGCGCGGCGAGCACTGTGGCGAGTTGGGCGGTGAGAGCTGGGTCATCGGGTAACTGCTGGAGGGCTGCGCGAAGAAAGGTTTCGGCCTCAGGAAACTGCTTGCGGGCGATGAGCAGGTGGGCCAGGCCGGCATTCGCGGGGGCGGATTTGGGGTCGGCTGCTAGCACGTGGCGATAGGCTTTTTCTGCGGCGTCGTGTTCGCCTGCCTGATCGGCGAGGGTAGCGGCGAGCAGCGTGTCTGCTGGGGTTTCAGGAGAAAGCTTAAGAGCTTCAATAAGGTCATTGGAGGCTTCAATGGGGTCGCTTGCCCGGTCAATTTGGGCGAGAGCCCGCCAGGCGCGGGCTGGGGCTGCGGGGCCGTCTGCACCGGGGTCGAGATGGGCGGCGAGGGCCAGCTCAGGACGGGCGTCAGCCGTTTTTCCCTGGCGGGCCAAAAGCAGGCCGAGGGAGATATGCGCCTCAAATGATTTTGGGTCGGCAACGATGGCACGGTGATAGAGGGCGATGGCGTCGTCGGGGCGGTTCTGGGCGTCGGCTGCATAACCCATGTCGAAGAGCGCGCGGGGATCGTCGGGGTGGACGGCGAGGAAGGGAGTGAGCTTGTCCTGGGCGGATTTCCAGTCGGATTGGGCGATGGCAGCTTCGGCTTCGGTTACTTCGGCGGCAACGGGCTGCGACTCAGCGGCAGACGCGCTTGCGGGTGCCGGAGATTGCGTCTGCGAACCTTGCGCGGTGGTTTGACCATAGGCGCAGACAGAAATGAAGAGCAGGACGAAAATGGCGAGACGAAGCACAGAATCCCTCAACTACCAGTTTAATGGCGAGCTGGGGATTGGACGCCGAAGGGTGGGCGGGGTAATCGGCGGAGGGGTCGTGTCAATGTCTGGTCTGCCGACCATCCATCCGCTACCGCTGATTCACCACGAGGTTCGCGGTAAAATTCAAGCGAATCCGGTTTGAAGCCTGATTGTTCGTGCCGATGTCGTCATCCCGCGCGACGAATCGATCGTAGGAGTTTCTGTCGATCGAAAGACGGCTGAAGTCGTCCTCGAAGAATTTAGCTGACGCGAATGTGCGGTTCCGTTTGAACGCATTTTCCTGTCCAAAGATTGCTAACCTCTGCTTGATAGTAGGTCTCAAAGAATCGGTGCTTGCATGCGCAAACTAGTCCTGCTTGCAATTGTCGGCTTCATCGCCCTGCCCGCCTCAGCCGCTCGCCGCTTCACTGTCGGACAGTTGCGGCAGTTTGTCTCCTCACAGCTCGCGGCAGGCAAGAGCGACAGTTCCATGGCGGGCAACTTGGCTGGCATTGAGCTCACGGAACAGTTGACTCCTTCCGCGACGGAAAGAATCAGGAATGAGTTGAAGCCGGGCCCCAAAACAAGTGCTGCCCTGGGCCTGCTTTCCGACTGCTCCGCATTCCTTAATCCTCCGCCAGATGAAGTGGCTAGCCAGTCTCCTCCGGACCTGAAGGCTCAGCAGGCCATGTTGAATCGAGCGTCAGATTTCGCACTGAATGCCCTTCGGCACCTTCCTGATTTCCTCGCGACGCGCACCACGCGCAGTTTCGAAAGTAGTAGCATCCTTGTTTCCAATCGGAAAGTGGATCCTGATCACTCGGATGCTACAGCCGAATCCGACCGCTTTTCTGTTCAGAGTCCGTTCTTTGCCGCGGGCACCTTCAATCGCGAAATCACTTACCGCGAAGGCCATGAGCTTTCCGGCGATTCGGTCCTGGCCACGGGCCAAAGACTTATGCCATCCGCGGAACCGCTTGGATTGGTCTCGAGTGGGGAGTTCGGCTCAGAACTGGCCACCATCCTGCTCGATGTGGAAAAAGGCCAGATCAGCTGGGACCACTGGGAGCAGACATCCGCGGGGCTGACAGCCGTATTCCACTACACGGTTCCTCCAGAAGCGGCAAACTACTCTGTTGACTTTTGCTGCGTCCGCCATTTCGAAAACGGCGGCCCCCACCCCAAATGGACGATTCGTGTGCCGGGGGTCGGAGATATCACGAACAGTTACCGCGGAACGCCTCCGTATCATGGAAACCTGTATCTCAATCTCGCCACCGGAGCCGTTTTGCGCGTTACTCTGGTCGTCGAGCTGAAGGAGTCCGACCCCATCACACAAGCCGCTTCCTCGGTGCAGTACGGCCCAGAAGAGATTGGCGGCAAGATTTTCGTCTTGCCCCTTCACGGGGTGGTTCTGTCATCTTTTCGAACCTATTCAGGAAACAGTGGGGGACTCAAGACTGTCTTGCGTATCAATGAGACCAGCTTCGCGAACTATCACCGTTTCGGCTCAACGGTCCGTATCCTTCCTACCGCACCGGACCCAAAACCCGAAAACTAAGCCGTTTTGACTTGAGACTTTGCGTTGTGTCCCCAAGTGACATACGACTGTGCGTATCTATGATAGCTGCATGAGGGGCGGTTGACCGGCCGCCCGGAAGTGACGCCGAAAATTGTGTTCTGTCTGGACTCCTTGTAGGTCCAGGGAGCTGCGACAAAGGCGACCTCAGATCTTTCGACTCCGCTACGCTCCGCTCACGATGACAATGCTTTTGGAGTAGGGCCGAGTCATCGGCAAAGCGGAAGTTGAGTTTCAGATGCTGCACGACGGAACCTCTGGCAAGCGGGGACGGGTGAGTGCTACCTTGGTCGCTTGATGAGAGGGGTGTGTCCTTATGGATCGTCGTAAATTTCTGGGTAACTCGATTGCCGCAGCTGGTGGCGCGATGTTGGGGGTCGACGACATGGCGGCTTCGTCCGCTTCGATTTCGCAGCAGATCCCGGGGGCAGTCCCAGCCAGCGAAGTTGACGGTGCCCGGTTTCCCGATGGATTCCTTTGGGGAATGGCGACCGCGAGTTACCAGGTGGAAGGGGCGTGGAACGAGGACGGGAAGGGCGAGTCGATCTGGGACCGGTATGCGCATGGGGTGGGGCACGTGAAGGGCGGGGACACGGGCGATGTGGCTTGCGATCACTACCATCTGTACAAGCAGGATATTGCACTGCTGAAGCGGCTGAACCAGAAGAGCTATCGATTTTCGATATCATGGGCGCGGATTCAGCCAGCAGGGACGGGCGCGCCAAATCAGAAGGGGATTGACCACTATAAGCAAGTCATGGATGCGGTGCTGGAGGCGGGGATCAGGCCGTTTTGCACGATGTATCACTGGGATTTGCCGCAGTGGGCCGAGGACAGGGGAGGGTGGCCGAATCGGGACCTGGCTGGATATTTTGCGGACTATGCGGGGATATTGGCGAAGGAGCTGGGCGACCGGATCACGGTGTGGGCGGCGTTCAACATGCCCTGGGCATTTACGTATTACGGATATGGGATTGGGATTCATCCGCCGAACCGGGCGAAGTTTGGGGATTTTCTGAAGGCGCTGCATACGGTGGCGCTGGCGCAGGGTGAGAGTTTCAGGGCATTGAAGGCTGGGTCGTCGAAGGCGACGGTGGGGTCGGCTTACAGCATGGCGCCGGGATATCCGAAGACTGAGAGCGAAGCGGATGTGGCGGCGACGGCGCGGTATCACGCGATGAACAATACATTCTTTCTGCATGCGGCGCTGAAAGGCGAGTATCCGAAAGCGTTTGTGGGAGAGCCGCCGTATGAGCAGATGGGCGTGAGGGCGGGGGACGACGAAATCATGAAGGCGCCTTTGGATTGGGTTGGGTTCCACTACTACACGCGGCGGATTGTTTCGGATGTGGGGGGAGCGAAGGGGAACTCGCTACACTACGGGACGGAGATTGAGGCGGATTCGGGGGACACGAATGGGCGCGATCCGTATACGCGATTCCACGCGGTGATGCCGACGGAAGGGCCGCTCACTCATGCGGGGCTGGAGATTTGGCCAAAGGGAATTTACGACCTGGTTACGCAGATATCAAAAGAGTACGACTACCCGGTAATTGAAATTACGGAATGCGGCTGCTGCTACATGGATACGCCTTACGACAAGGAGAGCGGACGGGTTCCTGATGAGCGACGGACCGCATTCTTCAAGGGGATATTGGCGGAGTTGGCACGGGCGATTGCGGATGGCGCGAAGGTGCGGGCATTCCACGCCTGGAGTTTGATGGATAACTTTGAATGGACTGACGGTTATAGCCAGAGATATGGATTGACTTATGTGGACTTCAGGGATCAGAAGCGAACAGCGAAAGATTCAGGATTGTGGTATGGACGAGTAGCCGGGGGTAACCGGTTGTCGCTTTAAAGGTAACAAGTAAAGGTAACAAGTCTCCGCGCAGGAGCAACTTAGAAGGAGAAACAGGGATCAATTCGTTAAAGCTAAATGAAGAGGCAATGAGCGGTGTACGGAGGCAGGCCGGCGGAAAGCCGGGCATGCGATTCTCTCGAAATAACTCCGTAGACGCTTTTTGCATCGAATTGGAAAGCAAGGGCGATTTGGGGGTACCACGAACGCGCTTGCCTGGTAATTCCCCAACGAGGTGAACCCATGAGTTTCTACAAAATGCAGCATATTCCCTTGTCATCTGCCTATCTCTGTCAGGATTGCAATTGCGTTGGTAACTGCGCAGGGCAGTGCCCGGCGTGCGCCTCAACTGTGTTGTTGAATCTGGCGACTGTGCTGGACCGCGAAGTTTCGGCGGAAGAAGAGCAGACGTCGAATTACTCCTATTACACAGAGATGGTGGCGTAGTGTTTCAAGCCCGGCGAGGATTTGTGCCGCGGATGTTCTGCGGGAATTCCATGGCTTCACCAGTGGTTTGATCTGACCCTGCAGCCTGCGCTGCGCGGGTTGGTTCCTCGCGTCGAGGGTCGCGAGAAGGTGGCATAAAAACTGAAAGAATGGTCGAAAAGGCCCTATGCATTGCGGGCGGCGGGATAGTATGCTTTCGCGAGTGCAGTTTAAGTCCGCACCAAGGAAGGTACGACCGCATGCGTAGCCTGAAAGCTCTCTCCTCTGCAGCCTTTGCGCTGCTAACTCTTCTCCTGTTGGCGCCGGCGTCAATGGCGCACGCTCAAATGCCTGCCTATCTTCACGCACTTTCCGACTTGCGCTCGGCGCGTGCGTACCTTCAATACGATACCCGGCCAGCATGGGTCGGTCATCGGCAACATGCTATTGAACAGATCGACAAGGCTATCAATGACATTAAGATTGCTGCGCGGGATGATGGGAAGAACCCGTGGCATACTCCGCCGCCACAGAGCGGGGGGAGCGAAGGATGGCCGATTCACTCCGCAGTGAAGCTGCTGAGAGAGGCACGCGGGGACGTGGATCACGGGCACGATTTGCCGGAGAATCATGGACTGCGGGAACGCTCGATTGACCACATCGACCGAGCGTTGCAGGAACTGCAGCCTGCACTGTAAGACGGGCAATGATTCAAGACCTGCGAGGCGGCGGACCGATCGGTTCGCCGCCTCGTTGTTTGGCCCGAATGCAGATAACGGGACGCCCTTGCGCCGCACCCTATAATAAAGAATGGCTGGTTGCGCTCTGGGGCTCACAGAGGAGACAGGGGCGCGGCTGGACGAATTCATACCGGTGTCTTCCCTTTGAGCACAGATAACGACGCGATCGTCATCCGCGGTGCGCGGACCCACAATTTGAAGAACATTTCCTGCGATATTCCGCATGGGAAGCTGACGGTAGTCAGCGGCGTGTCGGGGTCGGGGAAGTCGTCGCTGGCCTTCGACACGATCTATGCGGAAGGACAGCGGCGGTATGTCGAATCGCTTTCGGCGTATGCACGGCAGTTTCTGGAGCGGATTGAAAAGCCGGACGTGGATTTGATTGACGGGCTGGCTCCAGCGATTGCCATCAAACAGAAAAACACGACGCGCAATCCGCGATCGACTGTGGCTACGGCGACGGAGATCTACGACTACCTGCGGTTGCTCTATTCGCGGTGCGGGACGGTGCATTGCGTGCATTGCGACGGTCTGGTGAAGCGCGACTCAATGGACGAGGTTGCTGAGGCGGTGTTGGCGCTGGGCGAGGGAACTCGGCTGCAGGCGCTGTTTCCGGTGGCGAGTGGGGCGGCGGAAGCGCAGGCGGGCGAGAAGCCGGCTGTAAAGGCTGCGGGGCGGCCGGCGAAGGCGGTTGCGAAGGCTGGCTCCAAGGCCAGTCTGAAGGCAGGGCCGGTGGCAAATGGGGGCGACTCGCCGCATACGGAGACGTTGAAGGCGCGGCTGACAGAGTTGCGGGCAGGCGGATTCAACAGGCTGTATCAGCAGGGCAAGATTGTGGAGTTTTCGACGCCGGAGTCGCTGCTGGAACTGGACTTTACGCTGCCGGTGTTTGTGCTCTTGGACCGGATCGTGGTGAGCGCGGAGAATCGCGCGCGGATGGTGGATGCAGCGGAGATTGCGTATCGCGAGGCGGGCGAGGTTGTGTTCGAAGAGGTTCCGCGCGACGAGAATGCAGAGCGGGCGCGACACAGATTCAGTGGAGCGTATGAGTGCAAGAGCTGCCACCGTCCAGGGAAAGAGCCGGAGCCACGGTTGTTCAGTTTCAACAATCCGTTTGGGGCATGTCCGCGATGCCAGGGATTTGGCAATACAGTGGACTTCGATATGAACCTGGTGATTCCGGACAAGGGGCTGAGTCTGAACCAGGGAGCAATTGATCCGTGGGAGCGGCCGAAGTACAAGTCGTGGTTTGCGGACTTGAAGAAACAGGCGGCGGAACTGGGTGTGCCGCTGGATGTACCGTGGCGGGAGATGCCTGAAGCGGCGCGCGAGACGGTGCTGCGGGGCAAGGGCGGATTTGCTGGTGTGTTTGGATTTTTTGCACAGATGGAGCGGAAGAAATACAAGCTGCATGTGCGGGTAATGCTGAGCAAATATCGAGGGTATGCAGAGTGTCCTGATTGCAGAGGACAGCGGCTGCGGGCTGAGGCGCGCAGCGTGCGAATAAGCACGCAACAGCACGGAACGAAGAATATTTGCCAGGCAACGTCGCTGACGATCGCGCAGGCGAAGGAATTCTTTGGAGCGCTGAAGCTAACCCCGATGCAAGAGGAGATTGCGGGGCCGATTCTGCATGAGGTGCGGCAGCGGTTGAGTTTTCTGGATGCGGTGGGGTTGGAATATCTGACGCTGGACCGGCTGGCATCAACGCTGAGTGGCGGGGAGGCGCAGAGGATTCAATTGGCGACATCATTGGGGTCGCGGCTGGTGGGCGCGCTTTACGTGTTGGATGAGCCTTCGATTGGGCTGCATACGCGGGATACGGCTCGGCTGATTCATATTCTTGAGGAACTGCGGGATCTGGGAAACACGATTGTGGTGGTGGAGCACGATGCGGATGTGCTGCGCGCGGCGGATCATTTGCTCGACCTGGGTCCGGGTGCTGGGGAGTTTGGCGGAAAGCTGTTGGCGGAGGGAGTGTTGGCGGAGATCGAGGCCAATCCAAATTCACTCACCGGGCGGTATCTGTCGGGGCAGATTGCGATTCCGGTGCCAACGAGGCGGCGTGTGCCTGGGCGCGAGAAGCTGGTGTTACGTGGGGCGGAGGCGAACAATCTGCATGGGTTGAATGTGGAGATTCCGCTGGGTCTGCTGGTGGCGATTACTGGGGTTTCTGGTTCGGGCAAATCGACGCTGGTGCACCAGGTTTTGTATCGCGCAGTGGCGCGGGCGTTGGGACAGACGGATGGAGCAGATCCCTCCGGAGTCTTCAAGAGCTTGACGGGCGTGGAGCGGCTGAACGATGTAATCCTGGTAGATCAGACGCCGATTGGAAGGACACCGCGATCGAATCCGATTACGTATATCAAAGGATTTGATCTGATCAGGGAACTATATGCGTCGCAACCGGAGGCGAAACGGCTGGGGCTGACGCCGGGACATTTCTCGTTTAACGTGCCGGGCGGGCGTTGCAATACGTGCGAGGGCGACGGGACGGTGACGGTGGAGATGCAGTTCCTGGCGGATGTGGAACTGCCGTGCGAGGACTGCAACGGGACGCGCTACCAGGCGAAGGTATTGCAGGTTGAGTACAAGGGCAAGAATATTCACGAAGTGCTGCAGATGACGGTGAAAGAAGCTCTGCGGTTCTTTGTTGGGCAGACGCGGCTGCTGGAAAAGCTGGCGGTGCTGGATGAGATTGGGTTGGGTTATTTGCGGCTGGGTCAATCGGCAACTACGTTGTCAGGCGGCGAGGCGCAAAGGGTGAAGCTGGCGGCGCATTTGTCACAAGTACGAGCGGCGAATGCGAATGCGAAGCCGTCGCAGGCGAGCCGGGTGCTTTACATTCTGGATGAACCAACGACGGGGTTGCACTTCGACGATGTGTCGAAACTGCTGACAGCGTTTCGCAAATTGATTGATGGCGGCGGATCGTTGATTGTGATTGAACACAATCTGGATGTGATCAAGAGCGCGGATTGGGTGATCGACCTGGGGCCGGAAGGCGGCGAAGGCGGCGGTCGGATTGTGGCGGAAGGGACACCGGAAGAAGTGGCCGGAAATCTGCTCTCGCATACGGGGAAGTGGCTGGCGGGGGTGCTGTAGAAGTGGCTAACTGAGCTTCAAGCACCAAGTCGTGCGAACGCTTCGATGATTTCGTCTGTCAGTTGTGGGAGTGTGCCGCGAGCGATGCTGCCCGAATCGAGCGCCTCGAGTAGTTGAGTGATTTCGGCAAGGTTCTTTTGGTGCCAAACCTCATGTCCCCAAAGGTGATGGAGTTCGGAAGCTGCTGTCCAAGGGTTCCGCATTCCGGCAACGACTTCGCGAGCGATCTGCTGGGTTGAGAGCTTCCTTGCTTCGATTCCTGATTCCGGGAGCTTGACACCCAGTTCATTCATCATCTTCTCAACCAGATCCGAAACATCTGCCGTGCACTGAACACGCATTTCTCCCGCAAGCCTGCGCATGGATGGCGTATCGAACCCGGCTTCGAGAAGGTCGGCGGCTATGCCCGGAGTTTGTTCTGGGCGAATTCGGCCGGCAATCCATCTTGCTGCGAGGAGTTCAGGTACGGTGTGAGCTTTGGGTGCTGGAACGCTTGGAAACTGTGCGGAGTAGCAGACCGGTGGCGCGTAAAATGCCTTTTCGTAGTCTGATTGCAATTCAGGATCTGGCATTGAAAAGAGAGTGGTCAACTCGGTACGCCTGTTCGGGTTGAATGCCGATTTGATTTTCTTCCACATAGACACTCTCATTGGGACGCAAGTGCGAATCAAGGGTAGGCACGCATCGCATTAGATTTGAATAACCAACTCGCTGTATTGCTTAAGCTGCGGATCGGCTGTTAGCAGGTGCAGCGGTTCGCTCATAGCCTGGGCGATGAGGAGGCGGTCGAAAGGATCGGTGTGGTGGAGGGGCAGGATTGAAACGAGCGGCGTGTGCCGCGCAAGGATTGGGAGTTCGAGTAGATTAGCAGCTTCGAGGCTGGAAAGCAGTTCAGGAATGTCGGCTTTCAGCTTGCCAACCCTGACTTTGATCGCGATCTCCCAGAAGGACACGGCCGAGACAAATACCGCGTCGGCATCGTCGAGAATCCTGCGCGCCGCCGATGGAAGTCTCTGCTGGTCGTAGAACAGCCAGTAGAAGATATGCGTATCGAGCAGAATCCTCATTCGTCGTCGCCACGCCCTTCAAAATACTTTTGAATTTCCTCGGGAAGCGGGTCGTCAAAATCGTCGGCGATCCAGCCCTTCCCCTCCAGGAGACCGTAGACGATGGGTTTCTTCTTTGGTTGGTCGATTGTCGTCAGGCGGGCCACAGGTTTTCCGGCGCGCGCAATAATGATTTCCTGACCGGCGGCGGCCAGGTCGACTAGCTTTGAGAGCTTGGTCTTGGCTTCGTAAATGTTCACGGTTTGTGGGGAAGCTGAGACTGTGGCCGTTGGCATTCTATTGCTCCTGACTTGACTAGGTCTAGTCTAGCATAGATGGGTTGCGAGTGGAGAAGCACCAGGTGTCGTTGTGCAGCCAGCAGGTTTTGTCCACTTTGTGGGCGTCCAGGCGGAGGGATTTGACGGGCTTGCCTTGATCGCGAGCCAGGCTTTCTGCCAGTGGACCGGCTACAGCGGGGTTGCAGGCTCCGCTGAAGGGGATGAAGTAGGTTCCGAAGTGGAGTTCCGCTGCGAAACTCTGGCCAGTCTTTCGGGTGAGGAGAGCCATTGCACCCGGGCCCTTTGCTGGCGCCATGGGAAAGAGGAGTTTGCCGCCTGGCTTGAGGGCTGCGAGCCAGGATGGCTGTGGATGGGTTGCGGCGGCGCTGGCGACGATTACATCGACGGGCTCGAGTGGACTGCTGGAGCCGTCGGCGTTGAGGACCGTGACTTGAGGCCATAGGCTTAGCGCGACACGCGCGCGCTCGGCGAGGGGCGCATCGATCTCAACTGCGACAATTCTTCCTTGTGGGCCGACGATTTCGGCGAGGATGGCTGTGTAGTAGCCTGTGCCGCAGCCGAGGTGGAGCACGTGGTCGCCTTGCTGGACACCTAGCAGATCGAAAAAGTGAGCCCACAGGCTGGGCTGTCCATTGTTGATGGACTTGGATTCGTTGAGGGCGATGAGCACGTTGTGGTAGACGCGCCTGGGATCTGCGTCCTCCGTGGTCCAGTATCCGTCCTGACTCATCACTCGCCAAGGGCCGGGGCCAACGAAGCGCTCACGCGGGACGGATGCGAATGCCGCGAAGAGGGCGGGCGATTGCATGCGTGCCACGAAGCGCAGGTCCTCCGCATAGTAACGGCGCGCGGCCTCAAGCGAGATATCCATGTGGGCTCCAGTGGTTGTGAAGAATAGATTTGCCCTACGGAGAATGATAGGCGCGCTGGACAGAGATCGTTGGCAGGTTTGTTGTGGACGATCTGACTTCGCGTGAAAGGCCGAGTTGCCGCCTCGTTTGCCACGACGAGCGCGGATTGAGTAGAAAGGGTGGTGCACTCGACCGCTGAAGTGGTTGAGATTGAAGGAGCCAACGTTGAGCATTTCTACGGGGTCAATCGGAACGAGTGGGGCCGCGCGGCAGAAGGGAATTAAAGCGCCCCTGGTTCCGGCAGGACGGATGCTGCCTTTCGTGCTTGTCACGGCATTGTTCTTTCTATGGGCGATTCCGAACAACTTCAACGACATTCTGATTCGGCAGTTCATGAAGTCCTTCGAGATTAACCGGCTGCAGGCCGGGCTGGTGCAGTCGGCCTTTTATATGGGGTACTTTCTGCTCGCCATGCCGGCGGGCGAGATCATGCGCCGGGCGGGGTACAAGGCTGGCATCCTGATTGGGCTTTGTTTGTACGGAACTGGGTGCATTCTGTTCTGGCCGGCTGCAATTGTGGACCAGTACTGGTTCTTTCTGACCGCGCTTTTTGTGATAGCGAGCGGCCTTGCGTTTCTGGAGACGGCGGCGAGCCCGTTCATTATTCAGCTAGGCCATGCGGAGAGCGCAGCGCAACGGGTGAACCTGTCGCAGGCTTTCAATCCGCTGGGAAGCATAACGGCCGTGCTGATCGGGAGCCGATTCATCTTTTCGGGTATTGAGCTAAAGCCGGATCAGGTTGCCGCGATGCAGGCGGCGCATACGTACCGCGACTATCTGCGCAGCGAAACGCTGCGGGTGGTAGTGCCGTATGTGGTGCTGGGATGCGTGGCGCTGCTGTGGGCGGTGCTGATTGCACGGGCAACCTTTCCACACACGGGGATGGACTACTCGCGCAACTCGCTAGCAACCGATACATCGAAGCCGTTATGGAAGCGAAAGCACTTTGTGTTGGCAGTGGCGGCACAGTTTTTGTATGTGGGCGCGCAGGTGGGCGCGTGGAGTTACATGATCCAGTACGTGATGTCGTATGCGGGCCTGGGTGAGCGGAGCGCAGGTTATTGGCTGACGGCTGCTCTGGTGGCGTTTACGACTGGACGGTTTGCATCGACGTGGTTGCTGCGGTTTGTGTCGGCGGCACGGCTGCTGACGGCATTTGCGGTGGCCAATGCGGTGATTTGTGCGGTTGCCGCGCTGCACCCTGGTTGGCTCGGCGTCGGATGCCTGGTTGCAGTGAGCTTTTTCATGTCGATGATGTTTCCAACAATATTCGCGCTGGGAGTGAAGGGGCTTGGGACGCGCACCAAGACGGGCGGTGCTCTGATTGTGATGTCGATTATCGGCGGTGCGGCGTTAACACCACTCATGGGGAGGTTAGCGGACATAGCCGGAGTGGCGATGGCGTACACGGTCCCTGCGGCTTGCTTTGTGGGCGTTGCGCTGTACGGGTGGTTTGGATCGGAACGAGAGGAAGCTGGTTAGCGCGTCAGAAAGTTGGCGAAGTGCGACCGGTCCTCAGACATGCAATAAAGCTTGGCCTCACCAGATTAGGGGGTGCCCGCGATGGCTTTGGATCTAAGAATGGAAAAATCGTTTGCGAAAGTGTGGGCGGAGTTGATCGAGATATACAAGGATCGTCAGCCTGAAAGGCCATTCTTCAATTCCAGAATCAAAGGTTCTGACATCGTTAGATGGTCCGGCTACCTGCAGACCTCAAATGACGAACTTTACGACGCCATTGCGCTTCGTATCGCTGAAGGTTACTTCAAAAAAGAACTGGACTTCACGCTCTGCGATGCGATCGTAAACGATATTCATTCCGCCATCACACACGTTGGCGGGCAAAGACCGGACCTGTTTTGGCGTGTCTACTTGGCTTTCGACGAAGGAGAGTATTACCACGACGATCGCCGCGACGTCGATCCCGAAGAACTGTACACCGTCCCCATGATCGAGGCGATTATCGAAGAGTTCCCTGACCACCTATCCGATCGGAAAGACCTCCGGATGTCGTCGACGGACCCACAGTGAGGCTTCGCGGCGAAAACTCACGCCAAACCCAACCTTTCTAACAGCCTCCTTATATCTAAGCTGCTGCAACAAAGAGCCTTACCGAAAACTAATCGTACACCGCCGAAACGGTGTTCAATTCTCAGCAACCGTTCTGCTTAATTCGGCACCTTTCCAGGTTCCAAAACGCAAACGCAGCAGGCCCACAAGGTTAAGGCCTCCGATTTCTGCAACCCTCCAGGCGGCCATTCGCCTCCAATTCACAACCCTCGGAGCGAACATTGGCAGGTTTCGCGCAACTCTTCACACAGCCATTTTGGTTACTCGGCGATAACTGGGTTGGTGAGGGAGCCGAGGCCTTCGATGGTGATGGTGACCGTTTCCCCAGGTTTGAGCCAGCGCTTGGGAGTGCGCCCGAGGCCTACGCCGGGAGGCGTGCCGGTAGAGACGATGTCGCCGGGGAGCAGCGGAGTTATGGAAGAAAGATACTCGACTAACTCGGGGATTTTGAAGACGAGTTCGCGGGTGTTGGAATTCTGAAGCTGCTCACCGTCAATGGTCAAGCTGATGTTCAACTCGTGCGGATCTGCGATTTCATCGGCGGTGACAATGGCCGGACCGATGGGGCAGAAGGTGGGAAAGCTCTTGGACAAGGACCATTGCGTTGTCGCGAATTGAACGTCGCGTGCGCTGACATCGTTGACGATGGTGTAGCCGTAGACGTGGTCGCGCCACGCCGAAGCTGGGATGCGATAGCCGCCTTTACCGATGACGAAAGCTAACTCGGCTTCGTAGTCGGGCTGGGTGGAGTTTTTGGGAAGGACGATGGACTCGCCAGGGCCGACGATGGCGGTGGGGAGTTTGAAGAAGACGACCGGGGTGGTGGGGATAGCCATACCAGATTCGATGGCGTGGTCGCGGTAGTTGAGGCCGATGGCGAAGACGCGTGGCGGGTTGGAGAGCGGAGCGTGAAGCGTGACATCGCTGAAGCGGTGAGTGAGACACACGTCGGAATTTGGCGAGATGGTTGTGATGCCCGCGGCGATGACAGCGAGAGTGTCTGCATAACCAGTGGCGCTGAGGTCGACGACGAGGTTGGTCTCTTCGAGTAGGGCGCCAGGATGGACGATGCCGTCGTCAGTTGAAAATGCGACAAGTTTCATTGAGGTCTCCGGGGTGGAATCGGATGGATGGTGGCGTCAGGCGGTGGACGTCACGCGGCGGTCCAGCCGCCGTCGATGGTGAAGAGGGAGCCGGAGATGAAGGCGGCTTCGTCTGAGGCTAAATAACGGACCATGGATGCGACTTCTTCCGGCTGGCCGAGACGGCCGATGGGCTGCCGCGCGCGGAGTTCGGCGCGGGTTTCTTCCTTGGTGTCCTTATGGAACTTTTCGAGATAGCCCTCAACGAAGGGGGTCTGGACGGTGCCGGGACAGATGGCGTTGACGCGAAGGGCTCTGGGGTGATCGACGGCAAGCTGGCGGGTCATGGCGATGACGGCGCCCTTGCTGGTGCAATAGGCAAAGCGCTGTTTGATGCCGACCAGGCCGGAGACGGAGGCGATGTTGACGACACAGCCGACTGCCGGATGGTTGTCGTTGGCGCCGAGGAGCAATGGAAGGAAGGCGCGAGTGACGAGGTAGACGGCGCGGACGTTGACGTTGATAAGGCGGTCGAAGTCCTCAGGCTCGGTGGTCTCGATGGAGCCTACATGGCCAATGCCGGCGTTGTTGACCAGTATGTCGAGACGGGTGAGGCGGGAGACCGCAGCAGCGATCGAAGCCGGACTGGTGACATCGAGATGGAGAGGCTGCGCTGAGGGACCGAGGGAATGGGCGAGGGCTTCAGAGGCTGGGTGGTTGATGTCGGCGATATGGACGAAGGCTCCGGCTCGGATGAGTTCCCGGGCGGTGGCCTCACCAATGCCGCTGGCACCGCCCGTGACAAGGGCGTGGCGATTGTCGAGGCGAAAAGGCTGGACTGGTGTTGCTAGAGATTCAACGGTAGATGCGGAAACGGCGTTCATGGCGAGCCTATGAAGTTCAATGACACTGTATCGTATTGGCCTGAGTTGCGTGGGTGCGAGACGGCACGGCTTGGTGGAGCGGGTTGCGTGATAAGGTTTTTGATTGGACGAGAAACAAGAATTGTTGTGGGTCTAGACTATTCGTCGGTTCGGTGGGAATGCGTTAAGGAAAGTTGATTCTATGAGCCAAAGTCTATTTGATTTGAGCGGAAGAGTTGCTGTGGTGGTCGGCGGGACGACTGGGCTGGGGCACGCGATCTCGCTGGGACTGGCAGGAGCCGGCGCCGACGTGGTGGCGAGCTCGAGGAGGGCAGCGCCGCTGGAGAAGACGGCGGCGGAGATTGAGCAGCTTGGGGGGCGCACGTTGCGGATTCCAAGTGACGTGACGGATCGGGCTTCAATACAAGCGTTGCACGATGCCGTGGTGAAGGAATTCGGCAAGGTAGACATTCTGGTGAATGCGGCGGGAATTACGCAGAAGGGACCGACTCTGGATGTGGAAGAGGCGGACTGGTCGCGAGTGATTGAGACCAATTTGACGGGAACGCTGCGCGCCTGCCAGATTTTCGGCAAGACGATGGTGCAAGCGGGTTATGGGCGCATTATCAATATTGCTTCGCTGGCGTCGTTTGTGGGGTTCTACCGGGTGGCGGCTTATGCGGCCAGCAAGGGAGCTGTAACGTCGTTAACTAAAGTACTTGCGATTGAACTTGCACAGAGCGGAGTGACGGTGAACGCAATTGCACCGGGGTTGTTTCCCACGGAGCTGACGGCGCCCATCATCCTGGGGACGCCACGCGGAGAAGAGCTGATTCTGCGCTCTCCGATGGGGCGGTTCGGCGAGCCGCGCGAGGTGGCCGGGACGGCGGTATTTCTAGCGTCGGAGGCGGCATCTTTTATTACCGGCGAAGTGATTGCGGTGGATGGAGGGTTCCTGGCAAGCGGTGTGAATCAGTGAGGCAGGGAGTAGGGGACTGAGGAACTAAAGAAAGATCAGCGGGGGATTGGATGTCTGGGAGCACTATGAAGGAATCACAGGAAGTTGTTGAGGTTTTTGCGGATCCGCCGGCACTGCCGGGACGGTGGACTGTCTGCGCCATGCTTTTTGTCGCCACGTCGATCAACTACATGGACCGACAGGTGATCGGGATTCTAAAGCCGGTGCTGGAACAGAACGTGGTGCACCTTCAGCCGCTGATACCGGGATGGTCATCGACGGAGATGTCGATCGGCATGACCGATGCACAGTTCGGCTACGTTATTGCATGCTTCCAAGCTGCGTACATGCTTGGGGTAGTGTTTGCGGGGCGGATGGTGGACAAGCTGGGGTGCCGGAAGGGCTATCCACTTGTAACTGGGCTTTGGAGCCTGTCGGCGATGGGGCACGCGCTGGTGACATCGGTCTTTGGCTTCGGAGTGGCGCGCGTCTTCCTGGGGTTGGGCGAGAGCGGAAATTTTCCGGCGGCGATCAAGGCAACGGCGGAGTGGTTTCCCCCGAAAGAACGCTCGCTGGCCACGGGCATTTTTAATTCCGGTGCGTGCATGGGAGCGATTCTGGCTCCGGCGATTGTGCCGTGGGTAGCACTGCACTTTGGATGGCGCGCGGCGTTTCTGTCGACGGGCATTTTCAGCGCAACGTGGATCGTGTGGTGGTCAGTGACGTATCGGACGCCGCGCGAATCGATGGATTGGACGCGGGGGCAGGTGATTGTGCCTCCGCCAGGTCCGCAGCCGGGGTGGTGGACGCTGCTCGGGCACCGTCAGACATGGGCTTTCATGGTGGGCAAATTCCTCACGGACCCGGTGTGGTGGTTTCTTCTGTTCTGGCTTCCGGATTTCTTCAGCAAGCGGTTCAGTCTGAATTTGTCGCACCTGGGGCTGCCGCTGGTGATCATTTACTGCGTGTCCACGGTGGGAAGCGTTTTTGGAGGCTGGCTGCCGCGCGGATATGAATGGCTGGGAATGGCGTTGAAGCCGGCGCGACTGGCATCGATGCTGACCTGTGCGCTACTGGTGGTGCCGATTCTATTTGTGGGTGGATTGCAGTCGGAGTGGGTTGCTGTAACGCTGCTGAGCCTAGCGGCGGCGGCACACCAGGGGTGGTCGGCGAATCTGTTTACGACTGTGCCGGACATGTTTCCGCACCGCTATGTGGGGACGGTGGTGAGCTTTGGGACACTGGCCGGGGCTGCAGGCGGCGTAATTTTCTCAATGATTACGGGGAACATTCTGCAGATTACTCACAGTTACGTGCCTCTGTTTGTTTACTCGGCATCGGCATACCTGATCGGATTGCTGCTGCTGCGGACGTTGGCGCCGGGGCTGAAGCGAGCTTTGCCGGAGGCTTGATTGCGGCGGGAATTCGAAGATAGCGGGAGCAGAAATGGAAGAGCGGCGAAAGTTCCGGATGGGGATGGTGGGCGGGGGCCCGGGTGCGTTCATTGGGCCAGTTCACAAGATGGCGGCTGAGCTGGACGGGAAGATCGAGTTGGTTGCGGGGGCATTTTCGCAGTCGGCGGAACGGTCTAGGGGGGCTGGAGCGGGATTCGGGATTGATCTGGGTAGAGCTTACGCGGATTATCGCGAGATGATTGGGGCCGAACGGGAGCGGAAAGACGGGATCGATTTTGTGGTGATCGCCACGCCGAATCATCTGCACCTGCCGGTTGCAGTTGCGGCGCTGGAGGCGGGGATTGCGGTGATGAGCGATAAGCCGGCCACTGCTACTTACCCTGAAGTGCTGGAGCTGGAAGCGGCGGTGGCGAAGGCAGGGGTGCCGTATGCGCTGACACATACCTACGCGGGATATTCGCTGGTGCGGGAGGCGCGGGCGATTTGTACAAGCGGGAAGCTGGGAGCGATTCGCAAGGTCGCTGTCGAATATTTGCAGGGCTGGTTGAGCACACCGCTGGAGGCGACTGGGCAGAAGCAGGCGGCCTGGCGATCTGATCCGAAGCTGAACGGACCGGGCGGATGCACTGGGGATATCGGGACGCATGCGTTTCACCTGGTGGAGTACGTTATCGGGGCGCGCGTGACGAGCCTGAATGCGGCACTGCGGACGGTGGTTCCAGGACGGCGGCTGGATGACGATTGTAATGCGCTGCTGCGGATGGAGAATGGCGCGACCGGGACTCTGATGGCTTCGCAGGTGGCTGCGGGCGAGGGAAACGGGCTGCGGCTGCGGGTGTATGGAGAGAATGGATCGATTGACTGGCGTCAGGAGGATCCTAACCGGCTGCGAGTGAAGTGGGTGGATGGGCCGGAAGAGATTCGTCATGCTGCTGGTGGGTATTTGAGCTCGGAGGCACGGGCGGTTACGCGGCTGCCGGGCGGGCATCCGGAGGGGTATATCGAGGCGTTTGCGGTGCTGTACCGGGAATTTGCGGAGGGGTTGATGGCTTGGAAAGATGGGAAGCCGAATGCTCTGCCGGAAACGCTACCGGGGATCGTGGCCGGGGTGCGCGGAATGCGCTTTATTGAGCGGGCGATTGAGAGCAGCAGGACGGAAAGCTGGGTGGAATTCTAATTGGGTAATGGACCAGAGGTGGCATGAGGTTACCCACCCCTTTTCGGATCGCTCTGGGAGTCGTTGCCGCGCTATTGGGACTTTGGTCCGGCGTGATGGTAGTCGGTACGTTTCTGGTACCGTGTGAGTGCCCCATGGATACGTGGCAAAGCCTTGGCCGGCAGGTACTCACATCAATAGGGTTCCTTGCAGTCGCAATTGGTTTTGCACTCCTCGCAAGGTGGTGCTTCACCGGACGGGGTTCAAACGACGGACAAACGGGAGATTTGAACAATGAAAACCATCAAGGGGCCGGGGATCTTTCTGGCGCAGTTTGCTTCGAATGATGCGCCGTTCAACACGCTGGAGGGGATGGCGCAGTGGGCTGCGGGGCTGGGATTTGCCGGTGTGCAGATTCCGACGTGGGACCGGCGGTTGTTCAATTTGAAGCTGGCGGCGGAAAGTAAAGGGTACTGCGACGAGGTGCTGGGAGTGGTGGGTAAGGCCGGACTCGCCGTGGCCGAACTTTCTACGCATTTGCAGGGGCAACTGGTGGCGACGCATCCAGCTTATGACGTGCTGTTTGCGGGGTTTGCGCCTGTGGAGCTAATGGGAGACTTGAAGGCGCGGCAGGCGTGGGCGGTGGAGCAACTGGAGTTTGCGGCGGCGGCGAGCATGAATCTGGGACTGACGGCGCATGCAACGTTTTCAGGGGCGCTGGCGTGGCCGTTCTTCTATCCATGGCCACAGCGGCCGACGGGACTGATCGACGAAGCATTCGAAGAGTTGGGTCGGCGATGGTTGCCGATTCTGCAGGTGTTTGACGAGGCGGGGGTGGATGTTTGCTACGAGCTGCATCCAGGCGAGGATCTGCACGATGGGTTGACCTTCGAGCGTTTTGTGGATGCAGTGGGCGGGCATAAGCGGGCGAATATTCTGTACGATCCAAGCCACATGATTTTGCAGCAGATGGACTATTTATCTTTTCTGGATATTTATCATGATCGTGTGCGGGCGTTTCACGTGAAGGATGCGGAGTACCGGCCGAGCGGGCGCAGTGGGGTGTACGGAGGGTACCAGGATTGGATCAACAGGCCGGGACGTTTCCGTTCGCTGGGAGATGGGCAAGTCGATTTTCACTCAATTTTCAGCAAGATGGCGCAGTATGACTATCCGGGATGGGCGGTGCTGGAGTGGGAGTGTTGCTTGAAGCATCCGGAGGATGGTGCGGCGGAAGGCGCGAAGTTCATCAAGGAGCGGACGATCCGGGTGACGGAGCGAGCGTTCGACGATTTTGCCGGGGCTGGGGTGGATGCGGAGAAGAATCGGAAGATATTGGGACTGGGGTGAGGGAGTCAGGCTGGAATTCAGTGAGTCAGCCTGCGATGAAATTGATAACTTCGGGCTCTTAGGTATTCATCTTGCCGAACCGCTTGGTTTGAAAACTTTGCCAGGCGCGAGTCCGTCTGAGGAAAACCATCAATCGGTAAAGGAGGCTGCAACGGCCGCACCGATAGGGACTGCGAAACCCAGTTGGGCACCCACATTGGCAAGCGTGACCTTCTCAACCTAGGCATAGTTCAGCGTCATAGATCTGCCGTGACTGGTATAGACAAATCTGTCCACTCCTGCTTCACATTGCCGTGATGTCGATGCGTATCGAGGTTATCCGCTAAAACTTCTTGCTTCTCTTGCCGATAAGTGGATTGCCACGATGATTCGCAAGGAGAAGCCAACATGGCGCTCGTAACATGGTCTGACAAGCTTTCGGTCGGAATTAAGGCGATCGACGATCAACACACCGTTTTATTCAACACAATCAATGAACTTCACGCCGCCATGTTGAAGGGCCAGGCGCGACAGATCGTCGGCAAATTGCTTGGCGATTTGGTGATCTATACGCGCAATCATTTCTCAGATGAAGAGAAGATGATGGCCGACAACGGTTATCCGGGGCTGGACGAGCATATCAAGGTGCACCGGGCATTGACCAAAAAGGTGGAGGAGTATTCTGCGCGTTACGAGAAGGGTGATCTCTCTCTCAGCCTTGATCTTTCCGAATTCCTGTCCAGTTGGCTTACCGCCCACATTCAGGGAGTTGACCGGTCGTATGGACCCTATATGAATGAGCGCGGAGTACGTTAATCGACTACTGCCTCTCGATTCTTAATGGGGAAGTGGATTAAGGGTGTCCCGTAGATTGGGACTCGTACCACAATTCGTGAGGATCTGTTAACCTGCGCGAGATAGAGCATCTCGCGCAGGTATTCTTTGCAATCAGCTTAGGAATCTATGCGCACTTAAATTGGACACCAGGTCCTATCTACCTTCACCTGGATCTGATTCTTGATCGCAATGGTTAGGAATGAGGGCGGGCCGAGTGTGCGCTTGTTCACCTCAGATGGCGATTCCGGCGGAGCGGTAGATCTGGGTGATGCAGCGCATGTCGCGGAGGCCTTCTTCACCGGGGGACTGCGGCTCGAGGTTGTGTTGGATGCAATTTGAAAAGTGTTCTGCTTCGGCCTGGAAATGGGAGGGATCGCGAGCGGGATTGAGCTCGTCGAGTTGTGTGCCGGAGAAATCGGCGCGCAGGTGTAGACCCTCATAGACAAAGGCTGAATCGACTTGGAGCCAGCCTTTGGAACCGTATACGCGATAGTAGCCTTCCATTTGAGCGCCGTAGGTTGTGGAGCAACTGGCGACGATGCCGGAGGGAAACTTCATGGTCCAGGCGACATTCTCTTCGACTTCGTTGAAGCGGCCATCGTGGTCGATGACGGAGGCATAGGCAGAGATTGCGGAGGGCTCTTCGCCGGTGAGGTAGCGGCAGGCATTGAGCGAGTAGATGCCGACGTCGAAGAGCGGACCGCCGCCGGCGAGCTTCTTGTTGAGACGCCACTCGCCGGGAGCGATGTTGAAGCCGAAGGCGCTGACGACGGCCTGCACTTGGCCGAGAGAGCCGTCGCGAATGAGCTTGATGGCGCGCAGGTTGGTGGGCTCGTAATGGCAGCGGTAGGCGATCATGAGCTTAACGCGGGCGGCCTTGCAGGCGGCGATCATCTGCTCGCAGTCGGCAACGTTGGTAGCCATGGGTTTCTCGCAGAGGACGTGCTTGCCGGCTTTGGCAGCGCGTATGGTGTATTCGGCGTGCATGGAGTTGGGGAGGGCCACGTAGACCGCATCGACCGCGGGATTGTGGATGATCTGGTCGAAGCTTTCGTAGTTATAGATGGACATGGATGGGACGTTATATTGGGCGGCGATGCGGTCGGCTTTGTCGCGATGGCCGCTGACGAGGGCGGTGATCCGCGAGTTTGTGGTGGGGAGTACGCCGCGCATGAAGTGATCGGCGATGCGGCCGAGGCCGATGACGCCATAGCCAATCTTTCGATCCGCGGGTTGGGCGTTGAGTGGGGGAACGAAGCGGGCGGCGAGGCCCATGGCGCCTATCCGGGCAAAGTCTCTGCGCGTGAAACTCATCATGAGTGAAATCCCTCGGCAAACGAATGTAAGGATAGTCGAGTTGAGTGGTTGAGCCAACGCGAGGCAGGATTTGTATCGAGTGGGAGTCGCGGCTTAGCATCGGGCTCATGGATTCTGTAATTTTGGATGGGCAGCCGCTGACGCTGGTTGAGATTGAATCGGTGGCACTGAAGGGCTGCCAGGTGGAGATTGCGCCCGCTGCATGGGTGCGGGTGCGAGCCAGCCGGGAGCAAATTGAAGGAATTCTGGCGCAAGGGCAGACGGTGTATGGGGTCAACACAGGGTTTGGCAAGCTGGCCGATGTACGGATTCCGGCAGACAAGCTGGCCCAGTTGCAGACGAACCTGGTGAGGAGCCACTCGGGCGGGGTGGGACAACCGCTGGCTGAGGCCGAAGTGCGAGCGATGTTGCTGCTGCGGGCGAATGTGTTGGCGAAGGGGTTCAGCGGGTGCAGAGCTGTGGTGGTGGAGA
>Ga0187847_10000646_pt1 | contig 36551 bp, 24 predicted proteins | sample June2016WEW_4_10_FD_132458 | JGI IMG/M metagenome (GOLD analysis project Ga0187847, IMG submission 132458) | Peatland microbial communities from SPRUCE experiment site at the Marcell Experimental Forest, Minnesota, USA - June2016WEW_4_10 | ecosystem: Environmental > Terrestrial > Soil >...
ATCGACTCCCCTCAACCTCTCGCGAACGTGCACTATGCGTCGCTCCGGATCGGAAACGTCGACCGACAAGCGAATCTCGCCCGGATAAGCCCGGTCCCTGGGAGCGGCGATCGGTACGATGGCCGGCGTCCAAACGGGACCTGCGCTCGCGAGCGCGATGCCGGGGCATGCAAGCATGCCGAACACCGCAATCGCCGCGAGCCTGATTGGCATGCTTCCCCCTGGATGATGCTGGCGACTCTAAAGCAAGCGAATTATCTGCTCAAGCGAATTCAGGCGGGACCGGTCACTCCAGACAGACGACCAGCTTGGCGGAGTGCGTACGCCAATTGATCGGAATGACATACGAACGTGCGAACGGCGCGGTGATCTTCTCGATGTCGTTCGCAACGATCGTCGGCACGGAAATGATGAAATTTCGTCCGAAATCCTTGCGCGCATTGCCGGAGATGGTATTGGCGACCTCGCCGACCAGATCCATGATATTGGCATCGCTCGTGTCGGTTTCCTGCATGCGCATCAGCAGCACCGTGAGCATGCCGCGCGGCGCGGAAAAATAGACGATGCCCTTGCGTGCGCCCGAGATCGAAATGATGCCGGTATATTCGTACGCGCCGGGCTTGCCGTCGGTCACCAGGTATGGCGAGCCGACGCTTGCGGTCTGGCGCGCCGAACTCTCGAAGTAGTTCGTCGTGCCTTCTATGAATGTTCGGATTTCCGCTTCTTTGAGCATATCAGGTGTCCGACAACAGCTCGAGGAAGGCGTCATTCAGTTGGCGATCGGTGAACGGCTTGCAGAGGAAACCGTTCGCGCCTTTCTCGATGGCCTCGACCGCCGTCGCCTTGTCGGCGAGTGCCGAGACCACCAGTATGAGCACCTTGGAGTTGATCGCGACCAATTGCTGCACGCACTCGATCCCGTCCATCTCCGGCATCGTCAAATCCATCGTGACGACGTCCGGCTGTGTACGGCGAAACAACTCGACCGCCTCGCGTCCGTTGCTTGCGGCGCCGACGACTTCCAATCGATCGATCTGCTGAGAACGTTCGATGCGGCGGCGTATGATGTTCGAGTCGTCGACGATCATGAGCTTCAAGGGTGATTGCGAGGAGACCCGCTTGTTCATCAAGCGGCCTCGGTGGTGTTCGTGCGTTTGCCCAACGCGGGCAGCGACAGCGTGATGCGCGTGAATTTACCCAGGGACGTCGCGACCCCCACTCTGCCGCCGGCCTCGTGCACGCGCGCGGAAATCAAGTTCATTCCGACGCCCCTGCCGGCGTCCTTGGTGACCCCTTCGACCGTGGAGAATCCCGGCTGAAACAGCAGCGAGAATATCTGCTTGGCGTCCAGACCCGGCGCCTGCTCGGCAGTGACCAATCCCCGTTGAACGGCGACTTCCTTGATGCGCTCGGCCGATAAGCCGCGTCCGTCATCTTCGATCGTGAATTTGTAGCCGGCGTCCGCCGTCCCCTGAAATTCGAGCCGCACCCGGCCGGTGTCGGATTTGCCGAATTTCGTGCGCGTGCCGCGCGCTTCGATGCCGTGAACGATCGAGTTGCGAACCGCCTGTACCGAAATCTCCTTGACGAGGCGGACATAGCCGTCCGGTATGCCATCGAAGCCGATGCATTCGAGTGCGGCGTCCTTGTCGGATTCGCCCGCCACGCGCCGCGCCAGGTTCTGCAGACTCGCCTCGATATCGGCGCTCGGCTTCTTCGGATTGCCGGTGGTCTCGCCGATCGTCATCGTGGCCCCGTGTGACTCGTCGGTCTGGTTGACGTGCAGGCGCGATAGGCGCGCGACCAGTTCGCTGATCGAATGCAGGTGCGTCAACAGATCGTCCAGCTTGATCACGAGCGGCAGGAAATCGTTGCCGGACAGCTCGGCCTTGCCGCGCAGCATCTCCAAGTCGTCCTCGAAGGCGTGGGCCCGACTTTCGATCGACGACAGGCCCAACGAGGCCGCTTCGCCTTTCACCGAGTGTGCCTGACGGAACAGGCTGTCGAGCTTCTTGCGGAATGCCGCTTCATCGCGCGCCGGTTCGCGCAGCACCGCATTGATCATTTTCATCGCCGCGTCGGAATCGCTGAGGAACGACGCCAGCTGCGCCGGTTCGACGTGCAGGATGCCGAGCAGCGTATCGACCTGAGCCTGGGCCTGGCCCTGGCTCGCGGTCAGCTCGCGCGCCAGGTCAACTTGCGCCGTAATGTCCGATACCGATACCAGCACGTGCCGAATCGTGCCCTCGACGCGGACGCGATGGAAATCGAACTCCAGGTAGCGGGTCTCGACGCCGCCCTGCCCGTTCGCGATCCGGATCTCGACCTGCCCGAGCGGGTTGATCGACTTGACCAGATTCTCGTTGGTGCGCTCCGCCCAAAGGATCGATACGAACTTGCGCGCTGTCGCAAGCGTTTTCTCGTTGACGATGTCCTTCAACAATTCATCGAAGGTCAGTCCCGCACAGTCGGTACGTTCGAACAAATCTTCGAGTGCTCGCGAATACGTTGCGCCGATCACCAAGTTTTGATCGAGCAGGAACAAACCTTCCTTGACCGTGCTCAGGATGTCCTCGGTCTGCTGGCGTGCTTCATGCAGGCTCAGCGCCTGGCGGCGCCTCGCGGTCAACAGCACCGTGACGATCGCGACCAACACGGCTGCACCGAGCATTCCCCCGAGCATGACGAGCCGCAACTGTGTCGCGGAGCGCGTATTGCGGGTTTGCAACTCGGTCGCGAGCGCCGCGATTTCCGCGTCGATCTCCGGCAGGGAATGGTGCGCCGAATGGATCGCCGCGTTGAGATCGTTCGACAACTGATGCCCGCTATCGCTCAACACCGTGCCGCTCGCCTCGCTGTCCCGATACGGGACGCCGGTGAATTGGACCACGGGCGCGAGCGCGCGGTTGAGCGGCCCCCACTGTCCGTGCAACGTCGATGCATGCTTCGCCGCGGCTCCCTGGGCGAATGCTGCCGTGCCGCTCGCGGCGCTGAACCAGCCGCTCGGCTGCGCGGCGAACATCGTTTGCTGCGCATCGTCTAGCTTGTGCACCGCGTCGCGCAGTTGATCGAGCGGCTCCTGCGTATACGCGCGCGTTGCGATGCGATCACGAACGCTCTCGAGCGACGTGCGGATCAGGTCGGGATAGCGCTGCTGTTCGGCGACGAATTTGATCGCGGCCGTGGTATTGGCAAGCTCCGTGGCCATCTCGAACCCGGGCAACAAGATCGATGCAAACATCCCGAGGCCGAGTACTGCGACCACGGCTGCGAGAGCGCGCGGCGACAGCCGTGAAAGAAAATTGGTAGGTACCATTGAAATCATGTCAGGAATGCCCCGGTGAGGCCCGCATGGCCGGTTCTAAGCGCCGCTGAACCGCCCGCATCGCGCAACGCTTCCAGAAAATGACCGGCGGACGGGTAACGGTCATTCGGATTTTTCGCCAATAGGCGATCGACGAGCGGCTGATAGCGCGCCAGAGGCGCCGGCAGCGGCGGCGCCGCGGCGTTACGATGTGCGTTGAGAATATCGGCCAAGGTGTTGCCGCGGAACGGCAGACTGCCCGCCAGCATCTCGTAGAATACGATGCCGAGACTGTAAATATCCGCGCGTTGATCGGGATGATTGCCCGCGATTTGCTCGGGGCACACATAATACGGAGTGCCCGTCTGCAGATCGGAGCGCGACAGTTCGTTATCGACGAGTTGTCCGCGTGCCGACCCGAAGTCGATCAGGACGACCCGATTGTCGGTGGTCAGCATGATGTTCGAGGGCTTCAAGTCCCGATGCACGACGCCGGCGGCATGCACGACCTGCAATGCCTCGGCGATCTGCCGCGCGTAATTGACGGCGTCGGCCTCGCTGACCGGATTCTTCAAGCGTTCACGCATGCTGCCGCAGGGGAAATACTCCAGGGCAAGATACAGATACTCGGGCGTGATGCCGAAATCGATGACGTCGGCAATCGAACGGTGATTCAAACTCGCTAGGATCTCGCATTCGCGCGCGAAGTCGCGACGATCTTCCTCGGAGACGCTCGCATGGCCTTTGATCGGCTGGACCTTGAGCGCGACTTGTTGCCCCAACTTCTCGTTGCGCGCGAGGTAGACCGTCGCTCCCGACGAGTGCGCGATCTTTTTCAACAATCGGTACCCGGCGACCGCAGGCATCGAGTGGTCGGGCATCGCCGACGCAGCGCGTACCGGCGCAGCCGGCGGCATCGTCGCAACGGTCGTCACGGTTGGCGGGATCGGCGCAGGTGCCGCGCTTGCGGGCAGCGTTGCAGCAGGCGTGTTCGCCGTGGTTGCGAGCAGCGGCTGCAGCGCCACGGTAAATTCGCCGACATTGACCGCGTGTATCGGCCAGTAATCCGCGGCGCCGGCCTTGATCGCACGCGCTGCCCACCGCTCATCGCCGTGGCGGGCAAACACGAAGATCGGCAGCCGCGGCGCTTGGGCGCGCAAATGCGTGACGATCGCGAGCGGGTCATGCCCGATCTCGCGCCGCATGAATTCGACGATCAACAGCACCGCAGCGTAAGAACGCAGACGCTCGACCGATAGCGCATCGAAACCGGCGCGCGTGATCGTATCTGCATCGAGCTTGACGGCACTGCGGCGCACCAAGCTCGCGAGTTTCAGGCGCAGCTCGAGATCGTCATGCACCACGAGACACAGTTGCGTCGCCCGGTTGCGCCGTCCGAGCGTCGTCGTTTCGGTGAATGCTGCGTTATCGGCTATCGGAGTCATTGCTGCACGCGCCTTATTTGCTCATTCGAAATACGACGCGAAGCTGCGTCGTCACCGTAATCGCGTGACCATCCTTGACCACCGGCTTGTAGCGCACGCGATAGGCAGCGCTCATCGCCGCCGTATCGAATGTATCTTTCGGACTGGAATCGATGACCGTAACGTCCGCGACCTTGCCGTCGCTGGTCACGGTGAACGCCAGGTCTACCCAGCCTTCCGTTCCGCGGCTCAATGCCGAAGCAGGGTATTCGGGCCGCAAGGGCTTGACCGCGACCAAAGTGTTGGCCGAGATGCCGGGGATCTTCTGGATGACCGGCTTCTGGCTTGCCTGTTCTTGCGCAATCTTGTCGTTGAGCGCGTCGAGATCGGGTCCGCCGCCGAGCCTCGCGGCGGCCGCGGTGAGCGACGCGGCCTTGACCACATCGCCCGAATCGAGTGCGGTTCGAGCGCGTCCCGCGATCGCGGTGCGCACTGCGCTTGCGAGCGCGGTCACGCTGTCGTCTTTCGGATCGGCGGAACGCAATTGAGTCACATAGGAGAGCGCGCTGTCGCCATCGGGCTCGACGAGACTTCCTTGGGCGAGACGCGTCTTCGCGAGATCCAGCAGCTGCGCTTGCGCGGATTTCTCATGCGCCTGCTGTTCGCGCGCGGCGGCCAGATCGTGCTGAAGGCTCGCTATCTGGGCTGCCGGCGCCACATTCTCGCTGCGAGCCTCGGCGAGTTCGCGGTCGGCGTCACCGTAGCGATGTTGATCGAGTGCGGTGCGCGCCGCCGATAACAATCTCTTGCTGAATTCCTGCGTCTGCTGCTCGAGGTCGGCCGCGCTGATGCCCGCTTCGCGCGCCTGCTGCAGGTAGAAGGCCGCGCTGTCGCGCGGCGGCTCGAGCAGGTGGTCCTGCTGCAAACGTGTATCGATCAGCTTGAGCAGGTGTTCGGAATCGGATTCCGCACGGTGCTGGCGCAATTCGTCGCGCAATTGGCCCAGTTTCGCGGGGCTCAGCGATTTGGCGCGCGCCGCGTCGTCGAGTAGTTGCGCTGCCCGATCGAAATTCTTGGCGTTGAGCGCCGCTTGAATTTGCGCCGGCCCGAGTTCGGAGCGCAACGTCGCAATGCGCGCGTCGAGATCCGACAGCGCCGGGTCGCCGGGATTGATCGTTCGCGCGGTTTCCAAGGCCTGCAGTGCGAGGTCATATTTTTGATCGTCCAAGTCCGATTGAACGCGCGAGACCAGGATCTGCGCGATGCGGGCCATGCCCTCGTGCGCCTCGCCGTTGGTTGGATCGAAGACCAGCACTTCTTGGTAATACGCCAACGCATTGCCGCTGATCGGGTCTATGAAATGACGGTCCGCCATCGCGTGTCGCGCCATGTCGATCAGTGCGTCGATCCTTTGGTCGTTTGCCGCGGTTTGGGCGTCCGCACTCGTCGCTTCACCCGTCGCTGCTGCGGGGGTGCCGGCGGCCGGCGCCTTGGGAACCAGCGCGACCGCGGGTCCGCCCGCCGGCGTCGATGGCCGCAGAACAAGATAAGCGACCGCGCAGGCCGCCACGAGCGCAGCTGCGCCGAACATTCCGTAGCGCTTCCATTGCGGTCGCGCGGGCGCGACTTCGTCCGGGACCACCGGGTTCTCGACCGGCGCTTCACGTCGGCCGGCGAGTTCCGCACGCGCGCTCGCGAGGGCCTCGGACAGCTGCATGCCTTTGAGCGGAATACCGACGAGGGAGACGATTTGACGCTGCTGCGCGGGCATCCGCCACGCCTCGGTGTTGGCGGCGCCATCGAGCACGACAATTGCGAAATTGGTTGAATGACGTTGCAGCTGCGCAAGAGCACCGGTTCGATCCGCGCAGTCGCGCGCATCCCAAAGCACGACCGCGGCCTCGCCGGTGGGCGTCGTGTTCAGCAGCTCGTCGGTCGAGTCGACCTGCTTGAGCGTCAGGTCACCGTCCAACGCGGTACCGACGAGCGGCCAAAGTTCCTCGTCCTGCGTGACCAGGAAGATCCAATTCTTGGGGCCGCGCGGAGCCTGCGGTGCCGGCTCTTCGACGGTCGGTGGGCTGACCGGCACCTGGATTCGAGCAGCATTAGACATCGCTTCGCTCCGTCAAATTGCGCGACGCTGCGAAGATTCGGGTATGCAACGCCATGGCCTTGATCGACCCTCTCTTGAGTTCCAAATGCGACAAACTGTAGAGTCATGGAATCAGCGCAATCCTGAGCGGGTGCAGATCACATATTTCGCTCTGCAATACGGCAAACGCGGCGCGGGACGCGCTCTTAAGTGGGGATTTTGTGAGCCAGTTCGCAGGTAGCCGCAAGCCGCGGAACGCGGGTGGCCCTGAACCGTCAGTCGGCGCGAACCCGCAATCCTTGAACCCTGGGTTGAGCTACCGATGGCGCGTTGCGACGAACTGCAGGTGCGCAGCGCGATGCGCCTTGTGCGATTCAGTCAATCGCGCCGGCGCTGATCGTCGCTGCCATATCGGGTTGCAGCGGCTGGGTTCGACCAACGGCGTGTCCGCTGCGGCTCGCATCAAACAGGGCTTTGGTCTTCCACACCGAACGGTTCCAATCGCCGCTGATTCTCGCAAAGAAGCGCTGCGCCGCCTGCGCATCGGCCGCGCGCAGCGCCAAATAAGCCATCACGTTGCGTTGCCGATTGGTGGATCCATAGCGCTGTTCGACGATCGAAAAGCCGCGCTGAATGCGCGCCCAAGACAAATCCGCGACCTCCGTCCGCACGCAGCAATTGGTTGCCGCCGCCATTGAAAAATACACCGCGTCACCGTCCGCATCGCCAACCGTGTCGGCGATCTGTTCGGCGTAGGCGCGCGCTTCTCCCGGCTTACCGAACCATTTGGGCAGCAGATAGTTGAGTTCGGCCAACGCGAAGTAGTAATAGCCGGGTTCGTTCGCGAAGCCCTGTTCCGACAACGCCGCGTAGCGCGCGTGGTCCCATCCCTGTGCCAATGCAACGGCCTGCATCTGCCGATACCACTGGGGACAGAGTCTGCTGGTCGTCGAGGCCTCGAGCACGCTGCGCGCCGATTCCATGCGATCAATAAACAGTGCCTGACCCTCCGGCGTAACCGTATCGGAATAGCCATGACCGCGCGCCTTCCATGCAAAACGCACATAGGTCTGAGCCAATGCCACGGGTGCCGTCGCGGAAGTCGGATTCGCTTGGAGCCATTGCACCAACATGGAGATTTGCGCACGCCATTCGGCATCGGTCGCCGTTTCCGATCCCGGGGTACTGAGCGTGGCGTAAAGCACGTGCAGGCGCCACGCGCCCCCGGTAAAGCGCAGACGCTGGCTACGCAATTGATCGGCAAGCGCATCGAGATCCGCGAAACGCCCCTGATCGAGCAGACCGCGAACCATCACACGGAATGTACGCACAGAGTCGTCGGCCGCGTCGGCATCTTCAGCGGACTCCGCTGCGGCGGCGGCTGGGCTGCCCGGTCCGAAGACCGACGATTGCGCAGCGACAACCGGCACGGCCGCGCCAACCAGCGGTATCGAAATCGCTAGAACAGCCACATACCGGCTACATTGTGCAAGCATCGCGCGCCTCGCCGTGACCCTCGCCTCGCCTCAGCATATCGCGGTCCGTTTTGGCTGTCACTCGCGTGATTGTGGGGTTTTGATAAGGCGAAAGACGAGCCTGCAAATCGCGCTACAATGCCGCCGCCGCGGCTAGCCTTTTGTAAGGAAGTCCTCAGCAGGAGCGATGCGTTGAAAGGCTACCCGCCGGGAACCTTTCCGACCGTGCCGGCTCCTAAACCTCAACAAAATGGAGAGTCCATGCGTCGGTACAGTCATCTATGTCGTAGTTTCGTGGTGTTGGCCTTCGGCATGGCCGCGGCGGCCTGCCACCACAGCAGCTCGTCAATTTCCACGGCAACGGCAACCGCGGATCCCGAGGGGATTTGGATGGGCACCGACCAGAATGGACTTTCCCTCACCGGCTTCATCAATGCGGCCGGGCAATCCGAATTCCTACGATCCGACGGTACGCTGTTCTCCGGCACATTGATCATTTCCGAGGCCACGCTCGCAGGCACGCTCGACGGCTACGCCCAAATCGGCACAACATTCGCGGATGGTACGAATTTCGGCCTCGGCACATTCGGCGGAACGGTCGTCACTCGCAGTTCGATCGATGCCAATTGGAATTTCACGACGATCGATAGCATGACGACTGACAATATTTGGACTTTGACCTACAACTCGCTCTACGCAAAGCCTTCGTCATTGGGCTCGATCGCGGGCAGTTATACGGTTTCCGAGCCCAACGGCCCGTCGGACGGCTCGACGATCGCGATTTCTGCGACCGGCGCGATCAGTGGTACCAACAGTGCGACCGGCTGTGTCCTGACGGGTCAGGTGACCGTAAATTACCCCACAAAAGACGTCTACCAAATTGCCTTGAGCTACGCGAGTTGCACCGAGGCGGTCTTGAACGGCATTCCATTCACGGGCCTGGGCATTCTCGATACCACGGTCACGCCGGCACAAGTGCTGATCGGCGTCACCGGCGAGGCGGCCAATCAGACCGACCCCAACAAAATCAATTTCGGCTTGGCGATGATGCTCACGGCAAGCTAGGCATCGGCACGCGGGTCCCTGTGGTATGGCCAAGTCGCCGACGCTGATTGAACCCGAGGGTGTCAAGCGTTGTCAGAAGCCAGCGTCGATTGCCAGTCGTCATGAGATTCCAATTGCCTGACCCTCGCCGCTGCGTTCGAAGTCTGTTCGGAGTGCTCGGGACGCTGATCATCTCGATTTCCAGCGTTTGCGCCGCCGATGAGCCACGATCCGAAGCAGCTGCGCCGTCCGACGATTCGGGCCCCCCGCCGGCATGGTTGCCGGTTTGGGATCCACCGAAGCAGATCACCTGGCTCTCGGCCTCGGACATCAGCAATTGGAGTTTCGGCGGCTTCGCGGGCGTCTATAACCACGGCCGCCTGATCATCATCGAGGTTGAACCGTGGCGCGTCAGAAACGACTGGGCGCGCGACTACATGATCGGCGCTAACGCGGTCTACAAGATCGCGCACTTGCCGCTGCTGCCGGTCGACTTCGAACTCGATTTATCGGTCGGGGATCTCGTCGGGAAAGGCAACAACCTCGAGCTGGGAGCGCTACCCGAGCTTCGCTGGAAGTGGTTTCCCTGGAACAAGTTCCTCTATACGAACATGCGCTGGGGGCCCACCGGCGTGTCCTATACGACCGGACTTTCTGCAGTCGAGGCTTCCGACACCACGCACGACCGAACCTCGCGCTTCTTGAATCTCGACGTATTCGAATGGACCTTCGCTCCGAATGATCATTCGAGATGGGAAGCATTCATTCGCAACCAACACCGATCGGGCATCTACGGCCTCATCAACGGTGTCAGCGGCGGATCCAATTATGTGAATGTCGGAATGCGCGCGCATTTCTGAGCGGCGATCGCAGTTCGCGCGGGATCTGCAGGCAGCGCCATTTGACATCACCACGGTAGCGGCTCGCGGCATTCGCCCGCGTTGTCGTTTCTTCGCACAAGACAGTGAACCGCTGCTCGCAGTCGGCATCCGCCGCTGTCGGGCAGATCACGGATTGGCCCTAAGGGAATCCCCTACACTTTTCGCGCCTGCAATGAAGCAGTGCAAGGGTAGCCGCTCGTGGAGTCAATGAATGATACTCCCATGTGTAAGGCGCTCCAGAGGCGCCGATTGCAATGGATTCAATAAGTTAACCGCGCTCGTGCTGCTCGGCATCGCGGCCGTTCTGACGGGCTGCGGCTGGTCGTCTGCATCGTATGAGTCGCCGTCCTCGACGCCCCCGGCGCTCACCTCGATCGCAGTCGGCCCCCCGGATAGCCAGGTGCCGATGGGCATGACCAATCAGTTCTCGGCGACGGGCATCTACAGTGATGGCACGAAGCAAGTGCTGTCGTCGCAGGTGACCTGGATCTCGGCCAACGCATCGATCGCCTCGATCGATGCGGCGGGCGTTGCGCGAGCGATCAGTCCGGGCGCGACGACGGTGACGGCAGTCATGGGGCGATTGTCGGGATCGACGACGCTCGCTGTGACTCCCGCGAGCCTGGTGTCGATCGGCGTGACGCCGGCGAACCCGAGCATCGCGAGCGGCACGACCGCCGCGCTCAAGGCGATCGGCGCTTACAGCGACAACTCGGCGCAGGATCTCTCGAATTTGGTCAACTGGAGTTCCTCCGCGCCTGCGATTGCCGCGGTCAGCAACACGATGGGCACGAACGGAGTGGCCTCGGGTTTGAGCCCGGGGTCGGCGACGATCTCGGCGACACTCGGCGGCACTGCAGGATCGACCATATTGAGCGTGACCGCTGCGACCCTGGTGTCGATCGGCGTGACGCCGGCGAGTCCAAGCATCGCCGCCGGTCTGACCGCTGCGATGCACGCGACCGGTGTTTACACCGACAATTCGACGCATGACATCACGAGCCTGGTGAGCTGGAGTTCCTCGGCTCCGTCGATAGCCGCGGTCGGCAACAACAGCGGCACGATGGGAACGGTGACGGCGTTGAGCCCCGGATCCGCATCGGTCACGGCAACGCTCGGCGGCATCACGGGATCGACGAGCCTGACCGTGACTGCGGCGACGCTCGTGTCGATCGGCGTGACGCCGGCCAATCCCAGTATCGCGAGCGGATTGAAGTCCCAGCTCACGGCGATCGGGACCTACACAGATCACACGATGCAGAACCTCACAGCCAGCGTGATTTGGAGTTCGTCCGCGCCGTCATTCGCGCCGGTCAGCAATGCCGTGGGTTACGAAGGACTCGCGAGCGCACTCAGTCCAGGTTCGGCGAGCATCACCGCAACTTTGGGCACAGTCACCGGTTCGACGAATTTGACCGTTACCGCGGCGACGCTCGTGTCGATCGGCGTCACGCCTTCGAATCCGAGCATTGCGTCCGGTCTCACCAGGCAGTTGATCGCGACCGGCGTCTATACGGACAATTCGACGCAAGACCTCACGGCTGTCGCGGTGTGGACCTCGTCCGCGCCGACCGTGGCATCAGTCAGCAACGCGCCGGGCTCGATCGGACTCGCGACCGCGATCGGCCCTGGCTCGACCACGATCAGTGCATCGAGCGGCAGCATCTCGGGCACCACGCTATTGGCGGTGACTCCCGCGACGCTGGTGTCGCTCGCCGTCACGCCCGCAAATCCCAGCATCGCCAACGGCACGAGCCAACAGTTCGTTGCAATCGGGACCTACACCGACAATTCCACGCAAAACCTCACGACGTCGGTGACTTGGTCGACGTCGAATACGGGCCTTGCTGCGATCAGCAATGCGTCGGGTTCCAACGGGCTTGCGACGGCGCTCGCCCAAGGGTCGATGACGATCACCGCAGCACTCGGCGTGGTCGCGGGCTCGACCGGATTGACCGTGACCCCGGCGGCCCTGGTGTCGATAGGCGTGACGCCGGCGAACCCGAATACGCCTAGCGGACTGGCAACCCAGTTCGTCGCGACCGGGACCTACACGGACAATTCCACGCAAAACCTGACGACCTCGGTAAGCTGGGGATCGTCGAACTCGAGCATCGCTGCGATCAGTAATGCGGCCGGCTCCAACGGGCTCGCGACCGCGCTCGTCCAGGGATCGGCGACCATCAGCGCTTCGCTCGGCAGTGTCTCCGGCACGACCGGCATGACGGTCACGCCTGCACTGCTCGTCTCGATCGCAGTCACACCGCCGAGCCCCAGCATTGCCGACGGCACCAGCCAGCAATTCACCGCGATCGGCACCTATACGGATAACTCGACCAGCGACCTCACGAGCTCGGTCGCCTGGGGATCATCCAACCTCGCGATCGCATCGATCAGCAACGCCTCCGGTTCGAACGGCCTAGCGAGCGCGCTCGGCCAGGGATCGGCGACGGTCGGCGCATCGCTCGGCAGCATCTCCGGGTCTGCGGGCCTGACCGTCACACCCGCGACGCTCGTGTCGATCGCCGTCATACCCGCGAATACGAGCATCGCGAACGGCACGAATCAACAATTCGCCGCGATCGGCACCTATACCGATAACTCGACGCAACCGCTGACGCTCGCGGTCAACTGGAGTTCGTCGAACACCGGCGTGGCGACGATCAGCAATGCAACGGGCTCCAACGGATTGGCCTGCGCGGTCGCGCAGGGTTCACTGACCATCACCGCGACTCTCGGCAGCATATCCGGATCGACGGGATTCACGGTCACGCCCGCTACACTCGTCTCGATCGCCGTTACGCCCGCCGCTCCGAGCATCCTGAACGGCACGACCTTGGCGTTCACCGCATCCGGAACCTATACCGACAACTCGACACAAAATCTGACCGCCGCGGCGACCTGGAATTCTTCCGACTCGACGACCGCTTCGATCAGTAATGCGCTTGGCTCCAACGGACTCGCGAGCGGCGTCGGCGTCGGGTCGACATCGGTCAGCGCGTCGGTGGGCGCAATCTCCTCGCCCCTCGTGACCTTGACCGTGACAGCAGACCCGCAGTACACCTACGCGACGAACCAAAACGCCAACTCGGTCTCGGAATACGTGATCGGCGCCGGCGGCGCGCTGACCGCGATCGGTACCGTCGGTGCCGGCAGCGAGCCGAATGCGATCGCGATCGATCCGGTCGGCGGCACCGTCTATGTCGCGAACTGGAGTGGAAACACCGTCTCGCAGTACGCGATCGGATCCGGCGGCACACTGAGCCCGATCGGGACGATCGCGAGCGGCAATTCACCGGCGTCGATCGCCGTCGATCCGAGCGGCCGTTACGCCTATACCGCCAATTTGGGTGATGGCACGGTGTCGCAGTATGCAGTCGGCGCGGGCGGTGTGCTCAGTGCCTTGGGCACCGTTGCGGCCGGAAGCAGCCCGATCTCGGTCAACGTCGACCCGACGGATCACTACGTCTACGTGGCCAATGAAAACGGCGCCAGCGTCTCGGAGTACGCGATCGGCGCAGGCGGCGTACTCAATGCCGTGGGCACGGTAGCGACCGGCAGCTCGCCGCAATACGTCGCGATCGACGCCAGCGATCACTATGCCTACGTCGCGAACTGGAATGACAACACGGTCTCGGAATATACGATCGGCGCCGGCGGAGCGCTGAGCCCGATCGGCACGATTGCGACCGGCAGCTGCCCTGAAACGGTCGCTATCGACCCCTCGAGCCGCTACGTCTATGTCGAGAACTGGTGCGGCGGCACGGTTTCCGAGTTTTCGATCGGCGCCGGCGGTGCGTTGGCTGCGATCGGCACGATCGCGGCGGGCAGTGGCCCATGGTTCATCACGATCGACCCGAGCGGCCGGTATGTCTACGTCGTGAACTTCAATGACTCGACGATCTCGCAATACACGATCGGCGTGGGCGGCGCGCTGAGCTTCATCGGCACCGTGTCGACCGGCAGCGGGCCCAACGCGATCGCCGCCGGGTCTTGAAGCAACACTCGCGCCGGTTGCCGGCGCTTGGGTGCGACACGTTGCATGTCAAAATCGTTGCGAGAGGCCCATATATAGCTGAGCCCGTGGCGCCGCGTCGGTGAGACCGAAGTTGCCGCCGAAATCAAGCTGCCAATTGGGGGTCAATGCATAGGTCAACGCTGCGTCGAAGGTGTAGATCGGCCGGTCCTGCGACTCGAACGACTGCCTCGTGAACACCTCCGTATAAACCGTCCAGCGCTTGTCGAGCGCGTGGCTTACGTTGACCAGAAAATCGAATGCAAGGTGGTAGCCCGGCCCCGCGTCGTCCTTCAAATAGTCGCCTTCCGGCATCACGATCACGGTGAAATCGTGCGGCATACTCAAGCTGATCGGCAAGATCAGGCCGCCTTCGGCGCGGCCGTTGCCGAGACCGTTCTCTGCGGTCGGTAGCTTCAGATAAGGCAATAGTGCGACCGCGACGGGGCCGTGATCATCGCCGAGCACATTGATCTTCAAGCGCGCAAACATATCCCCGACCCCCGAGATGCTCGTCGTTTGCGCGGCACTCTTGGCCACGAGCGACTCATAGGGGGTGACCTGCAACTCCGCGTCGATCGTATCGGTCAAGCCGAGTTTGAGCGTCGGATCGATTACGGTCCATTGCTGCGCTTTGACACCGTTGGTATCGGCATAGCTGATTACCGCAATGTCCGACTCGTACTGAAAGTGGCCGGCATCGACGGTATAGGGACTGTTGGCCTTCGGCGGTCGATCCGTATTGAAGCTGCGCAGATCGGCGTCGGGCGTCGGGTCGAACAGCGTGTAGTCGCTCTTGTCCGGCGTTGCATCGTCGGCAAGCGCACGTAGCGCAAATCCTGCGAGCGCGAGTGCAACAAGGAGCGCAAAACGACGCGGCCTCGTGGACAGCCGCGCCGGCGATGCGCTCCGGTACTCGCGCCGAATTCTTGGTATCGCGTGCATGCGCCTATATAGCATTTTGAGTGCCGGCACACGATGCGCAATTCAATCGCTCAGCAATTCGTCCACGAGTACCGGAAAGCTCGATCGAGCCCCGCCCGCGCGACGTAGCGCGGGGTTAAGCGGCGAGGTGAACTCTTCTTCTTAGGAGTCACGCTCGCCGCGGCGGAGCGCGGCGCTTGGCCGCTCAGGGATGTCCGGATTCTGGCTTACGCTCTTCCGGTTCAGCCTTATGTTCGACCGGTGCCGCCGTGTGCGTGACCGGCGCGACTTTGCGCTCCGCCGGCGCAGCAGTGCGCGCGACCGGCGCGACTTTGGGTTCTGCCGGCTCCGCCTTGCGCTCCACCGGTTCCGTCTTGTGCTCGACCGGCGCTGCCGTGTGTGCGACCGGCGCGACTTTGCGCTCTGCCGGCTCTACCTTGCGTTCCGCAGGCTCTGTCTTGTGCTCGACCGGCGCTGCGTTGTGCACGACCGGCGCAACCTTGTGTTCAGCGGGCTCGGCCTTACGCTCGATAGGCGCAGCCGTGTGGGCAGTCGGCACAGGCTTGCTGCCCGCAGGCTCCTTGCCCACCGCCGCCTCGTTGACTTTGCCGCCGCCTTTTGCCGCAACGACCCCCGCGCCTGAAAAAACGCCGGGCTTCGCCGTCGCAGCGATCGGCGGGTTTCCGTGATTCGCGCTTGCGCGCAAGGCAGGGTTGCTGTGCGCGGCTTGCACCTGTTGCTGCTGACCCGCGGTGGGCGGCAGGTGCGGCGCATGCGCCGCGGCCAATTCGCCGGCGGACGCTTGCGCGTGAACTCCGCCGCTGCCGCCGTTGTAGCTCACATGTGTGACGTTGACGTTCTCGACGATGGTCTTGTTGTAGACATTGGTGATATGCACCGTGCCGACGTTCATGACCGATCGGTTGTAGAAGATGTGTCCATTTTGCCAGTAGCCGCCTTGGAATCCGCTGCCGCCGTAGCCATAGCCGTAGTTCACGCCGCCATAAAAGCCGATTTGTTCGCCCCAGTAGCCTTGGTTCCACACAAACGCACCGCCGTCGCTGCCCCAATAGCCGGGCGTCCAAAGATATCCGGGTTGTGGCGCGAGAACCCAGGTCCCCGGGACCCAGTAATAATCCTGCTCGTCGTCGCCCCACGCCCAGTAACCGGGTGTCCACAAGTAGCCGTCGTCCGGAATCGCGGGCTGTTCATAGACGGGCAGCTCCGGGGGCGCCAAATTGACGGAAATATTGATACCCACCTGCGCCATGCTCAACGCCGGTAGAAACAGGCAAAGTAATGCCGATAGTGCAGTCCGCCGCCAGTTGATGATCATGGTTTGTTCCTCCAAAAACTTTGATAAATCCTATGGCAGCCTCGTGCTGAACGTCTGTACGCTATCGAACAGTGGCTGAGCAGACGGATGCGAATTCGGCGCGCCGAACTTGCAATTACTTAACGACAGGGAGGATTCGTTCCATCTCGGCAAACAACGACGGTTCCGGCCTGTTGCGGTACAACGACCGTCGTTGTGCCCGAACTCGGCGGAACGATCACGGTAGTCGTTGCCGGTGCCGGCGGGTTACTGCCGCAACCGGACAGGATCGCGACCATAATCAACAAACTCGATGCGGCTTTCATTCTGATCTCCTGATTCGATAGGCAAGGGAATTGCCGATCGCGCATTCTCGCCGCAAGCATTTTGTTGTTGATAGGGAGGAATCACCCGATTGCTACGCACCGTTTGCGCATAAGACTGTCGTCGGATGTCCTACGCCGCACACGGTCTGCAGAATGCAGGGCGCGGGCCCACGAAACTCAGTTGTTCTTCGCGCCTTGATTGATCCAAGTCTCGATCAGGCTGATCTGCTCGGGCTTGAGCCATTCCGACGGCTTCCCAGGCGTCTGACTCCGCGGCATCGCGATTGATGGGTCGGCCTGATGTTTGACCAGCCTCAATAAATTGCTATCCATGCTACTGCCGGGAATGATCATCGCACCAAACTTCGTGCCCTTCATGAGGCTGTCGTAGGTCGCCAGACTGAATCCGCTGGCGACGCAGCCGGGGCTGCCCGGCGCATGGCAGGTCATGCAGCGCTCTTGGAAGATTGGAAAGACATCCTTATTGAAGCTGACTTCGCGGCTACAGCCGGCGCCGATGACGAGCAGCGCCACAAATGCGAACCTTACGACGATGAGTTTGCGCATGGTCTAATCCTCATTCCGACATTTGGACTCGCTCCCACGGCGGCAACAGACGAGCCAGAACCCACAAAAATACCAAGCTGCTGCAAAGCACGGTGACGGCCCAGACAACGCCTTCCCGCCCCCAGAGGCCGGGGATATAGGTCAGCACGCCCTTCGCGGTCTTCGATAGTTCCTGGCCGCCGATCACCACATTCCAGCGCATCGCGAGCACGGCGCTCATGAGCAACACCGACGAAAAGCTCATCCAACCGATCAAGGCTTTGCCGCCAACTTTGCGCACGATCAATACCGTCACGACCACAAACGGCAACAGCGAGAACAGAGCCTGGATCGCAATCCCGGTGCTGATCGGACCGGCGATCAATTGCTTGATCATCTCGATACCCTCGAGGCGCCGGTAGAACATCTCGACGTATTCGAGCGTCTCAATGACGATCGTCACGAGTAAAAACGCCCAGAGAACGCGGGCCAAGCCGGCCATGCAATTCTCGTCGATCGTCGTCTTGCGCACGATCGATGACACAACGTAGACGAGTACGAGCACGGCGACACCGGAGACCACGGCCGAAAGAATGAAGATGATCGGCATGAGATCCGAGGACCACCATTCACGCGACTTCAGCGAGCCGAACACGAAGCCGACGTAGCCGTGCAATCCGAACGCGGCCGCGATCCCGACGGCCGCCAGCACCTTGGTCCATTGGCGGTCGTAGGCAAGTGCGTTCTCAGAAACGTCTGTCGAGCCCAACGTCAGAATCCGATAGAGGCGCTGCAGCGCGCCCTTGGATGTTTGTGACATCGCAACGATATCGACTCGGAACGCGAACCAAATCTCCAGAACGAGCAGGATTGCGTAGAAACCGGCGACATATGCGAAGGCCGCGAACGCCGAGGTCCAGTGCGCGGTCCAAATGGCTTCGACCGACCGTTCCGGATGACCGAGATGCGACAGCAGTGCGACCGGCGCGAAGCTCAAGAATGCCAACGCCGACAGCAAGGCCAAACGCGCAACCGGCTTGAAACTCTGCATGTGAAACGTATGGTAGAGACTCGAGACAATGAACGCGCCGGCGACCAGGCCCGTGATGTAGGGATAGACGACGATCAGGACGCCCCACGGCAGTACGGTCTCATTGGGATACACGTAACCGATATAGGGCGACACGATGTAATCGGCAATCTGCATGAATGCGCCCATCACGACACCTCGCCGTCGATTCCGTTGTAGAACACGTGCGGTCCGTTGCCGGTCCACGGCTTGAGGACGCTGATTTGATGGCTGCGGATGAACAAGCTGATATCGCTTTGGGGATCATTGAGATCGCCGAACACGCGGGCTTGCACCGGGCATACATCGACGCAGGCCGGCTTCAAGCCTTTCGTGATGCGGTGATAGCACCAAGTGCATTTGTCGGTGGTTTGCGTCTCTTCGTTGAAATAACGTGCGCCATAGGGACAGGCCTGCACGCAGTACCGGCAGCCGATGCAATATTTCTCATCGATGAGCACGACGCCGTCCGGCGTCTTGTAGGTGGCGCCCACCGGACAGACTTGCACGCAGGCCGGGTTTTCGCAGTGGTTACAGAGCTTCGGCACGAAGAAGGATTTGGTCACCTTCTGGTCGCGGTAGCGATTGCTGAATCGATAATCCTGTGGCGACTCCGCCGCCGCGACATTCACGGGATCGCACTGCGTGTCGACGCGCGGCTTATCCTCGCCCTCGAGGTATACGTAACGCTCCACCCAAGTCCGGAAGTCCTGAGGATTGAACGGCACTTTGTTCTCGACCTTGCAGGCCTCGACGCAGCGCAGGCAGCCGATGCAACGCGTCGAATCGACGCCGAAGGCCCAACGGTGCTTGGTCCAGTCATATTCGGGCACGGGCCCCGTTGCCGGGAACTCCGGTTTGGCGGACGTTGCCGCCGACGCCGACGCCGCGGCGGTCGCCAGGCTCTGCAGCGCGACGGTGCCGACTCCGGAGCACACGGCCGTCGTTGCACACATCTTCCCGAGCAGGGAAATAAAGCCGCGGCGGCCCGCTTGGCTCTTGCATAATTTGGTTTCGCTCATCGGTTCGCCTTCTTTCGTCTCGTGACCATACTCGTTCAATGCTGCTTTCTAGCGGCAGGACATGCCTGAAAAATAGGCGGCGACATTCTGGATGTCGGCCGCGCTCAAACCCTTTGCGACACCGCCCATGATCGGATTGGCGCGTTTGCCGCTTTGATATTCCGTGAGCGCCCCAACCAGATACGGCTGCTTCTGACAGGCGAGGTTCGGAAACATCGCAACCGCGCTGACGCCTTCAGCGCCATGGCAGCCGGCGCACGTCGAGGACAGCTTCTTTCCGGCGGCGACGTCCACTGCGCCGGCACCGCCCGCGGCGGTGATCGGCTCGCCTGCGCTCGAAAACAATGGTGAATGCGGATTGTGGCAAGCCGTACATTCCTGCCCTTTCGAGTGACTCTCAACATCGATCTGCGGCATATAGTCGGGACGCCCCGCGATTTTCTCATGGCACTTGACGCACAGCTTCAAGGGCTCGCCGGCGGTCGGCAGCAGCGCCGAAGTCGAAGCGGCAGTGGCACCTGCCAGTGACGCCATCGCCGGTCTTGCGCCGACGCTCGTGTGACAAATCTGACACTTCACGACCTTGTGTATGCCGCTGGACCAGGTCTCGTACTGCTTCGGGTAGTCCGCCGCGAAGGAAGCGGGAGTCAGATAAGTGGGCGTCGCGTCCGCGATTTCTTTGACCGACGCGGCCGGATAGTGGCCATATACGCCGAACGATTTCGGCGGGAAATACATTTTTCCGGCCACGAACAACAACGCAAAAATCCCAAGAATCGCAAGCAGACGTCGAATATGTTTAGGCACCACTCAATCTCCAGACGAAATCAACATTGCGGACTGCACTGAAGCACCGCGACCATCGCCATTTCGCCGTCCAGCACTTCGGCGTCGAATCTACGCCGTTGCCCAAATCAAAGAATAAGTAATTGCCGAAGAGGTCATGGGCGCGCGATGAGAACGATGCGCAACACCATCTCGCGAGATTCAATCAACAATACATTCCGCGTTGTCACGCCGCGTGCATATGCGCTCTGGGGTAATGCCCAGGTGAGTACGGGTTTTTCCTGACGCTGCAAAATCGCCCGCCATGCTAGCGTGCCGATCCGCAAATCCGTCGGCACTGTAGGTCGGTGCCGGCACTTCGTTCGAAGGAGATCAAACAATGGCCTCGATATCTCGAATCGCGATGATCGCTCCGACGATCGCTATCGCCGCCCTTTTGTATGCGTCGGCCGCCGGCGCAGCCGACGAGACCGCCGCTCGCGAGCTTGCACGCGCGAACAATTGCTTCAAGTGCCACTCCGTCACCAAGGACAAGGATGGCCCCGCCTATCACAAGGTTGCGGAACAGCTCAAAGGCAACCCCGATGCCGAGGCCAAATTGATCCACCACATCACCTCGGGAGAGAAAGCCAAGTTTCCGGACGGCCATGAGGAGGATCACAAGATCGTCAAGACGGATCCCCCGAACGATATGGCGCAAATCAAGAACCTGGTCCAGTGGATCTTGGCGCAGTAGTCGCGCCACGACTTTGAGCGAACCCAGATCGAAGTGCTGACGCGATCAGCGCGATCTGGCCGAGCGCATTTTTTGAGGGAGAGCGAGCGTCATGAGAACAATCGGAAAATGGCTGATCGCGGCAGTACTGATGATCGGCCTGGGCCTTGCCAAGCCCCTGTGGGCGTCGCCGACGGACACGGCTGATGAGGCGTTGAAGCGCGATCAAATCTGCACTCGCTGCCACGACGAGAGCGAGACCAAGCCAATCCTCTCGATTTATCAGACCAAACACGGGGTCCGGGGCGATGCGCGCACGCCGAGCTGTCAATCTTGCCACGGCGAGAGCGAAAAGCATCTGAAGGGAGACCCGAATTACCCCGGTCGCGCGCCGCCCGATGTGGTGTTCAACAAGGGCACATACGCGGTAACCGACGACAAGACACGCGCTTCGCAGTGCCTGACTTGCCACAAAGGCACGAATCGAACGCGCTGGGATGGCGGCCAACACCAGACCAACGGCATGGCCTGCAACAGCTGCCACACCATTCACGCGCCGGCCGATCCGTTGCTGGCACGAGGCACGCAGCAGGACAAATGTTTCACCTGCCACAAGGAGCAGAGGGCCGACACACTCAAGATTTCGACGCATCCGATCGACGCCGGCAAGATGGTGTGCTCGGACTGCCACAATCCACATGGTGCCGCCGGGCCGAAACTGCTGAAGATGAACACGGTCAATGAGACCTGCTGGCAATGCCATGCGGACAAGCGCGGCCCATTTCTCTGGGAGCATCAACCGGCGGTCGAAGACTGCACCAACTGCCATACGCCGCACGGCTCGAACATCACACCGCTGCTGAAGTCGCGGCCGCCATTTCTGTGCCAGGACTGTCACGACGGTCCGCACAATTCCAAGAATGCGGTCGGCCCCAATGCCGCCGGTTTTCAGGGCGGCCTTTCGCCGAAGAATGCCGCCAATACGGGACTGTTGTTCCCGAGCACTCAGGCAGCGGCGCGCGCTTGCATGAACTGTCATGCGATGGTTCATGGTTCGAATGACCCTGCCGGCGCATTCCTGCACCGCTGAGCGAAGGAGATACAAACAATGAAAGTTCGGAACCGTCAATTCTCTTTGAAGCTGGTTTCCTTGGCCGTGCGCGGCGCACTCGTCGCGACGATCGTCGCGCCGCCATTTGCGATGGCGCAGGACTCAAGCGGCGACGACGACGTCAAGGCACTTACGCTGCCGACGAATTTCGTCGAGGCCGGCGACAATTACAACTCGAACGCCTCGGACAAATTCGGCGAGTACAACGGACTGAACAAACAGGGCTCGACCTTCATCGGCGCTCTCGGGCTTGCCGGAGGCAACGCATACGGACCCGGCACCGGCACCATGCGCTATAGCCTCAATGGCACGGATCTCGGCACGACGGCCGGATCGCTCAACGCCGCGGTCAGCGATCAGGGGCTGTGGAATTTCGGCTTTGGCTACGATGAATTGCGGCACGAACTCGCCAGCACCTACCAAACGCCATTCCAAGGCGCGATCGGCGCCAATAATTTTACACTGCCCGCGGATTTTGGCGTCATCAATACCGGCTACAAGCCCACCGGCTTCAAGACCGCGCCCGGCACCAATGATCTGACCGCACAACAGTTGAGCGCTTTTCAGACTGAGGATATTTACTCCGACCGCAAGAACACATCGCTGACCGCCGGCTATCACTTCGGCGCCAATTGGGATGTGAAGATGGACTACAACCACCTTGCGCAGGACGGCGCCAAGCTCCTTGGTGTCGCGGGTGACCAGGTCAACTATCCCCGCGGTTCGACGTACACGTGGGCCGGTCAGACGCCGATGGTGATCGCGACTCCCACCGACTACGCGACCGACACGGCGAAAGCCGCGCTCAATTGGCAGGGCACCAAAGGATATGCGACCGCTAGCTATTACCTGTCATATTTCCACGATACCTACGACGACGTGTCGTTCAACAATCCGTTCATCAAGTCACCGGCGACGGTCGCGACCGGCACCTTGTCCGCGTTCCCGACCGACGCGATCAGCACGCTGCCGACCAATCTGTTCAATCAGGCCAACTTGACAGGCGGATACGCGTTCTCGCCGACCACCAAACTGACCGGAGGATTTTCCTATGGGCGCAGCGAGCAAAATGCGGGATACGCGAATACCGGCAATATTGGTTTGAATCCGCTGGGCGTGCCCGAGGACTCGCTTCATGGTGTCGTCGATATCGAGCACTTCGACCTCAAGCTCATCAATCAATCCTGGCGGCCTTTGACGCTCGCCGCTGGGCTGAAATTCAATGAGCGGGACAACTACACGCCATCGAACCCGTACACGTTCAACACCGTGAACGAAGCCGCCACCCAGACTGAAACCTCGATCAACGCGCCGATGAGCAACAAAAAGACTCAAGCGGAACTCAGCGCGGATTATCATTTTTCTACTCGGCAGCACTTGAACGCGACCTTCGAATACGTCGACACCAAGCGCTGGTGCAACAACGCTGCTGCGAACAACGCGCAAGGCAGCCTCGATGCGGCGGCAACCGGTGGTTGGGCGGCATATACGGCCGCAACCTGCGCCGAGGTGCCAGACACCAAGGAAGACAAGACCACCCTCGCCTACCGATTCAGGGCGACCGACAGCTTGAACCTCAATGCCGGCTACGTGTACTCATGGCGCAAGGCCGATGCGAGCGCGACCTTCTACAACCCGATGCAGGCCGTCGACAACCCGGCCGGCTCTGGAGCAGGCGCCGAAGGCTACGAGGTGGTCGGCTTCATGTCGTTCTTCGAAGCATCGCGCCACGAGCAGATCATCAAGGCAGGCGCCAATTGGCAACCCGGCGAGAAGCTCTCAGTGACCTTGAATGCGCGCTACACCGAGGATCAGTACAGCGATTTGGTCTACGGTGTGCAGGACAGCCATGCGTCGATCGTCAACTTCGACTCGACGTTCGCATTCTCCGATCGGCGCTCCGTGTCGTTTTACGCGACTTTCCAGGACTCATCACGCAAGCTCACGAATCTGTTCAAAATCACCGCCGCCAATGCCTCGGCGACCGGATTGAGCGGCACCGCCGGCGAGACCTGGACCAACCAGTTCGACGAATCCGATACCACGATCGGCGGCAGCGCAAAGCAGGATGGGCTGTTCGGCGGCAAGCTGGATCTTTCCGTCGACGTGAGCTATTCGATCGGGAACTCTACCTACAACACCTTGCCATTCGCAGGCGCGGATCTCGAAGGCAATACCTGCAGTTCGATCTACTACGAGACCTGCGGTGCACCGCCAACGGTCAAGAACAGCACGTATCGCTTGCGGCTGAACGGCAGTTACGACCTCGGCGCCACAGGCCGTGGCGGCAAAATCATCGTGGGGTACATCTACGAGCACTTGTCGTCGGATGATTACCTCTATAACGCCTATCAATATGGATACACGCCCGCGACGCTGCTGCCAACCAATCAGCAATCACCAAGCTACGAGATGAACGCGATCTTTGCCGCCTATCGGTACAGCTTTCGATAGACATCGCGAGAACCGTGCACGATCGCCTCAAAGGACCTGCAGAACATGAGTGAAGATAGCCCCAAGCCTGACGCGGCCAAAGAGCCCGGCGCCCTCAAACGCTGCTGGCGCGTGCTTCGACGGCCGAGCGTGAAATATTCCTTTCTCGGTATTGCCTCGCTGTTCTTCGTGCTCGGCATCATTTTCTGGGGCGGCTTCAACACGGGTCTCGAGGCGACGAACAAGCTCGAGTTCTGCATTTCGTGTCATGAAATGCGCGACAACGTCTACCAGGAATACAAAAAGACCATTCACTACACCAATCGCACGGGCGTGCGTGCGATCTGCTCGGATTGTCATGTTCCGCACGATTGGACGCATAAATTGATCCGCAAGAGCAAGGCTTCGCTCGAGATATGGGCAAAACTGACCGGCAGAATCGACACCCGCGAGAAATTCGAAGCCAATCGGATGCGCCTGGCAACCGATGAATGGGCGCGCATGGAGGCCAGTGGCTCGCGCGAATGCCGCAATTGCCACAGTTTTGATGCTATGAGCGGTGACATTCAGAAGCAAACCATCTATCAAAAGCACATGAAGGCGCAGACCGACGGACAGACTTGCATCGACTGCCACAAGGGTATCGCGCATCACTTGCCGAAAGAGTACCGGGACCCAGACGAGGAATGAGTTTGCCTGCGGGCCGCTGCGAATTGCCCGCCTGCTCCTAGAAACTTGGCGGCACCGCTGCGGCGAGCATCGCGTCGACCGTCGGTTTCAAGTCCGGCGCCGCGGCCATCAGCATATCGACGAGCTTCTGGCTCGCGGCGCGCGCAGTAGAATCCGGATCGACGCGCGTCGCTATGATCCCCCAGTAGACCGCCCGCGAACCCGGCTCGGCCAAGGGCCGCTTCTCCGCCGGAATGATTGCGGCCGCGAAATAGTACTTGGCCAATAGCCCCGGGGCGGCGGGGTTTCCATGCTCGGCCGCTACGCGCCACATTTTCGCCGCCTGTTCGTGATCGCGATCCACGCCATCACCGTTCCACAACATTTTTCCGAGCATCAGCGCCGCGTTCGCTTGGCCTTGCGCCACGGCCTTTTGGAACCAACTTGCCGCCTCGGGAAAATTTCGCTCGACGCCTTCTCCCAGCAAATACATTTGACCCAAGTCGGTTTGTGCGTCGGCGACGCCGCGATCGGCACTATGGCGACATAGCACCGCAGCTTTCGCCTGGTTCTGCACGACGCCGAGGCCGTGCAGATATTGGTTGCCGAGCGCGCAATCGGCGATGGCCTCACCGCGCTCGGAAGCACGCCCGTAGAGGACTGCCGACTGTGCGTAATCCTGATCGCGGCCGTCGCCCTTGAAGAAGCAGTCGGCAAGCAGCTCCGTCCCTTTGGGGTCGCCTCTCTGCTCGGCCAAGGCATAGAGGTCACAGGCATAGCGATGGTCGCGCTGCACCCCAGCGCCGGCCCAATACATCAGGCCCAGCATGGCCGGAGCCGCGGCGTTTCCCTGATCTACGAGATTGCGAAAGATGGCAATCGAGGCCGCGTAATCCTTGACCGTGTTGGCGGCGACGGCCCGCGCGATCGCATCGGAATCACTTTCCGACGCGTTTGCCCCCGTGATGCCGGTAAACAGCATCAGAAGTGCGACGCAGCGAAGGTGTTGGGTACCAACCATGATCTGGCAGATCCTTGCATGAGCGGAGCATTGCAAGGCTTTGAGTTTACAGGCCCAACTGCGCGTTCGCGAAGAATTGGCCGGATCTTGCCCCTATCGAACGCTGACCGGCTTCACGTGGCGATCGTCTCTTGGGCCGGCCCCGATCTGAACAACGCGACTCAGCACCGCGCCAGCACCCTGTCGATGGCTCTATACTTAGCTGGTTCGGTGCCGGCCCTAGGTCAACGTTGTTTGGTGTCGTTGGACGATCACCACCGTCGCTCAATCGTCGCATCGCGGGGCAGCGCTCGCCGTACACCGGTGAGTTCGCTCCACCATCGAGTCAAATCTACACTTCACGAGGCATTTTCAATGGAACAAGCACAGCTCATCCAGGCGGCCGCGAGCGTCGCCGGCGCAATGGCGGCGGCTCACTACGACAAGTTCGCCGGGCTGTCAGCATCCAGAATATTGGAAATCGCTGAAACCGCAGTCAAGATCGCGAGGGCGATAGAAACCGAAGCCTCGAAGAAGCCCTGATCTGAATCGGTCCCAGCTGCAAGATATCGTCGGCGGACTATTCCGCTGCGATCTCGCGACCAGGGCTTGGCGGCAAAGCCCTGGTCGCAAGGCGACGCATTAGCGACCGAAGTGGTACGAAATATCGATGCCGGCCGTGCGAGGCTGGTTGATCGTGTACCGGGTGAAGGCGGCCGTCTGCAAGTTGATCTGCGGCTGCGGATCAAGCAGGACCTCCTTGTTGAGCAAGTTGCTCGCAAATGCGGTCACGTTCCAGTGATCGCTATGCACCCCATAGCGCAGATTGACGAGCCCGTAGTCCGGCAAGTGGATCACAGATGAATTGACGTTCAACAGCGTGAGCGTCTCGCCATACGGCGCATCGGTACGGCTGCCGACGTAGTCATATTCGATCGATCCAACCGCTTCGAGGTTGTTGCCTATCTGTTGGCGCGACAGCAGCACCAGTGCACCCGTGAACTGCGGTGTGTCCGGAATGTTCATGCCGCCCTGGAAGCCGGTGATCGCGCTGTCGGTGTCGAATGTCGCATGCGTGTAGCCGACGTTCGCAGACAGCTCGAAACCCGCCCCTAGCAACGCACGAAGCTCCGACTCGGCGCCCCAGATCGTCGCATTCGCCCCGTTCACCGTGATGCCGAAACCCGCGAGGTTGGTCGCGATCTGTGGGTTGGTCCAGGTCTCGTGATACACGGCGGTGTTGAGCTCGAGGCGCCGATCAAGCAGGGTTGCCTTCTCGCCGATCTCCTCGCTCCAGACCGAGTCGGACGCGAAGGTCGAGGGCGCCTGCAGCAGGATGGTCGGACTGCAGGTCGCGGTCCCGAGGATCTTGCCCTGCAGAGCGCACTCGTTGCCGGTCAGCACCGAGTTTGCAGCAATATTCGCGGGCGTAGCATAGGCGACCGGAATCGGCTGGTTGGCGCCGCCCATGCGGAAGCCCTTCGACGCCGTCGCATACACCATGAAGTCCTCGCTGATCTTCCAGGACAGGTCGAACTTCGGATCCGTGCCGCTCGCCCGTTGCGAGGCCGAGCTGTAGTATGGAACGGTGTTGCCCTGTGCTTCATACACAGTGAACACACCATACTCCTCGTTGCTCTGGTCCATGCTGTACGAGTAGTGGCGCAGTCCGACCGAAGCCTTCACATCGGGCGTGATCTCGTAAGAAAGCTCTCCGAAGAAGGCGTTTTGAATGATGGTCTGAGGCTGGAAGTCGACATAGATGTTCGTGTTGCCCGCGAGCTCCGGCGCGAGCGAGTACATCGACCAATTCGAGCTCAAGTCCTGGTAGAAGTAGCCCGCGATCCACTGCAGCGGACCGCTGCCCGTCGAGGTGAGCCGCAGCTCCTCTGAAAATTGCTGCGTGTAATCGCGCTCCGTGACGCCCGGTCCGTACGGGTTCGGACCGGTCGGCCCGATGCCGCCGGCGGCCGCATCATAGGGGGCACCGGGGCTCAACGCCGATGCGTTCTCCTCGGAGCCGTCCTGGGAGACCAAACTGTCGCGGTTCCAGTCGGCGGTTGCCGATGTCAGCGTAACGCCGTCGAACTTGTACTCGACCTTGAGGCTGCCGAGCGTGAAGCGGTCGAGCTGCGGTTCGGGGGTATCATAGATTTCGTAATGGGCGTTCACGGCCGGAACCGTTGGGTACTGCGAACTACCACCTACGTCGACGGTGTTCGAGCCCTGCTGCAGCGAATTCTGCCACATCACCATCGGCGTGATCGTGAGTTGGTCCGTCGGCGCCCAGAGCAGCGTCGCGCGCGCCGAGTTGATCGTGGTCGCGTTGGCGCCCTGGTAGGAGACCGCAAGCGGTGCGGTGTAGAAGTTGGCCGGCCGCGCCACGTTCGGAAAAGCGCCGGTGTCGGCCAATACGGCACCATCGGCGATGACGTTGCGCTGGATCCAGCCGCTGTCATTCGTGCTCGAGGCTACGAAGCGCAGCGCCGCCGTCGGGCCGAGCGGCAAGTTCACCATGCCGTTGACCGTGGAATTGATGCTGCCGCCCGAGGCGGTGTCGGAGATCTTGGTTTCGCCCGAGGCATCGAACTCGCCGAGCACAGGCATGTTCGGAACGAGCTTCACCGTACCGCCCATCGAGCTCGAGCCGTACAACGTGCCTTGTGGGCCGCGCAAGATTTCGACGCGGTTGAGATCGTAGAGGTTCGGATCGATGACGACCTTGCCGACCTGCGCCGATGCAGGCGCGGACAGCGGCGTCTCGTCCAAATAAAAGCCGACCATCGACGTGTTACCGCCGGATGAGTTGAGACCGCGCATTTCGAACTCGGTCTGACCGGGACCCGCGGTACGCATGGAGATGCCCGGCACGGACTGCGCCAGGGCATTGAAGTCCGCGAGTCCGCGCGTCGCGATATCTTCGGCCGATACGGCCGTGATGCTGATCGGCGTGTCCTGGACGGAGGATGAGCGCTTTTGTGCCGTGACCACGACCTCTTCAAGTGTCGCGGAACTTTCGTCGGCACGGGCGGCCGAGGCGCCTCCGAGTGCCATGAGCACCGACAACGTCAACAGGGGATACTTGTTCATTCACTGCTCTCCTAGGGGCTGCTTTTATTGGAGCGGATCGCGTCGGTCCGGCGCCGCTCGTTCTTGCGTCGCATACTAACAACAAGGTGCAACCACATCAATCGGTAAACAAACATTGTCGTTGCCTTTATGCAACAAATGGGTCGTGCCATATCGACGATGTCTGGCTGCAGCGCCTGAACGCGCACTCGATCGCATTTTCTCGGCAATGACGTCGCAACTTCTGCCGCCCATAGGCAACATGATCGCGCTCATTGACTTTGCTCCAACAAGGATCGTTCGCCACCATGAGTCGGTACGCCGGGTTTCTGCTCTCGCTCACTCTGCCGATCTTGATCGGTGTAGTCCAAGCCCGTGCGCTCGATCAGGCGGAACTCGAAACGCTGCAGGCATGGAAGCAAGGACCCACCCAGCAGTACGCAGCCCGTGCGATGGCACGAAAGCTCGGGGCCGAGAAGAATCTCGATGCCGTACCGGTTCTTCTACAGATGCGCGACGAAATCGCGATGAACTGGTACGTCAACGACTACCTGCACGGCGTCCCGCCGCAGGTTGCTCAATCGACGCTCGACGCGATGGCGCTCGCCACGGTCAAAAACCCGAGCTTCGATGTCGATGATTCGAGTTCCTCAACACGTTCGCAATTTTTGAGGTTGCTGGGCCCTTATCAATCGCGCGAGCTGTTCCAGTTGTTTTACGCTGGAGCCAAGCATGCATTGATCGACCGTCGCGCGGGGAGGATCCCCCGCGGGTATTTTTGGGTCGACACCGGCATGTTGGTGCCGGACCTGCCGGACATCGAAGAGGCCGATGCCGCGCTGTTACCGCTCATCGATCAGGCGTGCTCGGCCGGTCCGCTCGCCGGGCTCATTCAGAAGCGCCATTACCTCAAAGGCTTCGACCGTCTGCGCGACGCATATCTGAGAATGGCCGTGACGACGGCTTATTGCGACAATCGCGTCATGGAGGCCGTCGCAAGCTTCCAGCTCCGCGCCGGAAACGATGCGCTGGTAAAACGAGCACGCTGGCTGGCGACTCAGCCCCCGAATCACGAGATCGACAACGAGATCACCGCGCTGGTCGCGGCCCTGGGCCCCGCGCGCGAACCCGCGGAGCTGCGGGACGACTACGAACCGCTGGTCCATGAACTCCTCGCGAAGGATCTGTCGCCGCAGCTCAAGGACTCTCTGCAGAAGGCATTCGCGCAGCAAACCGAGCTGGCGCGCCGCTACCGCGAATTCACGCCCGAGAACTTGAGTTACTGGCTCGCTGCCGGGAACGCCGAGATGGTGCGCCAAAATCTTACTCACAGAGTCGACGTGAACGCACCCGTACCCAATGCGCGCTCAATCCTCGCTCAAGCCATCGCGACATCTCGACTCGACCTCGTGCAGCCGCTCATGCAAGCCGGGGCGGACTTGAGCGAGCACAATGCTTCGCGGCCGAACATCCATTACGACCCATTGATTTTTCTCGCGGCCTGCCCCGGACCCAAACCGCTACCAGGCGCGATCGATGACTCCGGCGCCATCGTCTCATTGCTATTGGCCCATGGGGCTCACGTCACCGAGCACTCGAGCACAGGCCTTACGCCATTGCAGGCTGCGAGCCGATGCGGCAATCACGCAACGGTCGAGGCACTGTTGTCGGGCGGAGCCGAGGTAGATGCCGTCAAGGCGCCGATGCTGCTCGCGGATGGGCGACCCTCGACCGGAGATGCATGGGCCGGAGCGACTGCATTGCATTTTGCGGTCGAAGCCCGCGACCTCGCAACCATCACGACACTTCTGAATCACAATGCAAACGTCAACGCACAAATGACCAACGGCCAGACTGCGCTCATGATAGCTGTCGGCAAGGTTGATCGCCCGATCGTCGAGCTACTGCTCGATCGGCGCGCGGACGTCAATTTGGGCTCGCACGACGGCATTGGTGCACTTCAAATGGCGCGATTGCTGCGGGCTGAAGATCTCGAGAACATCCTCGCAGCGCATGGTGCACATCCGAGTCCTGCGCCTGTCACCGTAGCCTTCACGCGAGAAGCTGCGCTCGAACGTGCGACCGCCGTGAGCCTCGCGCCGATCGACCGGTTTTTTCTTCAGGTTTATTTTGCAGGAAGACACGAAGCGCCCTTCGAGGGCAGTCGCTTCATATTCGACGAGGACCGACAGGCAAGTTCGAACGACAACGAAGAGTGCCACGAGCGGCGCAACTTTCGCTTGATGATCGCGCTCGATCAGATGCCGCCCATCAATGGCACGGTCGCATGGCAGGAGTACGCAGGCTATACGATCATGCTCTGCGCCAAGGGACCGCTCGGCCCCGATCAATTCAGGGCGACCTTGGATCAATCACTGGCATCGACGCGCTCCGGAATGCCGCCAACGTCGGAGCTTGGAGACTTTGCCGGATTTCCCGTGCAAATTGGTAACCGTACCGGGCGCGCGACGGTTTTTTTAGCCGTCGGACACGGCGTGATTCTGGAGCCGCTCGCGATCGTCCCCAGTTCCGATCCACACCAGACATTGATCGTCGCGGTGGACGATGACCACATCGGTGAGCCGGGACATGAAGTGAAGCGCACGCTCGCCGATCTCGCGGCCTTGCTGGATGCAGTTGACAAAGAATCTGTGGTACGACGGGCGCACTGACGACAAAAAGGCTGCCTTTCGAGGGTTTCGGCTGGAAGGCGGCCTAATCCCGCAATTCCGCACGCCGGCCATTTTCGGCAAGCAGGCGCTTGGGTTGTCCGCGCACCCACAAGCGATCGACTTCTATCTTGGTCCAGCCTTCCGGCAAAATCGCAGGGTAAGCGCGCCAATCGCCCGCTCGTATGCGCAGGCCCGTGAAGCCGAGCATCGCGGTTTGCAGCAAGGAGCCGAAGTTGGTGAGGAAACACCCATAATCCTGCCTGGGAGTTTCCCGAATCATCCCGAAGGGCTCCAGCCAAATCTTCTTCCAGGACTCGTCAAAAAGCTGCCGGGCACCTCTTCGATCTCCCATGAGAGCGGCGGTGGCGGCGCGAGCGGCTGTCGCAAAGCCGATGCCGGCCGGATGGGAACCGCGTGCCTCGACTGCATAGTCGTGGGTGCTCCGAAGCATCTCCATGCTGACCGGAGGGTCGTGCACGGTCAGCATGTCGAGATCACCGAACGCCTGCGGCGTAGCGGAATTGAAATTGTCGTAGGGCAGGATTACCTGCCGGCGCTGATCGAGCGGAATCACCAGCGAATTCTGAATTCTCTTCCAGGACGGCGGCGCCTTCGCGCCGACCTGACGCGCACACTCTTGGGCAGCAGCCAGGACCATCTTGCAGATGATATTCACATAAGCGTTGTTGGTGGTCTCCGGAACACTCTCACTCGGCCCCATGATGTGCTGAATTTCAAAGCCTCGGTCGGTTTCAATTCCCCGGCTGACAATCCATTGCGCGGCAGCCTGCAGAACGGGCCAAGTGCCATCACGCAGAAAATCGGCATCATTCGTGGCGAGTTGATATTCCCAAAAGCTCAGCGCCACATCCGGCGTTATATGCTGTTCCAGCCACCCCGTTGTGGCGAAGGTGGGAGTCACGTCCCTGCCGTCAATCTGGCCTGCCTCCCACGGAAACTGGGCGCCGCGGTAACCGAAAAGATCTGCAAGTCGCCGAGCGGCAGGCAGACCGCGCAAGCGAAAATCCAGTAACGCGCGCGCCGCTTCCGGATCCGTGAGCACGACGGGTAAAAAGCTCCAGGTTTCCGTATCCCAAAAGCTGTGGCCGAAATAATAGGCAAACTGCGACAGCCCGAAGGGCGCCATCCCGGTCAGGCTGGACGGATGAACGCTGGAGTGCAGATAGAAAAAAGCCGCATCGAGCATCCGCTGGTCATCGGTATCTCCCGATATCCGTACTCGCGACTTCCAGAGTTCAGACCAGGCCCCGCGATGCTCGGATCGCAGGCGGCCAAAGCCGATGCTCGCGCCCCAACTTGCCAGCCGGATCGCCTCGAGGTCCGGCTCGGCATGGTAGATCGTCGATACGAGCGCCGCGACGGTTTGAAAGCGCAGGGCCTGGCCCGACTTTCCCGCGAGGAGATAGCTGCGTGTAACGCCGTCAGGCCGGGTGAACGGGTCCCCCCGACGCATGAGTCCGTCGGGAGTCAGCACGGAAATGGCTTCTCCCAGCCGACTGAGGCCGCCATGGGCTTCGAGGCCCATGACCAGATCGATCTCCGTCCGGTCCGGAGCGCGATCCCGAAAAACCTCGCCGGGAACACCCTCGGCGGCGATCATGGACACCAATTCCAACTCCCCGTCATTGGACGGAACTATCTGAATTTCCTGGCACAGCAGCGACGGAACGGATCGCGAAGCGAATTGCAGCACTTGAATCTGCAACGTGGCGCCGTCTGCGGCAAAAACCATTTCCGTCAGTAGCTCACCGGTGGCCGTATCGAGTTGCTGCCGCCGGACGGTCAACAGGTCGGGGTGTTCGAGAAGACTCCGCCGATTGACGCGGATGTCCGTCGCCAGCGGACAGGGAGCGGGCGAAAGGTTCTCCATCCCATACGCAAATTCCTTGAACACGAAGCCGCTCACCATCGTGAGACTCCGGTCCAAAGGATTGGGACCCGGACGAATCCCGACCAGACCGCTCGACAAATAGGCTGGATCGAAATGGTGAGAGAAATCAGTGCACACAAATGCCGGTGGACCCGACCCAGCTGCCCCACCGGCGGATGGTCCATTCGTTTGAGCCAACGCTCTTCCGAGGCGCAAGGCGGCAGGCGGCACCAGTGCTGTCGCCAACAGGGCAGTTGATCTTGTTAAAAACGTTCGGCGCGCAGGACCCATCTTGGCACCACCGGGACGAGGGTATGCAAAACTGCATCAGCCGCACTCGGACAATCTCATTGGTAATCCTGTCGTCCGCAGTGCTACGACGAATTTTAACATCATCGAAACGCCGAAGCGCTTGCAGCGAACCTGCACGTGCGCGAACGCGGGATCGGACCGGCAATGCCCGCCGGCAGGCGGTTGCCTGACGTCGCCTAGGAATCAGAATGCCGCGGCGCTTTTGCGGAAAATGGTAGCGAGGAAGTGATTCCGAATCATAACCGTCAGAATTTCCACGATGTTTTCTTCTAGCGTGCGCGGCTGATCATAAAGGGGCCGTCTTACGGCGGCCCCACTTCTCAATGACGAAACACAGCGTGTACCTAGTGGGGGCCGTGCGACGACGGGAAGTTGAAGAGGTCCCAGAGGTCATCGATCGCCGCTTTTCCGGCCACGCCCTTCACGTACGGCACATAGCCGGCGGTGTCCACGAAACCCGAGAAGCCGCGCGAAACGGGCAACTGCTGCGGGTTCGGGAGATTGTCGCGGCTGCGAGGCGTCACCGTCGGCAGCCGCCAGTTGCGCTCGATAAACTTCAGGATCGAGACATGGTCCGCGTACTGGTGCGAGATGTAGCCTGCGCCTTTCAGATATTGCGTCGGCGCCACCACGATCATGGGAATGCGGGTGCCGTCGCCGAAGAAGTCAACCGGCTGTACGTAGCCTGAATCGTAATAGCCGCCGCCCTCATCGAAGGTGATAAAAATGGCGGTGTCGTTGGCATAGGCCGAGCCTTGCACCCCATCGACGACCTTCTTCACGAAGCCTTCGAACAGATCCAGCTTCGAGGAGGCCGGGTGACCGTCCACGAAGCCGCTGGGCTTCACGAAGGAAACTGCGGGCAGGTTCGTACCGCTCGCGATGTCCGCATACAGGCTGGTGGTGTCCTGGAGGTGCTTGTTCACGTCCGCACTTTCCATGATCGATTGGTCGTACTGGAATGGGTTGCAGATCTGGCAGTACTCGTCTGGTAACTGGCCTTTGGCGGGACTGTTCGTCGCGTGAGGATCCGTGTGAAACACGTTCAATTGGTCGCCGTAATACTTCCAGGAAATGCCCGCATTGTTCAGCGAGTCGCCGATGCTGTTTGTCTTGGACGGGTCCTTGCCGTTGCCATTGCGGTTCGGCGGAATGGTGAACGCGGTGGCGCCGCCGCCGAGGGCGTAATCCTGATAGTAAGCGTCCTGCCAGGTGCCGTTGAAGGTGCTCGCGTCTTCGTTGCTCAGCTGCGGCTCGTAGCCGGGGTTGTAGTTGTTCATCAAGTAGTAGTGGCCCGCCTCGCAGCGGGAGGCCACTCCCAGGCTGTGAATGTATCCCAGAACCGGTCCAATGCCGGGCTGAGCGGAGTCCGAGCAGTCGCTGTAGGTCCCGCCGCCGTAGTAGTCACTCCCGGCCGCATCATGAGCGCCGTAGCCGTCCTCGGTATACCAGTTGTTGCTGCCCAGGCTGACCGCAGCCGGATTCGGATTGGGGTTCTCGATCTCACTCAGAGCGCCCTGCGGGTTGCTGACCGGATTGGGCGGGGCGACCGCGTTCCCGCTTTGATCCTGGAAATAAAGCGCATCGCCGTGGCCCAACATGATGTGGTTGGCACCTGTGCCGCCCTGAAATGACTGATGGAAGTTGTCGCTCATGGCGTAACTGTCGGCCAGCTGTTTGAAATAGGGCACGTCACCCTGCTGGACGTTGTAGAAGCCCAACGAGGTGGAACCCTCGCCGGTGGTGATCGGGGCCGGCGTTTCGCCAGTAGTGAAGTTCGTGGCGAACGTGCCCTTCTGGACATAGTCCGCCGCACCCGGAGTGCCGGTGTAGCCCGGGAGATCACCGTTGGAGCCTGCGCCATAGGTGGTTTCCACCCATGCGAACAGCTTGCCGTCACAACCCGAGGGGTTGAGCCAGTTCCACTCGCGGGGCTGGCAGTTGAGCTGCTGCTGCATCTGGTAGAAGCGATGCACCGGGCTCGCGGCGTAGTCCGTGTATGCAAGACTCGCGCTGGTCAGCTGGAACGGACCGGGTAGCAGGTCGTTGTCCTGCACGCTGCCGTCGGCCCACTGAATGCGCGTGTCGGGCGTGCCCGAAGTCAGGCCGGTACCGCCTGAGGCGAGCGATGCGTAGTACGAGGCATCGGGCAATCCGGTTTCGACCTCTTCGGCCAGAGCCGTGCACGCCGCAGCGCTAATGCAGAAGCCGGTCAGGTATGCGTACTGGCCCGACGGGCCGCCGGCCAGCGGATTAGGCAGAATCTTGTAGTCCGTCGACGGCGGGTTCAGCAGGAACTCCGATTCTTGCGAGGCCACCTGTTTTTGCACCGCCCGCTGCCAGTTCGGGCCGGGCAATGCGGTGGTTCCTGTCAGGCTGACGATGCCCTCACTCAGTAGGTTCAGGATTTCCTGAGGGCGACCATTGATGGCGGTCGGCTGGTAGGTGGCGAACAC
>Ga0187847_10000647_pt1 | contig 36531 bp, 29 predicted proteins | sample June2016WEW_4_10_FD_132458 | JGI IMG/M metagenome (GOLD analysis project Ga0187847, IMG submission 132458) | Peatland microbial communities from SPRUCE experiment site at the Marcell Experimental Forest, Minnesota, USA - June2016WEW_4_10 | ecosystem: Environmental > Terrestrial > Soil >...
CCAAGCGCTCCAATCCGTTGCGCTTCTGTGAGAAAATCGCGGCTCTCTCGTAGTGCCTGCTCCGCTTCGTAACGTTCCGTAATATCTTCGACGAAGCCCTCGGTACAAAGTACTGTGCCGTCCGCACCGCGCACGATCCTGCCGCTTAGTGAGACCCAGATATAAGCGCCGTCTTTGCACTTGAACCGGCATTCGAACCCCAGGACAATTCCGGCCTCATTACCTCTGAGCTTGGCTAAGAACCTGGAACGTTCGTCCGGCTCCGCCCAGACATCGTGGGCCAGATCCTTTATTGAAGCTATAAGTTCACCGGCCGATGCGTAGCCGAGCATCGTAGCAACGGCGGGGTTGGCCGTCAATAAATGGCCGTCCGCGGTCGACTGAAACATTCCCTCGACCGCCCCTTCAAAAATGTCCCGGTACTTCCTTTCGGCCTCTTGAAGTGCCCGCTCTGCCGCCTTCCGCTCGGTAAAGTCCTTGCCGAATATTGAAACTCCTTGCGTCTCCCCATCGACGACGATGGGGTTGAATGACATCTCGAAAACGTCACCGTTCTGAAGGGTATATGCTGTCCTGAAAGCGCCTCCCGTTTTGGCACGCTCAAAGAACGAGCACCAAAGGGCTGCCTTCTCCGCAGGGAAAAATCCCTCCGGCCGCATCCCCACGGCAATCCTGACGCCAAATTCTTCCTCGATTTTCCTCTGAAATGCCCGGTTGAAGAGAGTCAGCCGATCGTCCAGATCCACAGACCATATGTGGTCTTCTGTGCTTTCGATGAGGGCCGAGAGACTTGCTTCAGCTTGATTATGCATTTCGACCCTTCTTGCAAGCGACAGCCTTCGAACCCGCCGCGCCCCGACCATGAGACATAGATAGCCGCCGTTATCCAATGAAAAATAAACGCTTACCGCCAAAACTCCTTAAAGAATGGCGTGCAGCCTTACCTCTCCATCCGTCCCTTATCGGAAGAAAGCCCCATAATCTTCAATGAAGTGTCTATTTTGCGCCTGCAACTGTTTACAAATCCACCAAAAGTTTCCCCGCTCGCTTCCGCCCGGCCAATTCCGAACCATGTCAGCGGATTGATACATTTACCTGCGCTGAATTCATGTGCCAGACCGCACACTCTGCCGAGCCCTTCCCGTGTAGCATAGTACCGACCTTTTCGGGCCATTCAGGCAAGGCTTCTACTGCCAGCGTCAGCGGGACAGAGACTTGACCTTTGCGCGAGTTTGGAGACTTCTCATGAAGAAAAGCGGTTGGAATGCGGTGGTTTTGATGGCATCCGGGCTGAGCGTGTTTCTCACAGCCTGCAGCAGCGGTGGTGGCGGTAGTACAACCCCACCCCCCCCAACCACTTATGTGCTGACCGTGAATTCAGCAAGTCCTGCCACTGGTGTCGATATCACCGTCACCCCAGCCGATAAAAATAGCTTGGAAAACGGAACCACCAGCTTCACACGCACCTACAACTCCGGCACGGCTGTTACTCTCACCGCGCCCACAACCGCTGGAGGCAATAACTTCTCCGCCTGGACCGGCTGCACCTCCGCCAGCACCGTTACATGCAACGTGACAATCGGCGCCAATACCACGGTCACGGCCACCTACTCCGCACCAACTCCCTATACGATCACCATCAACTCCGCCACCCCGAATAGCGGTGTTGCCATCACAGTCACTCCGACCGATAACAACAACGCAGGAAACGGAACCACCAGCTTCACACGCACCTACAACTCCGGCACGGCTGTTACTCTCACCGCGCCCACAACCGCTGGAGGCAATAACTTCTCCGCTTGGACCGGCTGCACCTCCGCCAGCACCGTTACATGCAACGTGACAATCGGCGCCAATACCACGGTCACGGCCACCTACTCCGTTCCCACTGTCACCGTAACCCCCAATCCCGCCACGGCAACCATCGGAGCACAGGTTCAGTTCGCAGCCGTCATCAATGGAACGGCCAGCACCGCTGTCACCTGGACAGTGGCAGCGCCTTCCGGCAGTAGCCTCAGTCCTGGCACTATTAGCTCAACCGGCCTTTACACCACGCCCTACCCCGCTCCGGCCACTGTGACAGTAACCGCCACCAGCACTGCGACCACCTCGCAATACGGAAACGCCATTGTCACGCTCAGCCAACCCGCCGTGGCCGCGGGCCCGGCACTCACCGTGAACGTGACCAACCAGACGGGCGCCATCAGCCCTGACATTTACGGCATGGACGCGTATTTGCTCGGCGCGACACCGGCTGACGTTACCGCGGTCGCAAAAACCAATATCACCGTAGATCGCTGGGGTGGGGATTCCACTGAGCGCTACAACTATCAGTTGGACGTGACCAACTCCATCGATGATTGGTTCTTCGAGAACGGGAGCGGCACAGGTGGGGACGGGTGGGCCGCGGTCAGCGGGGTCAAGGCATTTGACGCCCTGGTCCAGAGCAATAACAGCAATGGGATCAAGACCCTTGGTACGGTTCCCGTCCTTGGCTGGGTAGCAAAGGACAGTACATCGTGCAGCTTCCCGCAATCGACATACCCCAACCAGCTCGCCGTAAATGGCAAACCAGCCTTTTCCACCGATGGCCGCGCATGCGGCTCCGGCATCTATCCCAACGGCGTCAGCGGTTGTACAAATGCCAATGGCTGCAACATCCCAAGCGATCCGACGGTGACCAGCATCGCGGCACCTCCTCCCGCGCCACCCGCCGCGTCCGCGGTAAGCACATCATGGGCCAACGCTACCTGGTCGGGTGGCTGGGTGAACTACCTCGTGAACAAGTTCGGTGCCGGCAACAGTGGTAAAGGCGTCGCCATCTATGACCTGGATAACGAGCCCACTTGGTGGTATTCAAATGATGCCGACGTACATCCGCTGCCCTTCACTTATGACGAAGTGACCAACGGCGGCATCGGCACCGCCCTCGCCATCAAGACTATCGATCCAACTGCCCAGGTGAGCGGACCGGTAATCGACTATTGGTGGGCTTACTTCTATTCGATGAAAGATGTTACATCCGGCTGGAGTTCGGGTGGACCCTGTTACAGGCCGTGGAGCAATCCCGTAGATCGCCAGGCGCACGGCGGCGTGCCGTTCATCGAATACTATCTGCAACAATTCGCCGCGGCTCAAACCACCTATGGCGTCCGCCTGCTCGACTATGTGGATTTGCACACTTATTTCGCGGCTCAATACCCCGCCAACAGTGGCAACGGGCTTGGCTTAAACCCGGCCGGCGATACCGGAGCGCAACAAGCAAGGCTGAACTCGACACGCGCATTCTGGGACCCGACCTATACCGATTCCAGTAGCAGTAATGGAAATGGTTTTCCTCAGCCGAATTACCCCACCGACTCGAATTACACCGGCGCCGCAAACTGTAATCCGCCGCAGCAAGCTCCGCAATTGATCCGAATGATGAAAGCCTGGGTCGCGAAGGACTACCCCGGCACCAAAACCGCCATCGACGAATATAACTTCGGCGGAATGGAAGCTATCAATGGCGCACTCACGCAGGCCGACATTCTGGGCATCTTCGGACGCGAAGGCCTCGATCCGGGCACAATGTGGCCGACTGAAGATCCGTCTGCACAGATCCCCGGCATGATGGCCTTCGAGATATACCGCAACTACGACGGCAACAAGTCCACCTTCGGCAACGCGGCCCTCGCATCGACGAGCACCAATCAGGGCGCGCTCTCCGTCTATGGAGCGCTTCGTTCCTCCGACAACGCGGTCACCATCGTGGTCATCAACAAAACTTATGGCGACCTGACGACCACGCTTTCCATCGATAACCTCGCTGCCGGCGCGGGCCCTGCGCAGCCCTACCTCTACAGCAACGCCAATCTGGCCGCCATCGTTGCCCAGGCACCCATCACCATACCGCCGCCGGCACCTGGAGGCTTCCCAAGCACCATCACCACAACCTTCCCGGCCCAATCGATCACACTTCTGGTGATCCCTCAATAACCAACGCCCACTGACGCATGAAGCCGGTGCCCCATTCATCGCGTAGCCTCATTGCGCGATGGGTGGGATGGAAGTCGCCCCCCTGCCTTTATACTGAGATGTTTGCTAAAAGCAAGCGCGCGGGCTCGTGAAGAGGCCCGTCGAACCGGAGCGGACATTGGCGCAAGCGGAAATCGGCATCATCGGCGGCAGCGGGCTTTACTCCATGCCTGGATTCACCAACGTACACGAAGAACGCGTGGAAACCCCTTTCGGTGATCCGTCCGATCCCTTCGTTCTCGGCGAACTCGAAGGCCGCAAAGTGGCCTTTCTTGCCCGTCACGGCCGCGGTCATCGCATCCTTCCCTCGGAACTCAACTTCCGTGCCAACATCTACGCCTTCAAGAGGCTCGGCGTCGAGCGCATTCTCTCCGTCTCCGCCGTCGGTTCACTGAAGGAAGAGCACAAACCCACCGACTTTGTCGTGCCCGACCAATTCATCGACCGCACCTTCAATCGCATCTCCACCTTCTTTGGCGAAGGCATCGTCGGCCACGTAGCTTTTGGCGATCCCGTCTGCGCCACCGTCGCCAAAGCCGCTGCCGAGGCCTGCGCCACCGTCGGCGTGGTGGGCAAGCTAGGTGGAACTTACGTTTGCATGGAAGGCCCGCAGTTCTCCACCAAGGCCGAGTCGCATCTCTATCGCAGTTGGGGCGCCGACGTCATCGGTATGACCAATTTGCAGGAAGCCAAGCTGGCCCGCGAAGCCGAAATCTGTTACGCCACCGTCGCCATGGTCACCGACTATGACTGCTGGCGCGAAGGCCACGACTCTGTCACCATCGAGGAGATCGTCCGCGTCCTTCACCAGAACGCCGAAAACGCCTGCAAGGTGGTGAAGGCAGCCGTCGCCGCCATGCCGCAAGAACGCACTTGTGCCTGCGCCAGTGCCGCTAAGTATGCCGTTCTAACCGCCAGAGAAGCCATCCCCGCCGCAACAAAAGAGAAGCTGAGTCTTCTTTTCGGCAAATATCTAGACTGATCGGCATGGATCACCGCTCAGGCTTTGTATCAGGACACGACTTTAGTCGTGCCGAAGCGCCACTAAACTGAATTGGGCTTTAGCCCCTGAGGGAATCTAGCGAATTGCCCATGGGAAAGAAACGAACGGTCAAAACGAAGGCGTGGCTGGTCACCTGGGAGTGGTGCGGGGACCACGCGAAGCGGGAAGACATATTCGCTGCTGTCCTCAATCCTCGCTTTTCAACACAGAAGATCTGTGAGATTGTCGAGCTTATGCATCGGCTCGCCGAGTACTCGCTGAGCGATCAAGCGGGGTACGCAAGGAACAAGAGCCCCAACCATCGACAGAAACGACAGACGGCAGAGTGTATATACATTGCGGACACAATCCGTTCCTTCGCGCCCGACTAGTGGATGATTTGATCGTGGAAAAGAACGCCAAAGGTAAGGAAACAGTGTCGTGCAAAGAGTGCCCGCAGCGAGTCAGGTTGGTTGGGAATCTGGCGGAAACATCCAACTTCGTGACAACTTCTGATTCTGTTACAGACGCATCGATCGAACCCTCTATACAACGCGAACATAAGTAAACAAGTTTAAGGAGAGAAAGAACCATGGCAATCACCGTAGTAGGCAGCGTAGCCTTCGATTCAATTGAGACCCCGGCAGGAAAAAAGGATCGTTGCCTCGGCGGCGCAGCCACCCACTTCTCCCTCGCCGCCAGCTTCTTCACAGACGTTCGCGTCATCGCCGTCGTCGGAGAAGACTTCGGCCCCGAGCAGGAAGCCGTCTTCAAGAAACGCAACATCGATATCCAGGGCATCGAGCGCGCCCCCGGCAAAAGCTTTTTCTGGGAAGGTTCTTATCTCGACAACCTGAATGAAGCCAAGACCCACATCACCGACCTCAATGTGTTCGCCTCCTTTGAGCCCAAAATTCCCGAAGCCTATCGCGACTCCGAGTTCCTCTTCCTCGCCAACATCGACCCCGTTTTGCAACGACGCGTCCGCAATGAGATGCCCGATGTCAAGCTCGTCGCCGGCGACACAATGAACTACTGGATCAAGGATCACCGTCCCGCCTTGCTCCAGATGTTGAAAGGTCTCGACATCCTGCTCATCAACGACACCGAAGCCCGCATGCTCGCCGGCAACAACAACCTCGTCCAGGCAGCTCGCGGCGTGCTCAACCTAGGACCCCACACGCTCGTCGTCAAGCACGGCGAGTACGGCGCAACTGCATTCTTCAGCCGCAACAGCTTCGCTCCAAAAGGCGAAGGCCTCGAGCCGCATCCCTTCCGCGCACCGGCACTTCCACTCGAAGAGGTTGTCGATCCCACCGGCGCTGGCGACAGCTTTGCCGGCGGCTTCTTCGGCTATCTCGCCTCACAGCGCGAACTCACGCCCGCCACTTTCCGCCGCGCCATGTTCTACGGCAGCGTCATGGGCTCCTACGCGGTCGAGCGCTTCGGCACCGAGCGCATCCAGGCCCTTACCCGCAAGGAAATCGACGACCGCTTCATCCTCTTCCGCGAGCTCACTCATCTTGACTGAACGTCCCATCCCACGTGCGGAACAGCTCGCCGTACTGACTCTCTGTTCCGCGGCTTCGTTGGTGGCAATCCTATGGAGCTGGCGCCACGACGCCATGCTCAACTATGGCGACGCCGTTGCGCATCTCCACATCGCGCGTCGCGTATTCGATTGCCACCAGCCCCGTCTCACGCAACTCGGCTCCGTGTGGCTGCCCTTGCCCCACATCCTTCTGCTTCCCTTCGTCCAGGTCTACGCCTGGTGGGCCAATGGCTTCGCCGGCGTCATTCCCTCGGCCCTCGCGTATCTTGCCTCCTGCGCAGGCATCTACCGCCTCGCTCGCCGCTGGCTCCCACCCTCCGCCGCCGCGTTGAGCCTCGCCTTCTTCGCTCTCAATCCAAACCTGCTTTACCTCCAGACCACGGCCATGACCGAGCCGCTCTTTCTCTGCGAGATGATCTGGATCACCCTCTGGCTCGTCGAGTGGCGCGCCAGCCTCAATGAAAGCCGCGCGCATTCCGCTCACCTGCAAGCCTTCATCGCCGCCGCGTTAGTAGCCGCCGTCTTCACGCGCTACGACGGCTGGGTCATGGCGTTCCTCGCCTGGACTGCGATCGGTCTCGTCCTCGCGCGTCGCGGCAGCCTGCGTTCGCGCGCATTCTGGATCGCCAGCTTCTTCGTTGTGGCCGCTCCCATAGCCTGGTTCATTTACAACCAGGCAGCCTTCGGCGATTGGCTCTTTTTCATGCGCGGCCCCTATTCCGCCAAGGCTATCGAAATCCGTACGGCCACTCCCGGCTACCCGCCTCATCCCGGCTGGCACAATCCATGGGTCTCCCTCATCTTCTTCGTTAAAGCCGCGGAGCTCGACGCCGCCCCACTCGCCTGGGGCAATTTCCTATTGGTGCTCAGCCTCTTCGGCACCTTCTGCGCATGGATCGTCGCCCGCCGCCGCTTCATCGCATGGGCATTGCTGCTCTGGCTCCCCGTTCCTTTCTACGCGTACTCCATCGCCTGGGGTTCAGTCCCCATCTTCATGCCCGTCTGGTGGCCTCACTCCTGGTACAACCTCCGCTACGGCATGGAACTCCTCCCCGCCATCGCTCTCAGTCTGGGTTTCGTCGCGCATTTCATCATCGGCGCAGTCCGCGAATTCAAACCCCGCTGGTCCGTGTACGCAGCCGCCTTGCTCTTCGCGTTCGCTGCTATCAATGCGATTCAAATGCTGCGCGAGCGTCCGTTAGTCTACGTCGAAGGCTCAAAAAACATCCACGCGCGCCGTCCCATGTATAGCCAGATCCCGCCTTCTCTGCGCGCTCTCCTCGCCCAACACCCCGGCAGTGTCATTCTCATGGACACATCGCTCTATCCGGAGATCGTCACGCTCACCGGCATTCCCCTGCGCCAGACCATCAACGAGAGCGACCTCGACCTCTACACCGCCGCACTCGCCGCTCCCGCCGCCCATGCATCCATCGTTCTTGCCTTCGATGACGACGAAATCGATAGCGCAGTCCACGCCCATCCCGAGGGCCTTACTCTCTTACGCCGCTTCGCCGCTCCCGGCCAGCCCTCCGGTGCTCTTTACGTCTCCGGTACGCCAGGGTCATCCGTCCTCAACAAACCCGCAACCACGGTGGTAGCATCGCTCAAGGTAGCCCCATGAACATGGCCTTGGCACAGTTCGCGCAACCCTTCAGTTTCAGTCAATTGGAGCAGATGGACGTGGTCAACGGAGCCATCGGTCGCCTGCTTCTCGCCTGCCTCCTCGGCGGCGCAGTCGGCCTCCAACGCGAGCTACACCGCCGGTCCGCCGGTGTCCGTACCAATCTGCTCATCTGCATGGGCGCTGCGTTCTTCACGCTCCTCTCCGCTGTGCTTGCCGGCGAAAACAGCTCTAACAAGGGCCAGGTCGCCGCCAACATTGTGCAGGGCATTGGCTTCCTCGGTGCAGGACTAATCCTTCGCAATCGCAATCGTGTCAGCGGCCTCGCCAGCGCGGCCAGCGTCTGGGCTGTGGCCTCCATCGGCATGGCCTGCGGCGCCGGGCTCTATCTGGCAGCCGCCGTCGCCGCCCTCATCGTCATCGTTTCCATGGAGCTCGTCGGCTTCCTTGAGCGCCGCTCCGGCCTTCGCCCCTACGGCGTCACCTACGAGGCGCGCGGAGAAGACCAGAACCAGATGCTCCAGTCCATCCTCAAAGTCATGGACCAGGCACACATGCGCTTCGCCGAAATTGAAACCAACACCATCGGCAACACTCAGCGCGTCACCTTCCCACTCAGCGCAACCGGCAACCAGCACAAGCGCCTGCACAGCCAGCTCCTCATCGAACCTGGCATCAGCGGCCTGCTAGCTTTCCGCGATCCGGAGGACGATTGATCCCCTTCACCAAAGCCCACGCCTGCGGCAATGACTTTCTCATCATCTCTGAAGAAGACGCCCACGATTACGACAAGGCCGAACTCACCCGCCGTCTCTGTGAACGCAACACCGGCATCGGTGCAGACGGCGTCGAGTTCTTCCATTGGACCGGCGACTCCTCCGGCCGCATCCGCCTCCACAACTCCGACGGCTCCATCGCCGAAATCAGCGGCAACGGCACCCGCTGCGTAGCCGCGTGGATGGCCGAAGAACGCGGCGCGCAGCCCGGCGATCAATTCTCCGTCGAAACCGACGCCGGCCCGCGCCTCTGCACCATCAAGGAATTCCGCGACTCCGAAGTCGACGGACCCACGACCCTCATCACCGCCGACATGGACGTCCCGGAATTCGAGGAACGCACCGTGGATCTCGCCGACGGCACCAGCATCGACGGCATCCACGTCTCCATGGGCAATCCCAACTTCGTCATTGTCCTCGACACGCCCACTCCGAATCAGTTCCTCGGCGGCAATCCCCTCGACGCCAGCGAGCGCACCCTCTCCATGCTCGATTTCTCCATCAACGACCGCTCCTGGGACGACATCGGCGAAGAGATCTGCCACCATCCCGATTTCCCCGATCAAACCAACGTGATCTTCGTTCACATCCTCGGCAGCGAGTCCGAGCCCATTCACCAGGCCGCCATTCGCATCTTTGAGCGCGGCGTCGGCCCCACCAGCTCATCTGGCACCGGCACCTCCGCCAGCGCCACCGCCCTCATCGCCTTCTTCGACGCCGACCACGAACTTGAAATCATCGCTCCCGGCGGCGCGCAAAACGTCTCATGGCAAGGCCCCGGCGAAAAGCTCTACCTCACCGGCCCCGCCACTCTCATCGCCCGCGGCGAGGCCTGGTAATCATGTCCGCTTCAACGCCTCAGCTTCTTCGCCCTCTCGCTGTCTCTTCCGTCGCGGCCATCAGCGTCATTGCGCCCGCCTCCTTCGCCAAGCCCGAACGGGTTGACGGTGGCCTGGCGCAACTCCGCTCCCTCGGCTTCGCGCCCCAACTCGGCACGCGCACCCTCGAACGCGGACCCGACTTTTTCGCCGGAACACCTCCTCAGCGTCTAGCCGACTTCCACGCAGCATTCGCCGACCCCAATACCAGCGCCGTCATGGCCCTGCGAGGTGGCTACGGATCCAACTACCTCCTCGACAATCTCAACCTCGACCTGATCCGCAGCCACCCCAAGCCGTTCTTCGCCTACAGCGACCTCACCGGCATCCAACTCCATCTCCTCGATCATCTCGGCCTACCCACCTTTCACGGCCCCATGGTCGCAGCCGATTTCTATCTCGAAGACGGCGTCCATCTTCCCAGTTTTCGAGCAGCCCTCGCCGGTCGGCCGTACACCGTCGGGCCCGCGGAAGGCCTCCGCATTCTCAAGCCCGGCAAATCCACTGGCACTCTCTACGGCGGCTGCCTCAGCATCCTCGTCTCGCTCCTCGGCACTCCATGGGAGCCGCAAACGGAAGGCAAGCTGCTCTTCCTTGAAGACACCGGCGCCAAGCCGTACCAGATCGATCGCATGCTCTGGCAACTGCGCCACGCCGGCAAACTCGAGGGCGTCACCGGCCTCATCTTCGGAGAAATGCTCGATTGCGCTTCACCTGGCGCCCCCCCCCATCTCCTCGACGAAGTAATCCTCCGCGTCTTTGAAGACTTCGACGGCCCCATCGTCATCGGCCTCCGCAGCGGTCACGTATCGCGCCACAATGTCACGCTCATCTTCGGCATCGAAGCAGAATTGCTCGCCTCCGACACCCCCGAACTGCGCCTCCTTGAAGCGGCGGTGCAGCCATGAACGAACAAGCCACGCACCTAAGCCAGGCATCCTTCAAGTGCTCCGTGCCCCATTCATCGAGCGTCTTTTGCTCGATGAGTGGGAAAGCACACAGCCCGTTCCCCGCCCCTCGGGTACTTCGAAAAGAAACAGGATCAAAACAATGACCCGCCACATCCACCTGTCCGGCATCTGCGGCACCGCCATGGCCTCGCTTGCCGGCCTGCTTCAATTGCAAGGCCACCGCATCACCGGCTCTGACAAGGCCGCATACCCGCCCATGAGCGATCTGCTCCGCTCGCTCGGCATCCCCATTCACGAGCCCTACGCCGAGTCCAATCTCTCGCCCGCGCCCGACCTCGTCGTCATCGGCAACGCGCTCTCCCGCGGCAACCCTGAAGTCGAGTGCGTCCTCGATCAGCGCATTCCATTCACTTCCATGGCCGCGCTCCTGCGCGAGGAATTCCTCACCGGTCGCGAGTCGCTCGTCATCGCCGGAACCCACGGCAAGACCACTACCACCAGCATGTTGGCCTGGATCTACCAGGTAGCCTCGCGCCAGAATCCAGCGCTCGAGCCTTCCTTCCTTATCGGTGGCGTGGCAGAAAACTTCGAAACCAGCTTTCAACTCCGCCCCACGCGCACTTTCATCGTTGAAGGCGACGAGTACGACACCGCCTTCTTCGACAAAGGTCCCAAGTTCCTCCACTACTTCCCCGACGCGCTCATCCTCACTCACGTCGAGTTCGATCACGCCGACATCTACGTCGACCTCGAAGCGGTGAAGACCGCATTCAAGCGATTAGTAAATCTAGTCCCCCGACGCGGCGTCATCGTTGCCTACGACGGCAGCGAAAACGTCACCGAATGCATCGCCCACGCCTTCTGTCGCGTCGAGCGCTACGGCTTCTCCGATTCTGCAGATTGGCGCATTCAGAACCTCCGCCATGAAGACGACCTCACCCGCTGGCAGATCTTTCACAACGGCGCCCTCTGGGCCGATTTCGAAATGCATCTCGCCGGCGAGCACAACGCCCTCAACGCCACCGCCGCCGCCGCGCTCGCCGCCAGCCAGGGCATCCCCGTGCAAGCCATTCAGACCGCGCTAGCCAGCTTCAAGAGCGTCAAACGCCGTCTGGAAGTCCGCGCAAAAGTCGCAGGCATCACCATCATTGACGACTTTGCCCACCACCCCACCGCCATCCGGGAAACTCTACGCGCCTTGCGCTCCGTCTACCCGCAATCACGACTCTGGGCCGTCCTCGAGCCGCGATCCAACACGCTCCGCCGCAAGGTGCTTCAAGCCGATCTCGTCGCGAGTCTCCGTCTCGCCGACCATGTCGTTCTCTCCGGCGTATATCAGCAGCAACGCATCCCTGACGCCGAGCGCCTTCATCCTGAAGATGTGGTCAGCGAGCTCAACTCCGAAGGAACTACCGCCGAGCTTTTTCCCGATGTCGACTCCATCGTGAGTCACATCGTGCCCAGTCTCCAATCCGGCGACGTGGTTGCCATTCTTTCCAATGGCGGCTTCGACGGCATCTATGAGAAGCTGCCCGCGCGCATCGAAGAACGTTTTTCCGGTCTCGCCGACAAGGGGAGCCCAGCATGATCTACTCAATCCTGCTGGTCGGATCCATCATGATTTTAGGCGCGCCGGCCGCCTTGACCCTCATTCCCTGGGCGGTCATCACGGGTAACGTCAACCCGCTTTACAACGCCGCGCAGTCTATTGCGCGCACCGCTTTTCGCTTGGCGCGCATTCGCGTCGAAGCCGAAGGCACGGAGCGCGTACCACCCAACACCGCCTGTATCTTCATGGCGAACCACGTTTCTAATCTTGATCCGCCCGCCCTCCTGCCTCGCATTCCCGGTCGCACCTCCGCCTTTCTCAAGCGCTCGCTCATGCACATACCCATCCTCGGTTGGGGCTTCAAACTCGGAGAGTTCATTCCTGTCGATCGCGATCGCAGCGTAACCGGCGCGCAGCAAAGCGTAGCCGCGGCCCGGTGCATCCTCGAAAAAGGCCTTCACATCACCACGTTTGTTGAGGGCACGCGCTCAAAGGACGGCCGCCTGCTGCCATTCAAAAAAGGCCCGTTCTACTTGGCGATGGAGACTGGCGCTCCGTGCATTCCTGTATCCATCTGGGGCACGGAAACCATGATGGCAAAAGGCAGCATGCGCATCTTTCCAGGCACCGCGCACATTGTCTTCCACGAGCCGCTATTTCCCGCAAACTTCGCTACACGCGAAGACTTGCTTCGGGCTGTCCGTGCAGCCATCGCCTCCAGCCTCCCTGAGTGGATGCGCAACGAAAAGCCTGAGAACAGAGATAAATAAGTTAGATACTTAAACCGGCAGCCTCTCATGCCAGTTCGGCCGCCGCACAAAAAAGATAATTTCCCCCGCGTGTGCCTGGGCAAATCTCTTGCTGCACTTGTTGGCCGCCTCAACGCCCGTCTTTAGAATCTCCGCGACCGGATAGCTGGGTATCGTAGCAGGATGAAACTTGGAGCAGTCGCAGAATACATATCCCCATCCTCCTGGGCCAGCCGGAGTGTCAATCTGCACCTTTTCAACCTCCGGCCCAATCTTGAGTTCCCAAACGCCATCCTTGTTCACGCGGGCCGTCAGCCGAGGACTCGCAGCGTCCTCGTTCACTGTCACGCTGATTCCATTGTCACCAGCAACGGGGGCAATCGCCTCTCCAGTTTGACTGTCGAGCAGTCGAATAATAATCGTCCTCTCAGTTTGCGCGGAAAGGGAGCAGCACGCTACGGCCATCCAAATCAAAACCAAGACCAACCGGCTTATTCTCTCAATGGAAAATCGAAACCGCTCGTTCACGAACATTTGAAGCCTTTCCTTCTCTCGGGTTGGTTAAGCTTAGGGCTGCACAATCGCGTTATAGCCGTCACTCAACAACTTCTGCCGCCATTTCTCAGCCTCGTCGCGGCTGTTGAACGGCCCAATCCGCACGTGGATCATTCCGTCCGCCGCCTCGCGTTGGGCAGCAACCACATAGCCACGCCTGCGCAGTGCATTCACCAGCACTGCGGCGTCATCCGGGTTCGTTACGGCGGCAATTTGCACCATCAGCGTGCCGGAAGCAGGTTGTCCCATCGCTGGCGCCACAACTCCAGTCGGCGATACCTGGGGGGGCTGAATCGACGTTCCCGGTAACGCCGGATGCACCGGAGACTGACCACTACTCGATGCGCCTTCCGTTGCTGCAACGGTCCCTTGCGGTCCCGGAGGAGGAACCGTGGTCATCTCTGCACTGGCCGACAAATCCGCCATGGAACCTGAGGCAGGTTGCACTGCGCCACTCGCGCTCGCCGAGGGCTTGGTCCGCGATCCATCAGTCTGCGGAACGGCTGCCGGCGCGCCTGATGCCTGACCGGCATCGGCGCCGCCCGACGATCCGCGATGCCCCATCCCATACCCCAGTCCGAAAAAGATCGCGCAGATTAACACCATCCCAAAGAGCATGGCAAGCAATGATCCAGAGCCCAGCGTGAGCTCCCTGTCGCGCGGTGCTTGCGCCGGCTCTTCTTCTTCGAAAACTCCCCTCATACTCCGTCTCCGGATCTACGGCTTTTCAGATCCCGCTCTCCGCAACGCGCAAGGCCGGCGCTCTTTGCCGGCCCCTCGCAATCTCAACCGCACGCTTCATTCTCCCTACGCCTTAGCGGAGGGTGCCCCTTGGATGGCCGTCATCTTGTTCAGCAGTGTCAGCAGTTCCATGGGCAGCGGGAAGACGATGGTAGTGTTCTTCTCCACACCGATTTCTGTCAACGTCTGCAGGTACCGCAACTGCAATGTCATAGGTTGCGTTGCCAGCAGCGCGGCCGCATCCACCAGTTTCTGCGCGGCGTTGAACTCGCCCTCGGCATGGATAATCTTTGAGCGTCTTTCGCGCTCGGCTTCGGCCTGCTTCGCCATTGCCCTGGTCATCGTTTCCGGCAGATCCACCTGTTTTACTTCCACAGAAGTTACCTTCACGCCAAACGGCTCCGTCCGCTGGTCAATGATCGATTGAATCCGCAGGTTGAGCTGATCGCGATGGCTCAGCAGAGTATCCAGTTCCACCTCGCCCAACACTGAGCGCAGCGTAGTCTGCGCAAACTGCGACGTCTGGTAAACGTAATTGGCCACCTTGATGGCCGCATCGTTCGGGTTCACCACATACAAGGTGACAACTGCGTTCACCTTGATGGTCACGTTGTCGCGCGTGATTACATCCTGCGGAGGAACTTCCAGCACATCCTGCCGCAGCGAGATACGCACGATTTGGTCGAACGGACGGAAAACCAGGATGATCCCCGGTCCCTTCGGCGTCGGCAAAGCACGGCCCAACCGAAAAATCACCCCGCGCTCATACTCGCGCAGAATCTTGATAGAACTGAAGAAATACAGCACCACGATGGCGATAACGATCAGCATTGGCGATAACATTGCGCTTTCCTCACTCAGCACGGATTGTACTCCAGCGCACCTTACACTGCTGACCCTCCAGGCCCAGCTGGCTTCACGCGCAGAAGATAGTTTTCGTGCCCGGCCACTAGCAGTTGGGTTCCGGTATCCACCGGCTCGCTGGCTACCGCGTTCCATATCTCTCCCTCAACCAGCACGTGTCCCTCGGGTGTCAGCGGCTCCATCGCCTTCGCGGACCGTCCCACCAGGGCATCCACGCCCAACTGGCTCTTCATGTGACGTGCCCGCACCGCCAGCCTCACCAGAAACACCGTAATCAACCCAAACGCTGCACTCACTGAGAGCGCCACAACCGGATTCACGCCCATCTCCGGCACCGGTGCCACTACCAGCGTGAGCATGCCGAAAGTCAGGCACAGAATCCCCGCAATCGCCAGCACCCCATGCCCGCCAAACTTCGCTTCCAGCAAAATCAGCACCAGCGCCGCCACCAGCAGCAGCACCGCCGTGTACCGCACCGGTAGCAGATCAAGTGCAAAAATCGCCAGCAGCACCATCAGCGTGCCCAGTGCTCCTGGAACAATCGTTCCCGGCGAATTGAATTCCAGATAAATCAGCAGCGCCCCGCCCACCAGCAGAAGGATCGCGATGTTCGGATTCACCAGCCATCCCAGCAACCGCTCGCGGAGCGTTGCCTGCACCACCACAATCTGCGCCCCGCTCACATGCAGCACCTGCTTGGTCCCATCGATGCGCGTAATCGTGCGCCCATCCAGCGCCGTCATCAGCTGCGCATCGTTATTCGCAATCAGGTCGATCAGGTGTTTTTCCAGCGCTTCATCGGCAGTATAGGAATGCGACGACTGCACTGCGGCCTGCGCAGCATCTGCGTCCCGGTTCCTCTTGGTTACATACGAGCGCAGAAACGCTTCCGTGTCGTTCTCGATTTTCTGGTTCATGGTCTCGTCCGGCTTCCCGCCGAACTCCAGCACCGGATGCGCCGCTCCTGCATTGGTGCCCGGAGCCATCGCAGCCACGTCCGCTGCCTCCAGTAGAAAGAACCCAGCCGAACCCGCCCGCGAACCACCCGGAGACACATACACAATCACCGGAACCCGCGAGCCCAGAATTTTGCCCACCATCTCGCGCGTCGAGTCCAGCAGTCCGCCCGGCGTGTTCAACTCCACCAGCAGCGCCTGTGCTCCGTCTGCATTTGCTCGTGTAATCGCCCTGTCCAACTCGCCCGCACTCACTGGCTGAATTGTGTCGGAGAGAATCACCTTGTCCACCAACGGCGCGTCAGCCCGCGCCACGGAACCCAGTCCAAATCCAAGAAAAAGTCCTGCAGCAACCGCCAATCCGCGTCTGCGCTGAATCATGGCTTACTCCTTCAAGACCCGCGCCAAGTACACCAGGTCTCTGATCATGCAAATCTGTATCAGCCTCGCGCCCAACAAATGTGCTGTGCCTCATCCATGGAGCGCTCTTTACTCGATGGGTGGGACCCCACAACCCTCTGCCCCGCCTCGCCCTACTTCTTCTGCCCTTCCTTAGCCTCAATCTGCCGCCGCAGTTCCATCGCCCCCCGGCTCGAAGCATCCAGCTTCAGCGCCTCGCCAGCCTCATTGTCCGCCTCGTCCAAATTTCCACCTGCAAAATCCAGCCGTGCCAGCACAAGATACGCATCCGCGGAGGGAGAAAGTTTCAACGACGCGTGCGCCTCATTCCGGGCAGACCCGCCGTCCCCTGTCCGCTCCCGGACTTCGGCCAATCCAGTATGTGCTTCCGCCACTGCGCTGTCTGCGCCTTCGGCAGCCAGATACAGCCGCTCCGCCTCCAGCAGCAGCCCGCGGTCGAGAAACTCTTTCGCCTGTCCTGCCAGCGCCTGCGCCCTTTTCTCCGGCGTCAGCGCGGCCAGTTTCGATGCGTCAACCTGGTCGAGCATTTGCGCGGCTTGCCGGAATGCCTGCGCATCGAAGTTGCGTGCAATTCGCTCTAGCGGATCGGCCTTCGCTTCCCCATCCCCGCTCGAGTTCATCCCCGCCGCCTGACCCGTTGCCGGCCCTTTCCATGCCACTTCCAGCGCCTGCGCTTCACCATCGTTTGGGTGCAGCCTGAGACACTGCGCCAACTCCGTCAGAGCCTCCGCGCCATTTCCATGGCGCTTCAAACTCACCGCCAGGTTGAAGTGATAATCTGCGATATTCTGGTCGGCGGCAATCGCCTGTCGAAACAGCGCAGTTCCATCGTGGCCCTGCCGGCTCACCGCAACGCCTTCGTTGTTCACCACCTCGGCCAGAGGCAGCACCCGGGCCACGCCACTAAATGCTTGTTCGGCCTTCGGATAGTCGCCGGAAAACACTAGTGACAGTCCGCGAAAAAATCCCGCTTCTAGAACATCAGGCCCCTGAAACGCCGCATCACCTTTGCCCACCTTGGCGAATGCTGCCGCGGCCTCTTCATACTGCTGTCCGTTGTAGTCCTCGCGCCCCAGCGCCATCCACGCTGGCCCAAACTCCGGACTCTCCTTCACAGCCTGGTTCAGGTGTCGTAGCCGCTCCGCCTGGTCCGGCTCCGTAATGCCCCGGATATATTGCTCAAAAGCATCCAGCCGCAACCCCGCGCCGGCGGCCACAAACGTCTCTTGTGCCACGCTGAATTGCGGGTCAAGCTCCCGCGTCAGCTTCCACGCCAGCGAATCGAAAACCGCGATCATGTCCCGCATCTCGCCATCCGCGCTCACCGGCACGCTCATCCGAAGGTGGGGCACATCCACCAACTGCGCCTCCGCCACAATCCTGCTCCCATCCGTCAAAAAGCTCCCCACCACAATGGAATCGGCGTCCAGCGTCTCAGCCAGCTTCAGCGCGGTGGCCCGCGACGGATGAAAACCCTGCGGCATTCCCAGATGATCTAGTGCGTAAAGCCGATCCGTCCGGCTCATCGGCGCAAACCCGGCAGAAGCGAACCGGCTCCCCAGAATCTCCGGCGCCGCTTCGCGAACCCACTCCAAGCTGGGCTGCCCGCTGCGGTTATCGAACGGCAGCACCAGCAAAATCCTGCCCCGCCCTTCACCCTGTGCCGGACCCTGCCCTGCCCCCTGCCCCTGTGCCACGCCGCAAACCATCACCGCGACGGCAATTGCAAGTCCCGCAGCAGCCTGCCCAATTCCACTTGAACGAGATGAAAGAAATGTATGCACAACAGCCTGATTATAGGCGTAGCAAATGCCCCCGGCTTGGTTCGCCGGGTGACCCAGGTCTCGATTTTGAGACCTGGAAATACGAAACCCCGAATCAGCGATGCTTCAGCAGAAGCAGCCTAATTCCCCGTAGGAATAATCCCCGCGTTCTCCACCATCAGAATCACGGTTCGCAAGGGAGCCCGTGTCCGATGCACCACGCCTTTGGGCACCACAAAACCCTGCCGTGGCGCCAGCTCCACCGTGCGCCCTTCCAGATCGATCAGCAGCTTGCCCTCGACCACATAGAAGAACTCATCATCCTCATCGTGCTTATGCCAGTGGTATTCGCCCTCGATGATGGCCACCCGCACCACCGATTCGTTCACCTTGCACAGCGTCTGATTAAACCACTTGTATTCGCACGCATCCGCCAGCGCCTTCTCGTCAATCACTTCCAGCGGTCCGTGCAGAATATTCAACCGCGTCTCATAGGGATAATCCGTTACAGAATCAGCCATCGCGACCTCCTCGTAATGCCCATCTGCAAACTACCCTAACATTTACTAGTCTTCACAATGTTTCACGTTGTACTCGCGCAGAACCAGCCGCCCGCGATTTCCCTGCAGCGCCTCGCCCACATAGCGAGTCACGCCGCAGTTCACCGGCTTCTCGTGCATGTCCAGGTGCAGAAATTGCTCCGGACTCAGCCGCTCAAAATTCGCCCGCGTCGCCAGAATCGTCAGGTGATGTGTAATCGCCATCACCCGCTTCCCCGCAAACTCCCGCGTCAGCGTCGCAATCCACGACAGGTTCCTCTGCCGCACATCGGGAATGTTCTCCCCATTCAAAAATCGATAGTCATATCCGCCCAGCAGATCGTTCAGCTCCCCTTGTTCCGGCTGCATCACGTGATAAATGCGCCAGTCGTTGTAGAGCAGCGCCAGCCCATGATCCTTTTCCCGGATCCGCTCCTCGCGATACTCCCGCGCACTCCCCAGCTCCGGCCACTCTTCTTTAAGAAAGCGCAATGTCTCCACCGTGCGCAGGTAGGGCGACACAAAAATCACCTCCGGGCAGTGCACGCCCGCCTCCCGCATCCGCCTGCCCGTCATCCGGGCCTGAGCTTCGCCGCGCGCGGTCAGCGGCGTATCGCGGTCACTGCATCCCAGCGCGTGCCGCTCTCGCAACATCTGTGCCAGCGGCAAAACCTCGGCATTCCGTCGATCGGTCTCGAACAGCTCCCTGAATCGCCGGTAATCCGCATCAGCGTCCTTCTTCTTTTTCAAATCGTTATAAGCCGACTCCGCATGCCGAATCAGCAATAATTCCGTAGGCCACTTCATAGCCCCTCAGAATACATCCCGACCACCGCCATACCAAATCGCGCGGATAGGGGCGGCATCTCAGTTTGAATTTCACAACCTTGCGCTTCGCCTTGTATCTTGAGAGCATGGCTGGCATGATCAACTGGCCACGGTCGAAGGGAATTCAGGCAGCTATCGCATTTTCTGCCGCGCTACTTTCGGCTGTCTTTGTTTTTCTCCAGGTTGCGATGGAATCCTTCAACCACTTTTACTTTCCGCCACATAAAGCGTACCCATATCCATATTCGACAGAGTTTGCTGCACATTTTGCCATGTGGCGAGACTGTTGCCTGACCTTCCTCGGAGTCTTCCTAATCCTGTATGCAGCGCAGCGGAGATTCTTTGCGGCTCGGCATACGTAGTATTCGGAATCGGAAATAAACCAAACAACTGCTTGTCATTCTGAGCGAACGGGGCCCCGAACGCCTTTCAGTTCGGGGGTGGTGAGTCGAAGAATCTGCGGTTGTTTTTCGATCGACTTCAGACTCACCACCATAGCGATCAAGCGGAGACTTAGCGGACCGTGCCCCGCCTACTTCCCCACCCCCGCCGCCAGCCCCCGCTCCTTCAACATCGGCCCAATGTTCGGCTCTGCCCCCAGCCAAGCCGCATACATCTTTGCCAGGTCTTCTGTGTTCCCGCGCGACAGCACCATCCGCCGGAACCGGTCCCCATTGGCCCGCGTCAATCCACCATGATCCTCGAACCACTGGTACGCATCATCGTCCAGCATCTCGCACCAGAGATACGCGTAGTACCCCGCCGCATAGCCAGTAGCCCAGATGTGCGCAAAGTAGCTGGAGCGGTACCGCGGCGGCACAGTCTTCAGCGCCAACCCCGTCTTCATCAGCGCCTCTTTCTCAAACGCATCCGCATCCTGCAGCGGCGCATCCGCTCCCAGCAAGTGCCACTGCATGTCCAGTTCCGCAGCAGCCAGTAACTCCGTAAAGAGATACCCCTGGTTGAATGCCTTCGCCTTCTCTATCTTCGCGGCCAACTCCGCCGGCATCGGCGCGCCAGTCTTGTAGTGCTTCGCGTAGTTCTGAAACACCTCCGGATAACTAGCCCAATGCTCATTGAACTGCGAAGGAAACTCCACAAAGTCGCGCGGCACGTCGGTTCCTGAAAGGCTCGGATACTCTGTATCGGCAAACATCCCATGCAGCGCGTGCCCAAATTCATGGAACATCGTAGTCACATCGGTAAAGCTGATCAGCGCCGGCTCACCCGCCGCGGGCTTGGCAAAGTTGGCCACGTTATAAATCACAGGCAGCGTGCCCAGCAGCTTCGACTGCTCCACAAAGTTGCTCATCCACGCCCCGCCGTTTTTGTTATCCCGCTTGAAGTAGTCGCAATACCAAAGCGCCAGCGGTTTGCCGTCCGCTTCGAAAACCTCATAAACCTGCACATCGGCATCGTAGACCGGAATATCTGTCCGTCGCTTGAACGTGATGCCATACAGCTTTTCCGCCGCGTAAAAAACCCCGTTGTGCAGCACGTTATTCAACTCGAAGTAAGGCCTGGTCTGCGCTTCGTCCAGATCGTATTTCGCCTTCCGCACCTGCTCTGAATAGAAGTTCCAGTCCCATGGTTCCAGCGCGAATCCGCCCTGCTGTCCATCGATCAACGCTTGGATATCCTTCGCCTCGCCCTCGGCCTTCGCCGTTGCCGCGGGCACCAGCGCATCCATGAACTTCAACGCCGCCTCCGGCGTGTGCGCCATCTGATTTTCCAGGTTCCACGCCGCATAATTCGTGAATCCGAGCAGCTTTGCCTTTTGCGCTCTCAGTTGTGCCAGCCGCGCAATCGTTTCGCGTGTATCGCTCGCACCTCCACGCTCTGCCCGCATCCATGAGTCTTCAAACAGCGCCTGCCGTGTCGCGCGGTTGCTCAGCGATTGCAGGCCCGGTTGCTGCGTCGTGTTCTGCAAAGCGAGTACCCATCCATTCACCTTGCGGTCTTTCGCCGTCTGCGCGGCCGCCGCAACTTGCGCATCGCTCAACCCCACCAGCGCCGCCGTGTCCGTCGTCACAAAGGCTCCATCCTTCGTGGCCATCAGCAGCTTTGTTGAGAAGGCTGTCGACAGATTTGCAATCTCCTCATTCATCTTCTTCAACGTGGTCTTGTCCGCATCGGAAAGCCGCGCTCCGGCCCGCACAAATTCCCGATAGTCATGCTCAACCAGCCGCAGCGATTCCGGATCGAGATGCAGCGAATTCCGCTTCTCGTAGATCTTGGATACCCGCTCGAATAACCTGCCGTTCAAATAAATCGCATCATCCATAGCCGCGCGTTTCGGCGCCACCATGGCGCGAATACCATCCAGCACAGGGTTTGTATTCGCACCGGTAACTCCATGGAAGGCCGCCATCACCCGGTTATATAACTGTCCCGTCTTCTCCATCGCCACGATCGTATTCTCAAACGTCGGCTCCGACGTGTTGTCGGCAATCGCGCGCGTCTCCTCGATCTTCTGCGCCATGCCGGTCTCGATAGCAGGCAGATAGTCGGTGTCCTTGATCTTGTCGAACCGCGGCGCGTGAAACGGCAATGTGCTCGGCGCGTAAAACGGGTTCTCCGGTCCGAACACTCCGGGCACAGCCTGACCAGACACACTGCCGGAACTCAGCGCAATCGCGCCAGTAGTCATCAATGTTGAAATTTGCGACATCGCCGTCCTCATCCTTCCTGCCCGGGTTTTGTTCATGGTTGCGCGCATCCCCTTCGTGCGCCGATTGTACAAGAGCCCTCCGGTGCAGCAGAACGCCTTGACGCCTGCAATCCCCATCCGTTCTCCACCCGGGCATCCAGCCGCCGTTCAAATCGGATCAGCGCAATCCACATTCCATGGTCTTCCCGCTTCCACACCAGCGTTCCGCCCAGGTCGCGCGCAATCGCCTCCGGAGCCAGGTCGTGATGCAGTCCAAAGAACCGCTCCTCCATCGCATCGCTGCTCACTCCAGGAATTGAAATCAACGGCGGAGGATCGTATTTGGTTGAGAAAACCAGCGCCGCCGTATACTTTTCAGGCTCGGCCGCTGCACGCTCAATCTGTGCCTCGGTGAAATCTTCCACCTTGTAAACATCCCACGGCTGCTTTACATACCCCAGCTCCGGCCGTGCCAGTTCGTCGGTCACCGGCCACGCGGAAAGCACTGTCGCTCCCGGATACCGCTTGTTCAACTGCGCAATCCCCGCCAGTTCCATCCGAACCACGCGTGCATAAGTCAGGTTGTCCTCCGGCGCAAACCCATACGGTGGATTGACGAACAGCCCCAGCACAAACGCCGCCGCGGAAAATGCGGCCAGCCCCTGCCAGTAAGGAACCCTCCGGTAAAACGTAGACACCGCCACCAGCAACACCAGCGGATACATCGGCAGTAAATAGCGTGTCAGCAGTGCGCCGCCCAGCACGCTGAAAAGCATTGCCTCAACCAAAAGTAAATTCAGAATCCGCCACAGCACCGCCTTGCTGATCGTCGCCCGCGCATTCCCCTCCGCATCCGGCCTCGGCTGCAGCATCATCGCCGCAATCGTCATCAGCACCGGCACAAACATATTCATGTGTCCTGTCAGGTGCAGCACGCGGTGCCCAAACGCCACCAGTATCCGCACCGGGTCCAGCGTAGCCTGCGCGTTGTATCGCAGAAACTCCGGATTGCCAAACAAGAATCCAGTCTTCGTGTAGTGCCAGGCATACCATCCCGCCAACGGCAGCACGCAGCTTGAAAGCAGCATCGCCTCCCACCACAGCTTGAGCCGCGCCGCCCCCGTCGCGCGAAACCCCTCCACCGCGCACATCGCCGCCAGCGTCAGCGGAATTGCAATTGCCGTCTCTTTGCACAGCGCAGCAGCCGCAAACCACAGCGCCGCGGCCCACGGCTTGCGATTCTCATCGGGCAGCGCATACACCAGCCCCCAAATCGTGCACGCCGCCGCAAATATGTCCGCATGGGCCAGCGAACTCTGCGCAAACCATATTGGATAAAGCCCCGTCAGAACCACCGTCCAGAACGCGACCGCGCCCACACCCACCAGACGCATCGCCAGTCGCCACACGCCAAGCAGTCCCAGCGCGGCGACAATCAGCACGGCCTCGCGCGTCACCTCGGGATAGAACCCTGAAGCCTTCCACCACAGCGCCAGGTAAATGCTCGGCAGCGGTGGGTGCGCATTGGTCACCGTGCTGATCGGGATCAGCGACCCGGTGCGAAAAAAATCCCAGGCCGCGGGAATGTAGTACCCCGCTTCGTCCCAAAAATAAGGAACGCGCAACAGGGTAAAATGACTGGCGTACAGCGCCGCAAAGATCACCGGAAAAATCATCCAGAGAGGCATTGGCGCGTCCAGCCGTGGCTGCATCAGGCTTCTAAGGCGCAAGAATTTTCCTCTGGTCTAGTTGACGGGGCCCTGCGGAAAGTTGTGGCTCTTCGGTTCTAGGTTTAGCGTTCCGAATGCCTGCTCATACTGGGAAAGATTCTGCCCCAGTACGTTCCATAGTGCCTTTGCCTGCTGTGGACTCAGAAATACGGCCTGGTGGTTGCGAATGGTCACCTGCTCCGGACTCTCGCTCGCGGCAAGACCGAAAACCAGCTGAAAATCCCACACGCTCACGCGCACCTGCACACTGTTGGCATAGGTTTCGCGATAGTCGGGGGTCTGGGCCAGGTTTACTTGGGGCTGCTGGGCTGTTTGACTCATGATTCCACCAGATTACTCCGGTCGGTTCAGGTCTGCCTCCCAACATTCTTTCGGGGTCCGCGCCGCACCCCGCTCTAAGGTGCCGCTTAAACTCATCAAGCCTCAGGCGGTTGATCGTTGAACCGGTATCCCACGTAAGCGTCCGTTAGCAAGTACTGCGGCTTTCCGGGATCGTCCTCAATCTTTTTGCGCAGTTGCCGCACAAAGGTTCTCAGGTATTCAATCTGGTCTCCGTACTCCGGTCCCCACACTGACTTCAACAGCCGCGCATGAGGAATCGGCTCGCCGGCATGCGTCATCAGGTAGTGCAGCATCTCGAATTCCCTCGGCGTCAGATGTATCGGTTGACCGCGTTTCATCACCCTGTACCTCACCGGATCCAGTTCCAGTTGCCCATGACGAAGCGGAGCGGCACGATTCTCATCCTCAACATTTCTTCTCCGCACAGCGGAGCGCAAACGCGCTGACAATTCCCGCAGTTGAAATGGTTTTGTAATGTAATCGTCTGCGCCCGCCTCCAACGCAGCCACCTTGTCGTCCTCGCCATCTCTCACGCTCAGCATCAGTATCGGCAACCGCGAGAGCGCATGACGGATACTTCGGCAGGTCTCCACTCCGCCCATGCCCGGCATTTCCACGTCCAGCAGCACTGCATCGAACCACGCCACGCGCACCAGCGACAGCGCCTCCTCACCCCGAGCCGCTTCCACAATGGTGAAACCCATTCCTGAAAGCGTCACCCGCAATGCCCGCCGCGTTGAGCTATCGTCGTCCACCAGCAGAACAGTGCCCTGCCCCGCGTTCGACTGCTCGTTGTCCAAGCCTTCCTCCATGGCTTTCTCTGGCAGAGCGAGCCGCCCCTGCGTGTTGGCCACTCCGTCCTGCATCAAGAGTCTGTGCACCCCGTCGGACCGTTCCACGACGCCTCAATTTGTCCCTGGTTCCGCATCGAGTGAACGGCCTAATTTGAGCCTAGTCAGATCCTCATAAGAAATGAGTAAGGAACGCAAATGAATCGCATGGCAAAAAGACAGTAAGCGTACACCTCCTATTTCACACCTCTTCTATTAAGCGGAACTTCAATTCGACTTACATCCATAAGGAACGCATGAAGAGAATTGGCCCTGCGCAGATAGATATCCCAACCCCTTGGATTGAATTGGCCCCGCTTTCTTTATTGGTTCCTTATTTGACGGCGATTACTATCGCTGCACCGCACCAGAACCACTGCATCCATGTGCGATCGGCTATAACAGTTTCGGAATTGCTCTAGATCCACTATTAACACCCCGGCCGCGTTGCCGGCTGCAGATATACGAATTGCATATCGAGGAGATTGCTCATGGCAGAACAGAACGCACCTCAGATGAAATCCACACTGGGCCTCACCGGGCTAACCAGCAATGCAATGGCCCTCATTGCTCCCGGCGCCTTCCTCTGGCTCACGTTCTATCTCCAGGCCACCACGGGGGTCTCGGGACAGCCATCCACAGCCCCGGCCATGTGGTGGGGAATCGTAATTGCCCTGGCGCTCTGCCTGGCCACTGCCGTAGCTTACGCTGAGATCTCCAAGCTATATCCCGGCACCGGCTCCAGCTACTACTACGCCGAGCAGGCCCTGCTTTCCAAAGAGAAGGCCTTCAAGTACGCTCGCGTCGCCAAGTTCATCGTCGGCTGGGGCTCGCACCTCTACTACTGGGTCTACCCCGGCGTCATGGTTGCCACCACCGGCGTCTTCGTCGGCTACGTAGTTGGCTTCCTCTATCCCAACTTCATGAGCGGATCCAACCCCGGGCCTGTCTTCATGGCGCTGGTTGCCGTGGTCTTCTCCTTCTTCGTTGCCTGGATCGCACAGAAGGGTGTGGGCGCCTCTACCGCCGTGAACCTGGCAATCAACGTGGTACAAATCTCCGCGCTGCTCGTCTTCAGCGTTCTCGCCATCGGCTATCGCACCAGCCATCCTTCCGGCACCACAGGCCCGACAGCGTACCAGTACGATGGGCAGACACTGGCCACCTACAACTACCAATTCAAGACCGACCCCAAAGACGGCTCTATTGTCCGCGACGCCGGTGGCACTCCTTTGCCGTTGCTCGACTCGGCCGGCAAACCAGTACCCTATGTGATTACCTATCCTGATAAGGACAGCAGCGGGAACATGCTCACACACACCTCTGCCGCGTCAGTCGTCTCACCGCACAATTTCAGTTGGGTATTCATTCAGGGCACGGTCGCCATCCTTATCCTTGTCGGCTTTGAGTCGGTAACCTCCATGGGAGGCGAGGCCAAGAATCCCACCAAACACATCCCTATCGCCGTCATCGCCTCTCTGCTCATTCAGGGGGTGCTCTGTTATTTAATTGAATATTTCGCGGCCAACTACTTCCTCAACTCCGGCTATACCATGCAAAGCGCCACCGGTTCGGCAGCTCCCCTCGGCGATATGATGATCATCGTCGGCGACGCGCTGCTGGGCCATGGCAATGGCCGATACTTCATGCTGGGCGAGGCCATCACCGTCTTTCTGGCCCTCATCGGCACCACGCTCGCCTGCATGAACACCGGCGCTCGCGTCACTTACGCCATGGGCAAGGACAACGAGGCTCCCGAGCACTTCGGCATCCTTCACTCCAAGACGTTGTCGCCCCGCAGCGCCATCTGGACCTTGGCAGTGATCTCCGCGGTCATCGGTGTCCTCGGCGTTTCCCTCTACTTTGCAGATTCCGGCGCGCCCACCGATGCGGCCATCGCGGCCCTCCCCAAGGGCATCTTCTCCAGCTTCGGCTACACCACGCACGATCAGTTGGCGAGTCTGCCCAGTTCAATCGGCATCGTCACCCTGACCTCCAACTTCGGCACCTTCATCCTCTACGCGCTCAGTTGTTTCCTGTGCATCGTGGCCTTCCACAAGCGCCCCGACTACAACGTGGTCCTTCATCTGCTCATCCCCGGCTTCGGCCTCCTCGCCAACCTTACGTGCATGGCCTTCTATCTGATCGGTCCCATCTTCAATTTAGGGACTTTCAAGGAGCCGCTCTTCGCTCTCGGCATCTCCGCCATCTGGGGCATCTACGGAGCCATCTATTTCCTTCGCACCTCGCAAGCCAAAGGAAAGGCGATCCTAATCGAATCCAAGCTGGTCAAATGAATTCGACGCAAAGCGCTGCGTGGCGTCCGACCTCAATCTCCGCAAGGAGGCGAGGGACGAACGACCACACAGTTCTGTTTTTCGCTCACGAGTTCCGGTCGCAGCGATCGGTATTTGAGATCCAGTTGCAGCGAAGATCACGCCACGATGCACACTCTCACTGGAGCACGATGCACACTCTCACTGGAGCGTGTTTCAATAACCCGCTTTGTATCAGGGCATGACTTTAGTCGTGCCGAAAAGGGCCAGAATAATGAGGGTTTTAACCCCTGCGTGATGACACCTCAAACACGGCGACTCCTCAGGGAATCAGGCAGTAAGCCGCTTGGGAGGTTTGGTGCGGAAGAGGGGACTTGAACCCCTAAGCCTTTTGGGCGCTAGCTCCTAAGGCTAGTGTGTTTGCCATTTCACCACTTCCGCACATCGCAAGCCGGCGTCCAAGCCATGGCCACCTTCTCAGGACGCCCAGACCAACACCAGATACCACAAGTCTAGAGGCAAACGCATCCCGCTTGCAACGCCCTTCAAAACTCGTGATGATCGTCCACCAGCGTAGCAATCGTCTGCGGCGCATTCATCGTCAACGTATCGCCCGCTGTGGGTGCATTGGCCGCCTCAGTCTGCGCGCGCAATTTCGCCACCGCCAGCCAGTTATCCTTGTGCGGCTGATCCGCAATCCACGGCGGCAGCGGCATGCAAAGATAATCGCTCAGCGCCTCGGCGTACTCCTCGTAGAGAGCGCGCATGTCCGTCAGCCTCTCGTACGACGCGCCGTCGCGGCACACGCTCACACCACTTTGGCAGAGCATCGCGTATAGCTTTTCATAGCGCTCCGGAGGAAGCCTGTCAGGTGCATTCCTCACCGGCGCAAGATTGAAAATCTGCGACAAATCAACCAGCGCATGCCGCGCCATCGCAAAGGTTAACTGCGCCTGGCGCGCCTCGTGTCCCCGCACTCCGGCAATCAGCAATGCTGAAGTGTCCAGCACTGAAGTCAATGCGCTGATCCAGCTCTGATTCGTATGCTGCGACCGAAAATAGCAAAGTAGCGGATAGGAAATGTGACTCTCCAGCAATTCCGCCGACCAGCGTTCCCACTCCACCAGCAGCAGCGAGAGCGCTTGCTCCGCGCCTTCATACGAGTGGCGGCGCATCAGTTCTGCAGCCGTCGGCGGCGATCCAGCCCGCGCATCCAGCAGAGATATGCTCACCTCGCGCCGTGAAAATGCGCCGTACAGAACCGGGAAATAGCCCATCACAACAGCCAGCAGCCCGAACCCCGTCCCCGCTTCCAAAATCACAATGCCACGCACGAATCCGATGTGGGGCACAACATCTCCCAGCCCCAGCGTAAACAGGGTGGTTCCGCTCACGTACACATCCGACAGAAAACCCGCTCGTTGAGCAGGGTCATTGAACGGACTACCCAGCGAGTAATAGATCAGCGCGAAACCGATCACCATCGCGCCCGCCCAAGTTGCCAGCAGAAAAATCAGCGACATCGGCCCGTAGTAGCTGAACGCGGTCTCCCGCTTCCGCGCATTGCAAAAACGCTTCGTCAGAAAGACCCACGGTGTCCATGTGGCTATATAAAAAATCCGCGTAAGCCGAAAGCGGCCCGTGGCGCGGCGCGGCAAAATGATCGTCTGGAATGCGTCCAGCAGAACGGCAAACAGACAAACAACGCCGACTATCAAAGCAACTGTTCGCATCGACCCTCCTGCCCCCAGAGCCAGCCCAAGTAGCGCTCCCGCGCTTCCCTTCGCTCTCTCGATTCACTGTATTCTAACTGGCGGCGACCTTCGCATTAGCCTTTCCGATAGCGTATCCTTGGGTCGCGGTAAATTGTCCGCAACCCAACCGGCATGCTAGAGCTTATCCATGAATAAAGTGTTCCCGAGCTGCGAGGCCGCTGTCGCTGACATATCAGACGGCTCCATCATCATGTTAGGCGGCTTCGGCCTCTGCGGCATTCCAGAAAACCTGATTGCAGCATTGGTGGCCAGAGGCGTTCGCAATCTGCGTACCATCAGCAACAACATGGGTGTCGACGGATTCGGAATGGGCCTCATGCTTGAAGCAGGAATGATTGCTTCGCACACCGGCAGTTACGTCGGCGAAAACAAGCTGCTTGAAGAAAAGGTAATCGCAGGCACCCTCGATCTAACCCTTGTGCCACAAGGAACTCTTGCCGAACGCATTCGCGCCGGAGGCGCAGGTATCCCCGCATTTTACACTCCCGCCGGCGTCGGAACGGTCGTGGCCGAAGGCAAGGAAGTCCGCGAATTCGATGGTCGCAGCTATATCATGGAGCGGGCTCTGAAAGCCGACTATGCGCTCATCAAGGCCTGGCGCGGAGACCGATTGGGAAACCTCGTCTATCGCAAGACAGCGCGCAACTTTAATCCCATGATGGCTGCGGCGGCTCGCTGCACCATCGCGGAAGTCGAGGAACTCGTCGAGCCCGGCGAGTTGGATGCAAACCAAGTAGTGACGCCCGGCATCTATGTCCACCGCATCGTGCTTGGCACAAAATATGAAAAGCGCATTGAGCGCCGCACCACGCGCGGAGTAACAGCATGAGCGACCCACGTAACAACGCCATCGATCCTCGCGAACGCATCGCCCGTCGCGCGGCAAAGGAATTGCGAGACGGTTACTACGTCAACCTTGGCATTGGTATCCCCACCATGGTCGCTAACTACGTGGCCGATGGAATCGAAGTAACTCTGCAATCGGAAAATGGAATGCTGGGCGTAGGGCCTTACCCGCTGTCCGGACAGGAAGATGCCGATCTTATCAACGCCGGCAAGGAAACCATTTCCGAGTTACCTGGCTCCACTTACTTTTCCAGCGCAGATTCCTTCGCCATGATTCGCGGCGGCCACATCAACCTCACCATTCTCGGCGCCCTTGAAGTCGATCGCTCAGGTAGTCTTGCCAATTGGAAGGTGCCCGGGAAAATGGTCAAGGGCATGGGCGGCGCCATGGATCTGGTTGCAGGAGCGCGCCGCGTCGTCGTAGCCATGGAACATGCAACAAAGACTGGCGCGCCCAAGATACTCGATGCCTGCACACTGCCGCTCACCGGCTCAAGAGTCGTGAACACAATCATCACGGAATTAGCCGTAATTGAGATAACCCCAGAGGGTCCTATGCTGACAGAAATTGCGCCCGATGCGACCGTCGAAGAAGTCCAGCGCCTCACCGGCACAAAGCTCCTGATACGCGAGCCGATTCACATCATGCAATAAGCGTCCTGCACGCCCGTAGTTCAGCATTGACACGGTTCAGGCAAATCAGTCTCAGGCCCTCGTACCGGTCAGCCGTGTCGAAAGTTCCGCATCCTGCTGTATACCGAGAAATACCGGTGCAATATGCCGTGCGTAAAGATTCTCCGTCACGTTCTTCGCGATCACTGCCTCATTCGCTTCCAGCAGATCCAAATAGCGTCCGCCCATCTTGGCGGCCACCTTGAAACCAACGTGCAGTAACTGCCTGAGGCTTGGGTTATAAGCGGGTGACGATTGATCGTGGCGCAGCGCGGAAGTGAATTGCGCTGAGGACCACCGGTCAACCTCTAGTGGCGACGGCAACTTGATCCTGTCGATATCGATCACCGTCGCGTACGGTGCGCAGAGTTCGTCAGCATGCGCGAAAGCTTCGGCGTAGATCTCTTTCGCCAGTGCCAGGCCGTCTCCTCCTGCCTCGGCCAGGCCGATCAGTTCCTCAAGCCAGTTAGTCCCCGCTGTCTTCAAATGCACTCCGGTTGAGAACTTCTTCATCGCGGCATGGATCGCAGGATAAATTGAGAACTTATCGCTACCCGAGTGCACACTTAGCTTGAGGTTCGATGGCAGTCCATAACTCGCAATCGCGAGTTGGATAGCGGCCATATCCAGTTCCATCTCGCTCGCAAACTGGCGGGGATCGCCCACATAGTCCACACCCTTGTTGAAGCGCCCGCTGAATTTTGGGGCGATGGTCTGAACAGGAATTCCCTCGTCGGAAATCGCAGCCAGTATGATCAACAGCTCCGCCGGACTTTGCGCCGCGTCCGTCTCGTCCATTGAAACTTCGGCAATGAATCCGCTTTTGCCCTTTGCGGCTTCAATCTTGCGATAGATCTTGCCCGCCTCTTGCACAGCAAAAAGAAATTTAGCCGCAGTCCGCTCCAGCAGATCGGGTGTAATCTGGATGCTCTTGCCTGCGCCCTCCAGCCTGATGGTCCCCAGCAGCTCGGAGTGTCGCTTCACGAATGCGTCGATCGAAGACGCTTCTGCAGGCCGGCCAATCGAATCGGCCACGTCGAGGGTGAAAAAATCACAGAAATTCAGGAAGCGATCAACCGTGGAAAGGTTGATATGGTCGGCGTCGCAGAAATAGGGCAACTTCCATCCCAGTTCCTTCACTGCGGTATCAGCCGCGGCGCGGACTGAAGACGGCTCAGAGCCGATGATCGCATGCTCTCGATTGGACTTGTTCCAAACCGGGATTACCTCAATGCCTGCCTTGCCGGCCAGGATGCATGCCTCTAATTGAGCTTTGGCCTGGTGCGCAAATCGGTCGCCCACGCCAATCGAGAATTCGCCGAGTTTCATCATGTTGGTTTCCTGTTCCCTGACCCTTTTATGAGGTCAGACCACTATAACAGATTAACAGCCATTTAGTCAGCTTCCAATGCGGCCGAACTGCTCTCTTCGCGGTGCCAGTTCCTCTCGTAACTCTCCCCGCCGCACCGGCTTAACCTTGACTCGCTATGCGGCGTTCAGTCGTTCAAAATTAGTTTCCGCTCACACAAATATGCAGCAAGGATGGGCTTGTCGGTGCTAACCTCAGTGTGCGGAACAACTCTGCAAATCTCATGTAGCGGATACTGCCCTCATGAAATCTGAAATTCTTGATAGTCAGCGAACCCAGCAAGTGGTCAATCACATTCGGGCAAAAATTGAAGACGGCACACTGCAGCCCGGAGACAAAATTCCGCCCGAGCGCGAGTTTGCCAAGTCGTTGAATATCAGCCGTGCCAGCCTCCGGACAGGTATCGGTTATCTGGCAGCCCTCGGCGTCATGAAAGTACGCCATGGCGTGGGTACTTTCGTCGCGGACGGGCCCGCCGAGTTTGGAAAAGCTTCGCTCGGTTTGCTCGGCGCGCTTCACGGATTCAAATCCTGGCAAATGTTTGAGGCCCGCAAACTGTTGGAGACAAACTTGGCGGCGCTCGCCGCCGAGCGCGGAACAGAAGAGCATCTGACCCAGCTCGCCGAAGAAGTGACTGAGATGTACGCAACCGCCGACGATCCGGCCCAATATCTGATCCATGATGTGCGCTTTCACAGGACCATCGCTCAGGCTTCGGGCAATCCCATCCTCGCCGCCCTCATGGAAACGGTGACGACCGCGCTTTACGATGAGCGGCGCAAGACCGCCGAGCGCGCCAAGGACCGAAGGCCATCCCTTGAGGCGCACCGCGATATTTATCGCGCCATCCGCGATGGAAATCCCATAGAAGCCCGACGCGCCATGGAACGCCATCTGCATTCCGCGGAGAGCGAGCTTGCTGCTGAACAGGCCGCGCGCGAACGCGGCAATGTGCGTCCCGTTCGGCCAAAGAAAAAAACCGCGTAGTTGTGTGCGATATTCCTTCATCGCAACCTCAAGAAAGCTACTCCTTGACCTTGATCACCAGAGAGCTGTACGCGGTTCCCGGTGCAATCACCAACTGGTGCGGCACGCCAGCCGGAACATGAACAACGTCCCCGACCGAAATGGTCTGGGACACGCCGTCCTTGATGCTGGCACCGTGCGTTTCGCCATCGGCTCCGGTCTGACCACCCACCACCGTACCGCCCGTAATCAGCGTCGCTGAGCCTTCCGTTACCACCATCACATCGTCGAAATGCGCATGAATTTCCGCGCCGCCGCTCGCAGTTCTCGCCGACAGCTTGATCGCATGTGTGCCGTAGTCTCCAAGTGTCGACCCGCTGCTCCCTTTGGCCTTGGCCTGCTCCACTAGCTGTGCCAGCTGTCCGTGAACATCAGCTCCCGTAAAAACCTGCGCCTTGCCCGCCGACTGCGCCAGCGTGGGAACAGAGAAGACCATAAGTCCAATTGCGATTGCCAGTTTCATTTCGACCTCATCGAATACAGAGTGTAATCTGCCGCTCCTCGTTTTATCCTCAGCTGCGGCGCTTCCCGTTTATGCCGGTTTCTAATTCACAAACACAATCCGATTGCCGTCCGGGTCCACAATCGAGACCATCGCCTTATGTTTCTCAACCGGGATTTGCAGTGCCTTCAGTTGCCCGGCAACACGTCGAAGATCAGGCGTCGCGAGGAACAACTGAAAGACCGATCTCTGCGTGTGCTGGATGATTTCCACCATCTGTCCTGACTGCCCCGGAATCTTGAGCCACGTCCCTCCCGGCTCCACTTCAGCATCCGTCTTAAACGCCAGTTTCTCCGCATAGAAAGTCTTCGCGGCAACCGAGTCCTGCATCTCGATTCCCACCGCCACAATCTTCTCCGCGATACGATGCGCTCCCAGGTGCTTGCCCCGGTCGTTTGTGTGTTTTGAACCGGGCATGTACTGCGTGTATTCAATGTTCTGTTCTTCCGGCCCAGTCATCGTAAACAGCAAGTTTCCCGCACCGGCGCGTCTCACCGCATTCGGCTTCAGACCCTCTGCCAGGTAATACCGGTTCAGCCCTTCCAAATCGTCGGCTTCGAAGCAAACATGCATGAACCCAATCACCTGTGTTGGATCTCGCTGCGGATAAAGCTCAAGGAATTGTCGATCGTTGATCTTGATGAACGATTGCGTGGGCGTCCCACCCTGATCCATTGCAAACGCTTCTTCAAAGCCAAGCTTCTCGTAAAAGTCGCGCGACTTCGCTAGGTCGGAAACGCGGATCGCCGCGTGCGCAATACCCGCCAGTTCCGGCCCCTGTGTTTCCGGCGCCTGCCTTGTTGCCTCAGCAGCGCATTGGAAATCCGCCGCAGCCAGCAGGACCATCCATACCAGGCAGAGAAACCCAGCCTTCAATGTCCGCGCGATGCACCCGTCGTCGCGTGTCCCGTCGATCCAACTTCTGCGCGGAATTGCCACTGAATTACTCCTACTTGCAATCCTAGCCGCCGGGACTGCAAGCCCATCCAGGGGTTCAAAAGAGAGGCGTCCGTTCCAATATCGAAAAAGTGTACCATACGGATGATTGGACGAGATATCATCGTGTTTTCGTAAGTTCCTCTGCTGCGGATGACGGAATGAAAAAGTTCAAAGAGGTTCATCACCATGACCTACCAAATGCTCCTGGCTCTCACCGTGGCACCTCTTCTGTTGCAAGCGTCACCAGCCTCCGCTCAGCAGTCATGGCAACAACTCCAGAACCCCACCGCCGCTGAAGTCGCAGCGCAATGGAACTCCCCTCCGCCAGAATACGGTCCGGAGCCATACTACGGCTTGAATGGTCCCGTCAGCATCCCGCAGATCCAGCGCGACCTGGACACCCTACATTCCCTTGGCTTCCAGGCAGTAACGATCCAGGCTGGCTATAACATGCCTTTCGCCTACATGTCTTCGGAGTACCTTGCCTTCTTCCGCAAGTTTGTAGAAGAAGCCGAGCAGCGCAACATGCGCGTGTGGATCGTTGACGATGCCGGATATCCCAGCGGCTTCGCAGGCGGCAAATTCACCTCGGAGAAACCGGAGTTGCGCATGCAAGCGCTTGAGGTCGCGCAGAAGATTCCAGTTGCGGGCGGCGCGGTCATCCATCAGCAACTGCCTCCTGGCACAGTCTCCGCAGCCGCAGTCAATCAGGATGGCACAGCAATTTCCTTGCCTCTCCACGGCAACATGTTGGACTGGACTGCGCCAGCCGGAAAGTGGACGATGCTGCTAGTCGATCACGAGTTCCGCACCTCGCCCACCCGATCTGACACCAACACCCAGCGCGTCAAAGACACCTCGCAGTCCCTCGAAGACTACCTCGACCCCGCCGCAACTGCACAATATCTGCGCTTCACGCACGAACTATACAAGCAGGCAGTCGGCGATGAATTCGGCAAGACCATCATGGGCTTCCGCGGTGACGAGCCCGACTACTCCATCAGCGGACTGCCCTGGACACCTGCATTCTTCGATCGCTTTCGTCAGATCAAGGGCTACGATGTGCAGCCCTATGTCGCCCTCTTCACCCAAACCCCTTCGCGCCGCGACCCAGGCATTCCCATCCATCTCACACCTGAGCAAATCCGTATCAAGGGCGATTACTACGATGTCTTCTCGCAGTTGTTCGCATCTGGCTTCTTCAAGCCTCAGGGCGACTGGTGCGCGGACAATCACCTCGAGTACCAGGTTCACCTCAACCATGAAGAACTCGAGATGGAACTCACACACAGTGAGGGTACGTTCTTCCGTGACATGCGCGCCGTTCAGGTCCCCGGCATCGACGCCATCTGGCATCAGATTTGGAAAGACACAATCTCGGACTATCCCCGCCTCGCAAGTTCCGCCGCGCATGTCTACGGCAAGCCGCGCTCCTTCACTGAGAGCTTCGCCGCATATCGCCCCGCTCCCGACGTCGATATGGCCCGCTACATACTGAATGAGCAGTTTGTGCGCGGGGTCAATCTCATCGAGACCATGTATTTCCCCGCCACCTCCGACGGCCCCAAGCCGCCGCCTTCGTACATGGGCCAGTCCGGTTTCCCTGACTTACTCACTTACACACGCCGTCTGAGTTACATCATGTCCATGGGTCGCCCGGATTCCACCGTCGCGCTATTCCTTCCGTCCAGCTCCATGTGGCTCGGCAACGATATATCCGACACGCAGTTTGTCTCTGTCGAGCGTCTTCTCAGTGAGCACCAGATCGACTTCGATATCGTCGACGAAGATGCGCTCGCACGTGATCTCAAAGCTCTCAAAGGTAGCTTCGAATCGCTCAGCGGAAATCAATATCGCACCGTCATCCTGC
>Ga0187847_10000649_pt1 | contig 36500 bp, 28 predicted proteins | sample June2016WEW_4_10_FD_132458 | JGI IMG/M metagenome (GOLD analysis project Ga0187847, IMG submission 132458) | Peatland microbial communities from SPRUCE experiment site at the Marcell Experimental Forest, Minnesota, USA - June2016WEW_4_10 | ecosystem: Environmental > Terrestrial > Soil >...
ACATTGCTGCAGGCAATAAGCCACACCACCGCTACGGCGATGGCCAGCGCTGCCAGTGCCGGTCGCGCATCGCGAACCAGGAGATCGTGAAAGCGCACAAGCCCAATCCCGCCGCGCTTCTCAAATTGCACATGCACATTGGCCAACGCGGCCTGCACAGCCTCCGGCTGCACGCCCGGATGCAGGCGGAGAATCGGTTCGAATGCCGTGCTGTAAGGGTTGCTGCTGGAGGTGATGATCCCGGATGTCTGCAGCGGGACCCATACCTCGCCGCGCCTTTCATAAACCGGAAACTCAAATTGCCTGGGCATCACGCCAATGATGGTGTGCAGCACTCCCCCCACGTGCACGGTCTTGCCCAGGATATTGGGATCCGAAGCAAAGCCGCGCTGCCACGTGTCGTAGCTCAGGATCACAACATCCGGATGCTCTGAGACCTGCTTGCTCGTCGAGAAACCGCGCCCCAACACCGGCGTCACTCCCAACGTCATGAACAGATTGGGGCTGGCCTGTACCTCAGTAATCAGTTCCGCTCCCGATGGCGCATCCAGAATGCTCACGCCTCCGGTTGCAAAAGCCGTGTCCGCCGCACCCTTCGTCGCATCCTGCCATTTCACGACCTCCGTGTACGACGCCTGAAAGCTCTGGTTGCTCTTGGCGTCTTTTTCTTGAACCTCATACAACTGTCGATCGGCGCGGAAGGGAAGCGGCTTCAAAAGAACGCCATAGCTGATCGTGAACATCGCCGTAACCGTGCCAATACCCAACGCCAGCACAAGCACGGTAAATACCGCGTATCCCGGCGTGCGCCGGAACTGCCTCATCCCGAAACGAACATCTGCCCCAAAGCTCCGCATCCATGTCATGGCCCGGTTCATCCACCGACCTCCCGAACTGCTCTCATCCTACAGAGAATGACGCGCCGGGAAGCCAAATGTAGACCTCTCACGCCGCGGCGTTGCTTCCATTCCCGCAGTCTTCGCAAATGCGGCTACGCCGGAGCCGCCAGCGGTCTCATTCAGTTCGTCCCAGATGGGACAATAGAGCACATGGTATGGAGGCTGATGATGACCTGGATTGTCCGAGCCGGCTGCAGCGGAAAGTTCGCCTTGCTTCTTGCGTTATCAGCTTGCGCCGCGTCCATCACCGCTGCGCAGCAAAGTCCAAACGGGTCCGGCCAGCATGCTGTTGTCCCCGACGCCCCAATGGCTGCGGACGCGCACCCATCCTTTGAAGTCGCAACCATTAAGCCTTCCCACCCAGACGACACGAAAGGTGGTTTTCAGGTCGGCGGACATCGGCTGCTTATTCAAAACCAGACCGTGAATGACCTGATGTCGTTTGCTTACGCAATCCATCAAAAGCAGATTGTTGACGGCCCGCCCTGGCTTGAAACGCAAAGGTACGACATCGTCGGACAGGCCGACGTCGAGGGGTACGCGAACCTCCGGCAAATCCAGGAGATGTTGCAAAAGCTGTTGGCGAGCCGATTCAATCTGAAGTTCCATCGAGAAAAGCGTGAGCTGTCAATTTATGCAATCACAGTAGCCAAAGGCGGTCCAAAGCTCACAAAGCATACGGAAGCTTCAAACGGCTTGCCCACGCAGTCGGGCAGCCCAAGTAGTGGCGGCCGCAGATTCACCAACAACACGATCTCCGATTTTGCCCTCGGAATGCAGAGTTTTCTTGATAAGCCTGTAGTGGATCAAACCGGGCTCGTTGGCAGGTACGATTTCGTCCTGACATGGACACCTGACGACTCAAGCACCGACTCCCCGAACCAGGCGCCAGGCCTCTTCACCGCGGTTCAGGAGCAACTCGGCCTGAAGCTGGAACCGATCAAGGGGCAGGCTGATGTATACGCGATAGATCATGTGGAGATGCCCTCGGAAAACTAGCACGACCTTGAACCATCGACGTTCGCGCGCACGTCATCTCACCCCTGCCATCGTTCCTTCCCACTAATACGAATGACTTTGTCGAGTGAATGGTTACGATGGGCGCTCAACAGCGAGAGCCGCCTAACTGGAGAGAGCCATCTGCCACGAGTGCAGCTTCCACTCTTCCTCCAGCAATTCATCCATGCCTTGCAACAGTGCAATCGAATCATTCCTGATCGTCGCATCTGCAAACGAGTCGCACTCGCCCGATGGACTTGCGATTGAAACTACTGGAGTGTGAGAGCCGGATGAGCGAATCAGGTAAGTGAGTCTCTCCTTGCTCTCGACGGACAAGGCGTCGCCCAGTAGCACCAGGTCGAAGTCACCGGCCCGGAAGTGATCAAACGCTTCTTTCATTGAGGCTGCTGACAGCACGATGAATCCGGCGGGTCTCCAGGCAGCGCTGTGAGAGGCGAGCAGCCAGGAATCAATGCCAACGGAGAGGACAACTTTCAGTGACATAGTTACCTCCATATCTTGCGCAAACGACGATGCCGCCTGCGATGCCCGGACGATCACACTTGTGACCACTGACGATCTACTCATTCCGGCTCATTGTCTGTTTCAAAAAGCACACTTTTCTGAAAATTCTGGATAGCGAAGCACCGGGGGCCCGGCGTCGAGAACATCTTTACCATTCCTTCACAATCCGGAATCAGCGAATGTAATTTCTTTCAGTGTGCGCGTTTCCTACACAGTAGAGCCGGACGGGGCAAGCCATTCTTCCCCAGCGTGGTCCAAGCCGGCAGGGGTAATCTCCTGATCCGCGACGAACCGGCCGAAACCCGAATCCAGCCCATCACGTGGGGTGGTCCAGCAGTCAAATGAGCGTTCTCCGCCAACCCGAAGTTAATCGGAACCAGTGGCTCGAAATTGACGGGATTGTCGTGGCTTGGTTCCAAATATGTGCCTCTGAGTTTCTGAAGGGCTGATTTGCCTTTTCGCAAAGAAACTGCGCTCGGGCTGGCCATTGGGATTCCCGTTGCCCTGCTCTGCGTGCGCTACGTCAAGACCCTGCTCTATGAAATAACAGCGCCGACGCCCATCTGATGACGAGAGCGATTCTCACGCTGGTCGTGGCGGCTTGCGTTGCCGGAGTCATTCCCGCACGGCGTGCTGCTTCCATCGACCCCGCCAAAGCGTTGAGGGCTGAGTGAGTCGAACAAATGAAGGCAGGCTGAACACACTCGGATGGTCTCCAACACGGAGATTGGTGGCGGAGGCGTTTTCGATCTCTGCTAAATCGCCAACGCACTGCTCGAGGCTCTTCGACCGAGAAGTTCAAGGTTTCGTGAGTTCCGGTCGAATCGCCGGCAATCCTGAAGTAATCGTGAGCTTGCGCTAACAGGCCGAGTCATCGTTCGCCCCCGCTCCGCGCTCGCCCATCACCCCGAATGTTAACCTTGAGTTTTGCCTTTAATGTTCACAACCTCCCAGCACGCGCACTTCATCGGTATCGGCGGCATCGGCATGAGCGGCATCGCCGAAATCCTTCTCAGCCTGGGCATGAAGGTCTCCGGCTCCGACCTGCGTCGCGGCCCCGTCACTGACCGCCTCGCCCAACTCGGCGCCACTATCTACGAGGGTCACAGCGCCGCCAACGTCGCAGGCGCAACTGTCGTCGTCACCAGCTCCGCGGTCTCTGCAAGCAATCCTGAAGTCCTCGAGGCCCACGCCCGCAAAATCCAGGTCATTCCCCGCGCGGAGATGCTCGCCGAGCTCATGCGCCTGAAATACGGCATCGCCATCGCCGGCATGCACGGCAAAACAACCACCACCTCCATGGTCGCCAGCGTCCTCGCCGCCGGCGGGCTCGATCCCACCGTCGTCGTCGGTGGCCGCGTGGACGCCCTCGGCTCCAACGCCCGCCTCGGCACTACTCAATACCTCGTCGCCGAAGCCGATGAGAGCGACCGCTCCTTCCTCAAGCTCTCGCCCATCCTCGCCGTCGTCACCAACCTTGACCGCGAGCACATGGACTGCTACCGCGACATGGCCGACATCGACCAGGCCTACCTCGACTTCATGGACAAGGTCCCCTTCTACGGAGCCGTCACCGCCTGCATCGACAATCCCCAGCTCGCCGCCATCCTGCCCCGTGCCCGCCGCCGCATCTTCACCTACGGCACCGCCCCTGAAGCTGATTTCCGTCTCGAGTTCCTCGTCGCCGCCCCCGCTCCATCCGGCGAAATCCGCTTCGCCCGTTTCCAGGTCCACACCGCAGCCGACGGCGCGCTCGGTCCCTTCGAACTCCGCGTCCCCGGCCGCCACAACGTCCTCAACGCCACTGCCGCCGTAGCCATCGCCCGCCAGCTTGAGGTTCCTGCGGACAAAATCGCCGAAGGACTGAGTCATTTTCGCGGCGTCGATCGCCGCTTCCAACTGCGCGGCGTGGCCCGCGGCGTCACCGTGGTCGATGACTACGGCCACCACCCCACCGAGATTCGCGCCACCCTCGCCGCCGCCCGCGAATGCGGCCATCGCAAGATCCACGTCGTCTTCCAGCCCCACCGCTACACCCGCACCCGCGACCTCATGCACGAATTCGGTGGCGCGTTCACCGGCGCGGACACCGTCATCGTCCTGCCCATCTACGCCGCCAGCGAGGAGCCAATCCCCGGCGTTACCGCCGAGTCTCTCGCCGAAAAAATCACCGGCGCCGCAGTCCACTTCGTTCCCGATTTCCCCACCGCAATTGCCGCCGCCGTTTCCGCTGCAGGTGAGAGCGACCTCATCCTGACCCTAGGCGCAGGCAGCGTTAGCCAGCTTGCCCAGCTCATCCTCGCCGCCCTGCAAGCCCCTTAAACGCACCTTCAACTGTTATGATTCTCCCGGCAATCCGCAACATTCCCAGGAGCAAGCATGTCGCAAGGGTCTCGCCGAGTTTTCCTGAAGTCAGCATCCGCGGCGGCCGCCGCCATCGCCGTTTCCAGCCGTCTTCCCGCCTTCGCTGCCGGTGCACCCGTTTCCGTCTGGTCCACCTTTCGCGACCGCCGTCACGCCGCATCCGCCCCGCTCGCCTGGAGCCCCATCTCTGAAGTTTCTTCCGACGCCATCGTCCTCGACCCCGGCGCCCCGCGTCAGGAGATCCTCGGCTTCGGCGGCGCGCTGACCGACGCCACCTGCTATGTCATCAGCCAGCTCGATTCACATGCCCGCGAAGCCGTCCTCCACGACCTCTTCGCCCCCGGCGAAATGGCGCTCAACGTCTGCCGCACCTGCATCGGCGCCAGCGATTACTCCCGCAACGCGTATACCTACGACGACAGCGATCAGCCCGATCCAGAGCTCACAAAATTCAGTATCGACCGCGACAAGGCCTACATCCTTCCGCTCCTCCGCGATGCCCGCAAAGTCAATCCCGAGCTGTTCCTTTTTTCCTCTCCGTGGAGCCCGCCCGGCTGGATGAAGTCCTCCGGCACCATCCTCGGCGGAGCCATGCGCAAGCACAGCTACGAGCCCTATTCGCGCTACTTCCTCAAGTTCCTCGATGCCTACAAAGCCGACGGCGTCGTCATTGATGCAGTCACCGTCCAAAACGAAGTCGACGCCGACCAGGACGGCCGTATGCCCGCCTGCCAGTGGGGCCAGGAGTACGAAATCGAGTTCGTCAAGAGTTATCTCGGCCCCGTGCTGCGCAAGGCCGGCCTCTCCACCAAAATCTGGGTCCTCGACCACAACTACAATCTCTGGGGCCGCACCATCGCCGAGCTAAGCGATCCAGCAGCCTATGAATATATTGACGGCATCGCCTGGCACGGCTACGTCGGCCAACCTTCCGCAATGACCACCGTTCACAATGCCTTCCCCCAGAAAAACGCCTACTGGACCGAAGGCGGCCCCGACATTACCGCGCCTGACTATCAGACCGACTTCACCCACTGGGCCGCAACCTTCAACGGAATCCTCAACAACTGGGCCCGCTCCCTCACCGCATGGAATCTCGCCCTCGACGAAAAGGGCAACCCGAACATCGGTCCCTTCCCCTGCGGCGGCGTCATCACCATCGACAACGCAACCAAAGCCATCACCCGCAGCGGCCAGTATTGGGCCTTCGCCCACTTCTCTAAACACATCCGCCGCGGAGCAAAAGTTTTCGCCACCAACGGCGTCGCCGAGCCGGCAGAGAAGGGAACCGCCGCCATTTCTCCCACCGGTTTCCGTAATCCCGACGGCAGCTTCGTTGTCGTGCTCGCCAATCCCGGTCCGGAGAAGCGCGTGCAGTTGCTCCTCGGCGCCAGCACCCTCGAAATCGATCTCCCCGCCGCCTCCGTCCACACCCTCCAGTGGTCGTAGCCATCCTTAAGCAGGAAGCAACCACGCCAGTGCGAGCGAACAGCGAACGTCTCCCGCACCGGAGGTGTCGAGCGTCTGCCGCACCACAGGTGCCGATGAGTGGGTTCGCAAACCAGCCGTGCGGAGTGCATACCCATCGCAGTCGCCACTTTCCACTGTTAAAAGATCCCCAATTCCTCTAACGTGGAATGAACAAAGAGGTCAGACCAGCCGATTGAAAGCCGCGCTCAAAATTCTCTTCGTGATTGAGCTTACTGCCCTGCTGGCATGGGTTGGGCTGGCCTCCGGCCGCGGTGCGGGCCACGTGCCGGCCATCTGGTGGTCGAACGCGGCCCTCGCCTCCGTCATCCTCATTGACCGCCGTCGCCGCTGGATTTGGTTCTTCGCTGCCGGCTACCTGGGTAACGTCCTCGGCCATCTCTTCTTCCGCGATCCCATCTGGGAAACGCTCTGCCTCTCCGCCTGCGACGTCGGCGAAGCCGCCATTGCGGTCTTTGGCGTCGCCTATGTCTTCGGCCGCCGCGTCGACCTCACCGAGCAACGCCAGCTCCTGCGTTTCGTCGGCTTCGCGGTCTTTCTCGGTCCTGCCCTCGCCAGCCTCGCCGCCGGCCTGCTGCTCCACTGGATCACAGGCAGCCCGCTCTCAGTTTCCTTAATCTGGTTTCCCGCCAGCGCTTTGGGTATGTGCGTTGTCGTCCCGCTGGTCCTCGGCCTCGCCCGCAGCGAAACCCGCGACCTCTTTCTTCCCCACCGCCTGGCCAACACCCTTCTCTATCTCTTCATGATCGCCGCGGCCACCACCATCATCTTCTCCCGCGCCGATTTCCCCTGGCTCTTTCTCATCTTTCCGCCCCTGCTCTTCCTCGTCGTCCGTCTCGGCCTCAGCGGGGGCGTGCTCGGCTGCTGCGTGGTCGCGGCCATCGGCACCCAGTTCACCGTCGCCTCTCGCACCGGCCCGCTTGCCCAGTTGCCCCACGCCAGCCTCGAACACCGCATCCTCGTTCTCCAGCTCTTCTTGGCCACCGCCGTCCTCAGCGTCAGCATCCTCGCCATCGTCCTCGCCGACCTGAGGCGCGCCCACATCGCCGCTGGCATCAGCGAGCAGCGCTACCGCGACCTCGCCTCGTCCATGGAGGCGCTTGCCACCGAAGACTCTCTCACCGGCCTCGCCAACCGCCGTCAGTTTGATCGTGCCATCGTCACCGAGTGGAAACGCGCCATCCGCAACATCGCGCCCATCTCCCTGCTCCTCCTCGATGTCGATCGCTTCAAAGACTTCAACGACCTCTACGGCCATCTCGAAGGCGACAGTTGCCTCCGCAAAATCGGCCAAATCGCCGCTGACGCCTCCCGCCGCGCTTCAGACACCGTGGCCCGCATCGGTGGCGAGGAGTTCGCCATCATCCTTCCGGGCACCGCCGCTGCCGGAGCCTTTGAAACCGCCGAGCGCCTGCGCGAAGCCGTCATGCGGAAGGGCATCCCTCACGCCGCCAACGCACCTCTTGTCGTCACCATCTCCCTCGGCTGCGCTACATTCATCCCCACTGAGGGATCGGACGCCACAGAGATCATTGCCGCCGCCGATGCCGCCCTCTACGCCGCCAAAAACGCAGGCCGCAACCGCGTAGCCATTGCCGGGTAGCCCACAAAGTCTGCGTAAACAAAATCGCTTTCATCCTGAGCGAAGCGTAGCGGAGTCGAACGACCTGCTTTTTCTTTCAAAACCAAACCGAGGTCCCGTGACAATCGACATCCAGGAACAATTCGGCCAGATCGACATTTACATCTTCGATCAAATCCTCCGCGGCAACATCGAGCCCGGCATGACCATCCTCGACGCCGGATGCGGTTACGGCCGCAATCTCGTCCACCTGCTTCGCGAGGGCTGCCGCGTCTTCGCCGTCGACCAGGACCCCGCAGCCGTGGACCATGTCCGCAAGCTCTCCGAGTCCCTCCACGCCAATCTGCCCGCTGAAAACTTTCAGGTCGGCCCCATCGAGCAGATGCCTTTCCCCGACGGCCTCGCCGACGTCGTTCTCTGCAACGCAGTCCTTCACTTCGCCCGCGACGGCCGCCACTTCCGCGCCATGCTCACGGAACTCTGGCGCGTCCTCAAGCCCGGCGGCATACTCTTCTGCCGTCTCGGCTCCCGCATCGGCATGGACTTCCAGCGTCTCCGCGGCAACATCTATCGCATCCCCGACGGCTCCGAGTGGTACCTCGTCGACCAGCGGATGCTCCTCGATTTAACCGAGGAGCTGAACGCCGTCCAGGTCGACCCCCTTAAGACCACCATCGTCCAGGACTACCGTTGCATGACCACCTGGGTCCTCCGCAAACGCCACGGCTAAGCGCGTATTTAAATCAAACAGGAGAGCCTGTGCTCTGCGAAAAGGCACCGAAGCTTTGTATCAGGGCATGACTTTAGTCATGCCGATAAAGCCAACAAATGATTCGGGCTTTAGCCCCTGCCAAAATTGTGGAGATCAAGAACCAGACAGACGTATCCTTGAGACAGCTGACCATGGGAGGCGCAAAAACGAACACTCAAAACGAAAAATCGTCAACACCGCTCCCGATGCCCGAGCATGACAGCAGCAGGGAAGATCCCATCACCGGCCTTCGTAGCGAGAATAATAGCTCTCGCGCCAAAGGAGGCATCTTTGCCGCCCTGCGCCGTTCTCCTCTCGTCGGAGCTGACCTGAACATCGTCCGCCCGCGAACCGATGGCCGCCGAATTACCCTCTCATAACTCGCAGGTGCCTACTTGCACTTCGGATGCGGATTCTTATAAGTCAACTCCAGTGGCATCCAGTCCGACAGCCGTTTCATGTCCGCCTGGGCAATCGTCGACTGGTACGCCAGCGACGACCGCGCCAGCGCCACGTTCAGCTCCACCTTCCCCTTCATGCAATGCGCTTCCAGATATTCCGAAAGCCCCTTCCGTGCCCGATCCATATAGTCCTCAGGCAGCGTTCCCTCCGGCCCGTGAATGTCCAGGGGTGACCCAACAATCAGTTGTTCCCCCGGGTCCGCGCCCGCCGGGCCCGCAGCCGTGAACTTCAGCACCACAATGGCACGTGTCTCCAGCGCGTCTGGATTCGCCGTGTATTTTACCGGCGGAATCGTAATCCCCGCCGGGTCCACCTTGGCGGCCTTGGTGTCAAACTCCAACCGGTACGGAGCGCCCTTCCATTTCGGCCCAACCGGAATCCCGGCATCTTTTTTCTCCTGACACCCTGCCAGCAGCAGCAATCCCCCCACCACCAAAAGCAAAATCTTTCGCATGCATTCCTCCTCATTCACACGGAACCGCGGAAGAATACCACCAATTTTTCAAGTTGCGATGTGATTTTCAACAGAGGTCTCCACACAGAGGCGCTTCCCCAGTCCGTCTCGTCCGCAGTCAACGAGCCGCTTTCTATGGCTCTTTATAAGACGACTGTCATCCTGAGCGACCCTGAGCATAGTCGAATGGGGAGTCGAAGGACCTGCTTCTTATAACTTTCCGTTAATATCTGTCATCTTGAGCGAGCGCAGCGAGTCGAAAGATCTGCGGTTGCCGTTCGACCGCTATTGAGGGGGCAAAAAGGCACAATGTCCGGATTGCCGGTGATACATCCGGAATGTCGGAATTGTGGTCGCTGCCGCGGTAGTGAACAATGAGTTCTGCGGGCCTCAATTCAGAGCGACGATTTCACTTAAGCGACCGGTGACAAAGGTGGAATATACTTGGGGGCACAGAAACGCTCGGGAAAAGACTGGCGGCCGCACGACCAGCAAGTTGGAGTGCCGCAACTACGAATGTCAAGGTGGCGCTGCCATGAGAATGCGTGAGCACTTTTACTGGATCTGCTACAGGAAAACTGTACAGGTTGTATTGACTATCGCTATGTGTCTGCTGATTGCGCGGTCTCATTCGGTGTGGGGGCAATCGGCGCCGACGTTTACGGAACTGGATTATTCGAGAGGAAGTGTCTCCCCGAATTTTTCGCCGCAGTGGGTTGCGGTTGCAGATTTTAATGGCGACGGCATTCCGGATGTTGCGGCAGTCAGTTGCTCCGGAGCAGGATCTGCTGATCTTGCCATCTATCTTGGACGCGGGGATGGGTCACTCCAGCTTCCATTGACGTTCTCCATTGCTCAGCAAGCCAATGTCGTCTGTCTTCAGGCCGTTCTGGCAGGAGACTTGAATGGAGACGGCAAAATCGACCTAGTTCTGACGGGTCAGGACGAGAATTTCCTTGGTAAGCTAATCTTCTTATCGGGAAATGGCGATGGCACGTTTCAGGCGCCGGTCGAGTCGTCCCTGGGGAGCAGCCCGCTCGAGGATCTCAGTAATCTTGCCACGGCCGATTTCAACGGAGACGGCAAGCTTGACATTGTGGTCAGCACAAATCTGTATTCCTATAGCGGAACAGGCGCAGCCGAGATTCTCTTCGCTGCGGGCAATGGCAACGGCACATTTGCGGTTCCGATGGTGCTTCCCGAATCGGACGGCGGGGGCTCGATTGCCGCGGCGGATTTGAACCATGACGGAAAGCCTGATATTGCCTGGGTCGGCAGCGAATTAAACGTAGCGCTTGGCGATGGCAACGGCGGATTTTCCGCAGCGACACAATATCCGCTATCCAACCTCTCTCCCGTTGCCAGCTTTCTTGCCATTGCCGATTTCAACGGGGACGGTGTGCCCGACATTCTCACGGATACAATGGTCTTGCATCCTGTTCAACAGACTTCTATCAATGTGTTTCCCGGAAATGGCGACGGAACATTTGGAACTGCCGTCAACACAATACTTGAAACCGGCACCTTCGAGACCTCTGGTCCGATAGCGATCGCGGATTTTGAAGCGAATGGCCACCTTGATTTATTCGTTGGAGGCGTGAACCAAGCTCCCAATCTGTATCTGCATGGCAACGGCGACGGCAGTTTTACGGTTTCTACTTTGAATCTCGATTTTGGCACTTTTTCGCCAGAAGCATGGAGCTCTGTGGCAGCTAATTTGACCGGTAATGGAAAGCCGGATATTGTCTTTGTCGATCCCAACGCGACGGTGGGAGTCCTTTTGAACGCACCGGGCGATGCACCGATTGCACTGTACCCGGCTGGATACTCTTTTGGCGATCAGACACTTGGGGCAGCGGGAACCACAGGGACTTTTACGATTGGAAACACGGGGGCGAGCCCGTTTACAATCAACAGCCCCGCGCTTGATAACACCACCGATTTTTCCATGACGACAAACTGCGGGGGACCCATTCCAGCACAGGGCAGCTGCACTGCGACTGTTGCATTTCAGCCTCAATCGACCGGAACGAAAACAGCTAATCTGAGTATTTCGGGCAGCAATCTGTCGGCAGCGAGCGTGATCCGTATCACAGGTCAGGCGATTGCACCTGCCGTATCCAGGAGCCCTGCTACGCTGGCGTTTGGCTACCAAAAGGTGGGAACAACAAGTACGAGCCAGACATTACAGGTAACCAATAGTGGCACCGGGCCGTTGAACTTGTTGGTTTCCATTCAGGGTGATTTCCAACAAACCAACAACTGCCCTGCAACCCTGGCCCAAGGCGCAAGCTGCACCGTGACGGTGATGTACGCGCCGGAAGTTCCCGGGTCAGAAACCGGAAGGGTGATATTCAATACAAATGCAGTGCCGGCGCAATCGGCAGTGCCTTTGACTGGGATCGGCTATATCATCGGTCCTGTCCTTGCAATTTCTCCATCGTCACTGAACTTTGGTTCGCAGTATGTTGGCACCAGCAGCGCGCCCGGAGTGGTGACGGTACTGAACAACGGGGATGCACCTTTCAGCATTTCATCTGTAACCTCCACCACAGGTTTTGTACCATTGAGTACTTGCGGGAGCACTGTTCAGCCATCCTTCTCATGCGCAATCGGTATTTTCTTTGACCCGGCCACAACCGGAAGTCAGTCAGGCACTTTGTCCGTGGCCACCAATTTGGCAACAGCCACGCCTCCAATTGCATTGACGGGCACGGGAACGAGCATTAGTGTGGGGCCCTCCGCGTCGAGTTCCACTTCCGCGACGATTACCGCGGGGCAGTCGGCCACTTACAGCATGAGTATTACTCCTCAATCCGGCTATACGGGCACGGTCAGCCTGAGCTGTGCCGGGCTTCCTCGGGGGATTACCTGCTCTGTGTCGCAGAACTCCGTCACGCTGAACGGGTTGGCAGCAGTAACTGCAACGGTAACGGTGAACTCGACGGCATCTGCCGCGGCATCGCGCAGACAAGTTGCTTCGCGAGACTCCGGCTTGCTGGTTCTTGCAACTCCGCTGGTGATTTTCTTTCTACGCCGTGGCAAGCGCTTCCAATGGATGCGTCCTTTGCTGGCATTTGGCGCTTTGCTGGTTGCGGCGGGACTGGCCGTGTCTTGCGGAGGGTCCAGCAGCGGACAGCAAACCACGACTACCGAACAGACCTACACTTTCTTTCTGGAGTCGCAACCCGCGACGGGCATTACGATCGATACTCCGCTGACGCTGACTGTCCAAACTACGCAGCAGTAGTTGTTCATCAACAACAAAGGCTAAGCCCTGACGGCTTAGCCTCTGTTGTGCGCGATGGGACGCGGTCAGCGCGTGAGGGGATGCGAAGGTAGCCGCCGGTGATTGCGTGTGGTCACCCGTGGCAGGTTGAGGTTCTGAGCGGGTCGTCTATCCGGACAAATCACCTTTCTCCCGGAAGTTTCCAGATACCTTGGCTCACGCTCGAAGCGGGACGCTGGCGCGCGAATCGCCCATCACACCCCTATGATGAATACTCGGGCAGGATGAGCAAGCGCAAACAACAGCACCACTGACAGGACCAGCAATGAGAATCGGATTTCTAGGCTTGGGCGCGATGGGCACACCGATGGCGCTCCACCTCCTCTCCGCCGGCCACGAGCTCTCCGTCTGGAATCGCACCGAGGAGCGCACCAAGCCTCTCATCCACGAAGGCGCCATCGCTGCCGCCAACCCGGCTGAAGCCGAACTCGGCGCGGACGCAATCGTAACGATGTTCCCCGACGACGCAGCCTATGAAGAAGTGTTCTTCGGCGTCCACCGGCTCATCGACGCGCTCTCACCCGGCCTGCTTCACATCCTCTGCGGCCCCATCAGCGTGCCTCTAGCCCAACGCCTCACAGGGGAGCACGCAACCCGTGCCATCGATTTTGTTGGAGCGCCCGTTTTCGGCAACCCCGCCGATGCCGCAGCCGGCCGCCTATGGGTTGTAGCCGCCGGCGCAGACCAGGCCGTCGCACGCGCCCGCCCCTTGCTTCAAGCATTTTCCCGAGGCATCACCCTTGTCGGCGATCAGCCCCAGCAGGCCTTCGCCATCAAGCTCGATGCAACCTTCTCACCGCCGGAAACAACCACGAATGGATGGTCATCCTGAAAGACTGCGCGCCTCTTATGGACCCCCGTCTAAAGTAGCAATTCCTTCCAATGGACAGCCGAGCCCCTCGATTGAAAGCGCCTCAAACCTCTCCTGTGCTTCGTCAATCTTCCATGCGGCAGTTGCCTTCAGCAGTGTCTTTGCCAGGTGACTGTCTCTCGCGTTGTATCCCGCTTTGTTATCGAGAACCGCCAGCACAGTTCCAACCATCTCGCGACCATTCACCTGGCACTCTCCAATGAAAGACGGCGACCGTTTCGAATGCGAGGGAAAGGGAAGCACATCGCGGATCACCTGGCTTCTGGTATCCACAAGCACTTCAAATTCGCGCCTGCAGATCAGCCAGGATTCGGTGGACAAGCGGTCGGAAACTTCAAATCCACCCAGATTCTTGAGACCTAAATCCTTGTGCCGCCCTTCCAGAGCAGCCACAGGCTGATTCGAGGATCGTTTGCCCACCAGGGCTTTAGATACGTCGGACCCGCACTTCACTCCATCAAATTCATCCGCGGCCCTCGCTTCGCCGCAAATGAGTAAAGCGAGCACCAGGATTGCCTGAATCTTGAACCTGCAAGAATCGTTCCACACAGAGAGCCCCCAGTTGCGTTCGGGATCACATCGTGGATGGATTGTCGCCGATCCTGAAGCCACCGTCGAGGAAAAGATCGCCTGGCGGCCCAGATCTAGCTAGGCGCCTTCTGCCTGCGGGATCGAAGACCATTCCGTTGCGCGTTGCACAGAAAACAAAATCGAAATAAACAATGCATTATCAATAAGTTAATCCGTTTAATTGTGCGAAATCAGCGCATTTTTCAAAAATGCGTTCAATTCTAAGCAACCCTTTACCTCATTTAGTTCAATTCTCTGCAACCGAAACATGTCGAAAAGGCTGCCCGCAAGGTTCATGTCTCAACGAAATGCAACCACCTGAGCGGCGTTTTCGCATGTTTTGTAACCACTTGAGCAACCTTTTCAGCTATGTAGCACGACCCTATAAGCAGCCATTTCGCGCTTAGTCCCTAGGCCCTGGCCCCTTGGTCCCTGCCTTTCACCCCGTCCCCGTAACCCCAAGGATTCCCCCTCTGCGCCCGCGGGTAAAAGCCGTCAAGCCCCGGGCTATAGTTGAGTCTGGCGACTCTCACGACCTTGCTCAGGCGTGACTAAGCAACGTGGTAACCCAACTCGATCCCTGCCCTGGGAGAACGAAGCGAGCGAGGAATCCCAATTCCGGCGCGAAAGGCAAAGTGTGCTCCGATCCGGACGCACCCTTCCTGGCATGCCGCTTGAAATGGTAGACCCCGACGACGACTCGTATCCCACTGCAGGCGCACGCTTTAGCGAGCCGCGCAATCCCTGGTGGCGTCCCGCCGGCACCTTCGGCCGCGTCGCATTGGGCCTTGTCACGCTCATCGCGGTGGGCGGCTTGGCGACCTCCATCTTCCTCCTTAAGACCTACCTCAGCCGCGACTCCCGCTTCCGCATCGTCGGCGCCGGCAACATCGAGGCCACTGGCCTCACCGAGGTCAGCCGCGCGGAAATGCTTCCCGTCTTCGGCGAAGACATCGGCCGCAACATCTTCTTCGTCCCCCTCGCCGAGCGACGCAAGCAGCTTGAGAACATCCCCTGGGTCGAGCGCGCCACCGTCATGCGCGTCCTCCCCGACCAGATTCGCGTCTCCCTCGTCGAGCGCCAGCCCGTAGCCTTCGTCCGTCAAGGCCAGCAAATCGGCCTCGTTGATGCCAACGGTATTCTGCTCACCATGCCCGCTGCCATGATGGCCCAGCACCACTACTCGTTTCCGGTTGTCACGGGCCTCGATCCGCAGGATCCGCCCGCAAACCGTAAGGCGCGCATGGCATCCTATCAGCGCCTGCTCTCTGAGCTCGACTCAAACGGCCAGCATCTTTCCGAGCAGATCTCCGAGATCGACCTGACCGACTCCGAAGATGCGCGCGTTCTCATGCCGGAGCAGGGAGCCGACATCCTGGCCCATTTTGGCGCAGACCATTTCCTTGAGCGCTATGAGCGTTACAAGGCGCATATCGCCGAGTGGCGTCAGCAATATCCAAGCCTGGCAGCCGTCGACTTGCGCTATGAACAGCAGGTGGTGCTGGAGATGGCTCATGGCGCCAGCGCCGTACAGCCCAATCAGGTTGCCTCAGCCACGCCCTCCGCAGCGCTCGTGGATTCTACTCAAGCCGCTCAGCCCGACTCCAAACCAGCGGACGTCGCACCCTCCAAACCCAAGCCCGGCCAGCGAGCCGCTGCGGATACAGCAACTCCTCCCGATGCCGGTCATGCTCCTTCGGTGAGAAAAGTAAGTGCGGACACCAGGTCGGCTGCAGGCAGCTCTTCCAGGTCTCAAGCCGCAGCCAGGAAAGCCGCCATGATCAAAGCTCTCACCGCTAAAGACAAGGCGGCCCGGGACAAAAAGAAGCGCGAGGCACGGCGAGCCGCGCTTAACGCCGGCAAGCAGAAGCCCGCATCCACAACCCACCGGTCCACGTCTGCGGCGGAAGGCCAATAAGCGCATGAGCCAGAAACAGGACAACCTCATCGTCGTGCTGGACATTGGCAGCGCCTGGACCCGCGTGCTGGCGGCCGACTTGAACGAGGGCTCTCTGCGCTATCGAGGCCACGGCATTGTTGAGTCGGGAGGCATGCGCAAAGGCCTTATCGCCGATCTGGGTCCGGCCTTCAAGGCAGTGAAGGCTGCCAACGAGCGCGCCGAGCGTGCCGCGCGCCTCAACATTGACGAATGCGTCGTCGGCGTCGGCGGTCCACATATTCGCGGCCTCAACACCAGCGACGGAATCGACCTCGGCACCCGCATGCGCGAGATTACCCGCGAGGATGTACGCAACGCGGTCGAGCGCGCCCGCTCCATTGAAAGACCACCCGATCGCGAGATTCTGCACCTGCTCCCACGCCAGTTCATCCTCGACGACCAGCCCGGCATCTTCGATCCTGTCGGTATGGTGGGCACGCGGCTCAAGGTCGATCTGCATATCGCAACATGCTCCGGCAGCGCGCTGCAAAGCACCGTCACCTGCGCCAATCGCGCCGGCCTTGAGGTCTCTGAAGCAGTCCTCGAGTCCATCGCTGCCGCCGAGGCCACGCTTTCAGCCGACGAGCGCGAATTAGGCGTTTGCCTCCTCGACATTGGCGCACACTCCAGCGACCTCGCCGTCTTCTTTGAGGGCGCGGTGGCGCATACAGCTTCCGTCCCCATCGGAGGCCAGCACTTCACTAACGATCTTGCCGTCGGCCTGCAAGTGCCCGTCGCCCAGGCCGAGGAACTCAAGCGCCATTATGGAAACGCCGTCGTCACCGCCGTGCCCCAGTTGGCCGAGATCGAAATCGTTGCTCCTACACCTCGCATGCTCTCGCTGCGCACCATTGCCGAAATCCTGGAGCCTCGTGCGCGCGAATTGCTTTATTTTGTAAAAGAGAGCCTGCGCCAGGGTGGAGTAGTCGATGCGCTTGGCGCGGGTTGCGTACTCACGGGCGGTGGTGCCATGCTTCCGGGTATGCTCGATGTGACGGAAAGCCAGTTGCGCGTCACGGCGCGTACCGGCATGCCGGTGCGTCTGTCGCATATGCCTGGAGAACTCGTTCACCCAGGGTTCGCAACCGCGATCGGCATGCTTCTCTACGCCCATCGCGCCCGCGTCACCCGGGCGGCGGAGAGCAACAGTTTGCGTTCAAAGCTGCGTGCTATTTTTGCAGCCAGTTTTTAGCGGTTGGTTTTTTATAGTCTTCAATCGGGAGGCCGAAATCGAAATGGATCAGACGGGTCAGCAGAGCAACGATGCCAGCGGGATGCGGATTCAGTATCATGACGAGGCGGTACGCGGGGCCCGCATCAAGGTAATCGGAGTGGGCGGCGGCGGCGGCAACGCCGTCAATCGCATGATCCAGGCCCGCATGGAAGGCGTAGAGTTTATCGCCGCTAATACTGACGTACAGGCGCTCAAGCTGTCTCAGGCTCCCGTGAAGCTCCAGCTTGGAGTCCGCCTCACTATGGGCCTCGGCGCAGGCGCAAACCCCGACGTGGGCCGCCGTGCCGCGCTTGAAGACTCGGAGAAAATCATCGAGGCGCTCGAAGGCGCGGACATGGTCTTCGTCACCGCGGGCCTCGGCGGCGGTACCGGTACCGGCGCAGCTCCGGTCATCGCTTCGCTCGCCAGTGAGATGGGTATTCTCACCGTCGCCGTCATCACTCGTCCTTTCGCGTTTGAAGGCAAGCGGCGTCTGCAGCAGGCAGAGCGCGGCATGGCGGAACTGCTTGACAGCGTGGATACCATGATCGTGATTCCAAACGAGAAGTTGCTCGTGGTCGCCAAGGACGCCGGTTTCTTCGAAAGTTTCCGCATCGCCGATGATGTGCTGCGCCAGGGCGTTCAGGGCATCTCCGACATCATCACTATCCCGGGCATCATTAATCGCGACTTTGCCGACGTGAAAACCACCATGGCCGGCATGGGCCACGCGGTCATGGGCACTGCCGTGCGCGCGGGCACCAATCGCGCCGTGGAAGCGGCGCAGGCAGCCATGGCTTCACCCTTGCTTGAAGCAGGCGCCATCGACGGCGCACGTGGCATCCTCATCAACATCACCGGGTCCAGTTCGCTCAAGCTTTCTGAGGTCAATGAAGCCTCGTCACTGATCCAGTCCGCCGCGCATGAGGACGCCAACATCATCTTCGGCGCGGTTCTCGACGAATCCATGGGCGAAGAGGTAAAGATCACCGTCATCGCCACCGGCTTCCGAGACCAGATGCCCGAACGGCGTGCGCGCATGCTGAGCGTCGAAGAGGCAGCCGTCATAACCGTTCCGCTTGCCCCTATATCGCCCATATCTCCAGCGCCCGTCTCAACAGCGTCAGTCCCGTTAGTCGCGCCCGATCAGTGGCTGAATGAACCGGCTGCTGAGCCGCCCGCCCCCACCCCCGCCCGCTTCCAAAGTCAGGACGAGGAAACCGAAGAGGAGGCATTCCTCGAAGCGGAACCCGCCTACTTCTCGTCAGCCGCATCTTCCGGCACATCCGCCGCTGTTGCGCCCGCTCCGGTGCAGGTTGCCACGCGAGCTCCGGTCGACTCCTCTCCGGAGGCGATTGCGGCTCCAGCCGTGTCGCCCCAGGCGCAGCTCGCCGAGCCGGTTGCGCCGGCAGTTTCGTATGCCGAGCCGTCCCGCGACTACGTTCCAACCCCTCCAGCCAGCTTTCTCGGATTGGCAGCCGATCAGTCCCCAGCGAACCCATCCGCTTTGCCGTTTTCGGAGCCAGTCGAAGAAGCCGAGCGCGACCTGGACACTCCGGCCTTCATGCGCAGGCTCAGGTTTTAGACGTTTCAAGGGAGTTTACCCCAATGAAATTCTCTGGAGAAACAAGAAATAGGGTTGTATAGTGCAATATAGCTCTACTGACGGGACAAACGGCCTGAGAATTGCATCGTCGTTGTTCTATGAGTTTTGTCCAGAAACTGTAAGGCCGAATTCGACGGTGATTTAAATCACTTGCTGTTCAGTAAGATCGGGCTACAGTGTGTTTCATTCGCGGCTCAGATTCGAATCGATCAGAGAAACGCCGATAAGTATGCAGTAGCCTGCCGATAGGCAGAAGCACGGAACGAAATCCATTGTTGAGAGGATGTTGTCTGGATGAAAGTTTCTCGCCTGTCGGCTCTTGGTATGGCTCTGATTGTCATTGTTTTTGGCGCTTTCCGCGCCGGTGCGCTGGACGCACCGCATTCGCTGCATCGTTCCAAGGCCTCAGAGTCCCGTTTGACGGAACCCCATCGCACCGCCCGTCGTCATGAAGCCGCGCATGGCGCCTCTTCCGCCACCGGCCACGCAACGGCCAAAACAACCGCCGCCCGCGCCGGCGCACGCCGTGTGGCTGTCACCAGGCGCCATCATCGCTCCTATGAGCGCTTCTCCGCCAGCTCATTTGCCGTAGGAGCCATCGGAGAAGGCGATGTGACCGAAGGCGAAGACCCCATCGTTCGTCAGGCCGCAATCGACGCGCTGGGCGATATGAACGGCACTGCCGTGGTTATTGACCCTTCCAACGGCCGCATCCTCGCCATGGTCAACCAGAAACTGGCGCTCTCGCCGGGCGCGGAGCCTTGCTCCACCATCAAAATCACGGTGGCCATGGCCGCACTTTCTGAGGGCCTGGTCACCCGCGACACCATGGTCCAGCTCCCCGGTTTTCGCATGAACATGACCGACGCGCTCGCCCATAGCAACAATCTCTACTTTGAAGAATTGGGTCGCGAACTCGGCTTCGAGCGTGTGCGCCACTACGCCAACCAGTTTGGGCTTGGAGAACTGGCCGGATACAACATTCCGGGCGAGCAGCTGGGCGTCTATCCTGACCAGGAACTGCCCGCTTCCGAGGGTGGCGTGGGACGCATGTGCAGCTTCGGCCAGGGAGTCTCCCTTACCCCGCTGCAACTGGGCGCCTATGTGGCTGCTCTCGCCAATGGCGGAACGCTCTATTACCTGCAGCATCCCACGTCGCTGCAGGAAGTTGCCGCATTCCAGCCCAAGGTTAAGCGGACCCTGGAAATTGCCCGCTACGTCCCTGATCTCCAGGACGGAATGGCTGGCGCCGTGGAATATGGGACTGCCCGCCGTCTTCGCGCAAATTTCCACGAATTTCCCGTTTTTGGAAAAACCGGAACCTGCTCCAATAATGGAACTCGCTTGGGTTGGTTTGCATCCTTCTCTGACTCGCCCCAGGGCAGCCTGGTGACGGTGTTCTTCCTTGAAGGCGGCCGCCCCACCTTCGGCCCGCGCGCCGCTGAGCTCACCGGCGAATTCTATAAGAACCTCTGGGACCGCAACTGGTTTGCCGCTCACGGCCAGCAGGAAGCTGCCTCCGTCGGTGCTCCTCAATCCGCTCAGTAGGTTCGATCCTCTCGCTGCAGTCGACTCAACAGAAAGCCGCCCTCAGGCGGCTTTTCCAATGTGCCCGGCTCTTCCGATATTGGGCCAGCGTTTCCTGCTTTCCGCCCAGCTTCTCAATCCGATGAAGCGAATTCGCGATTAAATCATCACATGAGGTGAGCGCCCGACATTTTCTTCCCCGCGGAAAGTTCCGAGTGCCTCAATTCACGCAGGCAAGAACAGGATCCCCATGGAACTACCCACACACATACTGCTGACTTACGGTTACTTCCTGCTTTTCGCCTGGGTTCTGGTGGAACAACTCGGCATTCCGCTACCTGCCACACCCGTGCTGCTGGCAGCCGGAGCGCTGTCTGCCGAGCACCAGATCAGTTTTTCTCTCGCACTCCTTGCCGGCCTCATTGCAACGCTTATCGCCGACAGCACGTGGTTCCTGGTCGGCCGCAGATACGGCCACCATGTCCTGCGCCTGCTTTGCAAGTTGTCCATGGAGCCAACCATCTGTGTCCGCCGCACTACCGACTCCTTTGGCCGCCGTCGCCGGATCACCCTGATGATCGCCAAATTCGTTCCCGGCCTGGCAACGCTTGCGCCACCGGTGGCTGGCCAAAACGGTATGGCCTTTGCGCCCTTCCTCTTCTTTGACGCCATCGGAGCCACCCTCTGGCTTACCGTTCTCCTGGTCCTGGGAAGATTCTTCGGCGATATGCTTAAGCGCGATCCAAACCTTCTCAACTGGGCTGGCCGCTTCTCGGGAGCACTTCTGGTGCTTGGCATTATTGGCTTCTTCCTCGTCCGCGTCTATCGCCGGCGCGTCGTTCTAAGGAATCTCGTTGCCTCGCGTCTCGAGCCGGAAGAGCTAAAGAAGCAACTGGACGCAGGCGAGAAGGTGTACATCGTCGACCTGCGTCATCCGCTGGAGCTTCTATCGGACCCGTTCACGCTCCCCGGCGCGCACCACTTCTCGCCCGACACCCTGGCCGCGCGTCATCAGGAGATCTCGCGCGAGACTGACATCGTGCTCTATTGCACCTGCCCCAGCGAGGCCACAGCGGCAAAGACCGCCATGACCCTCCACAAGCTGGGAATCGACCGCGTCCGCCCTCTGCGTGGCGGTTTCGACGAGTGGAAGCGACTTGGTTATCCGTTGGACCCGGTCCCCGTCGTCAATCCGTTCTCGAACCTCGTCTCCATCCAGAGATAAGCGCTTACGACGAAGTCACAAACAAGTCGGCAATCAGCGTTCCAATCGGCGATCCGATCCCGCTGCAAGGGTCGGGGCCCACAGCCGCGTTATAAAATCCGTTGCCGCCTACGGTGATGTCGTTGAATGCCGTCTGATTCTGCCACAGCGTGGGCGTGACAAAGCCGAGCTTTGTTCCAAACGAGGCAAAGAGTCCAGCGAATAGCGGCGCAACCGCGCTCGTCCCGCCCACCACGGTTTGCGAGCCGTGAACCACAATCTCGTAGCCGGTATTAGGGTCCGCATCCGCAGCCACGTCTGGCACCATCCTTCCCGCTCCCGCGGTTGAACCCGCCGGAGCAGGCGGCGCGCCAATCTGAAAAGTCTGCACGGGAAAGAGGGTGGAGTAGCCGCCTCCCGTTCCTTCGCCATTGGTCTCGCCTGGATTGTCATTCCAAACCGTCTCGGCTGTCGTAGTTTTGTTCGTGCCGCCACAACCCACCACGTGCGGGCACGACGACGGACAATCCACATTGGCCGGCGTCGGCCCTCCATCGCTCGAATCGTTATCTCCCGCGGCGGCAAACACAATCATGCCCGCAGCGGTTGCCGCCGTCGCATCGGATTCCATCTGTTCAGCAGCTGTCGTGCCCCAGTTGGCCTCGTCGGAGCCCCATGAAATGGAGCAGACATCGCAGCCGTCGGCCGTTGCCTTCTGCACCGCGGTGCCGATGTCCTGGGACCAGTAAACGCGGATCGTGGCCGCTTTGCCGGTCGCCGCATAGTACGCCGCGCCGGATACCTGGATGTCGAGAGCCACTTCGTAATCCGGATCGTCTGCGGACCCAATGCTCTGGTTCGGATCATTTTCCGAGCCGTCCACAGAAACGTCCGTGATCTGCGGCGAGGGCTGGCCAATCGACTGGAAAAACGAATCCATGTCGGCCTGCACCCACCCGCCGCCAAGTTCAACAATCGCAATCACCCCGCCGCCGGCAAGGCCAGTGGGCCAGTTGTAGGCCGAACATAAGCTCGGGACGGTCCATGGGCCGGCGGTGGGCGCTGCAGCCGCCTTGGCAGTGATTGACTCTGCCTTTCGCAGCTTGAAGTAGGGAGTTGATTTGAAAGTGGTGTGGTAGCTGGAGGGGGAGTGGTGACTCATCGGGGGAATCTCCTTCTGACGACAGGTACGCCGTGCGCGGAGTATGCCATAGAGCAATTTGAAAGGCAAAGCCCGTAACGAACCAAAGGCCTTAGTATGAATGGGGAAGATTCAACCCCACAGGAGTCTGCAACCTTGGCTTACGACGACCTCCGCGACTGGATCAAAACCCTCGAGCAACACGGCGAACTAAAGCGAATCAGCGAAGAAGTTTCGCCAGAGTTGGAAATCACGGAGATCACCGACCGCGTTTCCAAAAGCGGTTCGCATGCAAGCGCCGGGAAGGGAACTGCGACATCCGGAAACCAAGCCCCCGGCGGATCGGCGTTGCTGTTTGAAAACGTGAAGGGCCATCCCGGCCACAAGGTCTTCATCAATCAGTTTGGCAGTCAGCGCCGCATGGCCATGGCCCTCGGCGTCACTCACCTCGACGAAATCGCCGACCGTATCAAAGGCCTGCTGAATATGAAGCCGCCCGCAGGGGGCCTTTTCGACAAGCTCAAGATGCTACCCCAACTCGGAGCCCTCACCAGCGCCTTCCCCAAAACCCTCAGCGCAAAGGAAGCCCGCTGCAAGGAAGTCATTCTCAAAGACAATTTCGATCTCAACCAATTTCCAATTCTCAAGTGCTGGCCGCACGACGGCGGCCGCTTCATTACACTGCCATGCGTGCACACCCGCGCGCCTGGAAAAGACGGGGGCAACGGCAGGCGCAACATCGGCATGTACCGCATGCAGGTCTACGACGGCCAAACCACCGGCATGCACTGGCAACGGCAGAAGGTAGCCGCGGAACACTACCGCGAGGCGCTGCGCAACGCCGCGGCCGGCGCATCCGACGCCAATCCCCTCACCGCCCGCGTAGCTGCCATGGCCGAGTCGGCCGGCGGAGCAGTCTCCATCCCAGACGGCCCCATCGGCGGATTGCCGCAAGTGGCAATGGGCAATCTCAAAGGCTCGCGGCTTGAAGTTGCCGTCGCCATCGGCACCGATCCAGCCACCACGTTTTCCGCTATCGTTCCCGCGCCGCCCGAAGTCGAGGAGTTCATGATCGCCGGCTTCCTGCGCGGCAAGTCCGTCGAAATCGTCAAATGCGAAACCGTCGACCTCGAAGTCCCCGCGCACGCTGAAATCATCCTCGAAGGCTACGTCGAGCTGGGCGAGCTCCGTAGCGAAGGCCCGTTCGGCGACCACACCGGCTTCTATACCCTCACCGACGATTACCCGGTCTTCCATCTCACCTGCATCACGCATCGCAAAGACCCCATCTACGCGGCCACCATCGTGGGCAAGCCGCCCATGGAAGACGCCTGGATGGGCAAAGCCGTCGAGCGCATCTTCCTGCCTGCCATGAAGATGACCATCCCCGAAATCATCGACATCCATCTTCCCGTCGAAGGCGTCTTCCACAACCTGATGCTGGTGTCGATCAAGAAGTCGTATCCCGGCCAGGCCCGCAAAGTCATGAACGCCATCTGGTCGCTCGGCCAGGCCATGTTCACCAAGGTCATCATCGTGGTCGATGAAGACTGCGACGTGCAGGACATCGGCGAAGTGACACTCCGCGTCGCCAACAACATCGATCCCCAGCGCGATATCCAGTTCACCCTTGGTCCTGTTGACTCGCTCGACCACGCCTCGCGTCTCCCCAACTACGGATCGAAGATGGGAATCGATGCGACGCGGAAATGGAAGGCCGAAGGCTTCGAGCGGCAATGGCCCGCGATGATCGAAATGGATCGCGCCACGAAAGCTAAAATCGACGCGATCTGGAGCAAATTGGGCCTCTAAATTGCCGCCTTTTCGGCCTGTTTTGGCGCAAAAAACCGCCTAAAACGGCCCTGTTTTGCGCAGAAAACGCCTGTGTTTTCGCCACTCTTATTCACCAAATGAATGACGGCTGCGTCCTCAAATTCCCCGATAAACCCATGATTCGAATTGCCTTGCTGTCAAAATGCCATCAAACACATTTGCATGGAAAGTAGTGCATTTTCGAGGGGGAGGGGGTGGGGTATTTGTTTTTTTCGGCGGTTGAGATGGGATTTGGGCGCGAGTTAGGCATACAGCTATTGTGCGTTGGGGAAGGGTAATTTTCTGCAAAGGCGGGTCCGCACGTCTCAGGCGGAAATTTCCGGTTTGGCAGTCACACACTCGGAACTTGATCAATAAGGAAGGTGGTCGATCTCGAACGGAAGCCTTGGGTTGTCACGATTGAGCACTCTGCTCTCTGCTGGGTCAGAAGGATCGTAGCGAACATGCAAGGATGGTAATGCGCTGAGAATGGCGCGTGCTTGTTCGGCGTCCGTGTCGCGCAGCGGAAAACCCTTGCACGAGCCGTACCAGGTTTCGCCATTTACCACATAAGAATAGGTAGCACCGGGGCAGCCACGCGATCCAAGGCCCGAATTCGAGACCTTTCCATCGACAAGCGGCCAGCCCTCTGCAGTATTGGCTTGGTTCTGCCTACGAATTCTTTTCATGATCGATCCTATTATGCCGTCAAGGAAAAAGCCGCCCATAGGCGAGAAGTATAAGCCAAGAGTCGCCTGGTTCGTTTTGGGCGAATCGTCGCCAATGCGAAAGTTTCAGCGGTGGCGTGCCGGTTCGTTGCAACTCGGAATGTTGGGTGTTATGCTCTCCCGCCCTTGCGGCAGAAAAAATGCCGATCCATAGGGTGCCCCGACGGGGCACGGTGCTTCTATTGCTGCTCCGGCGGGGATTCATTCCGTGGGGCAGCGCAGAACTACGACGCTGAGTTCAAAAGCAGCAGACGCCTCATCTTGCTAGAATCCCGATGTGCCGGTCAGCAGTCATTTCGACCTTCGATTCGTTTCACGCTGCTTTGCAGCGATGGCGCTTTCCCTGACACTTAGTCTTTCGTGTTCTCCGGCCACCGAGCGGTACGGCGTCGATTTAAGCGGCAGGCCAGTCAGCGATCTGGGCGGTCCCGGTATTCATTTCGTAGTGCTCGTATTCGCTGCGACGGACTGCCCAATCTCCAATCGTTATGTTCCGGAAATCGCGCGATTGAACAGGGAATTTTCACCGCAAGGCGTGCGGTTCTGGTGGGTTTTCCCGAACCCTTCAGACAACGCGAAGCTGGTTTCACAGCACAAGAAGGATTTCGCCATCCACGAGAACAGCCTGCTTGATGTATTCCAGGCGACAACCAAGCGCGCTAACGCCACCATTACGCCGGAGGCAGCCGTGTTTACGGCCGGGATGCACGAGGTTTACCACGGCCGCATTGACGATCGCTATCTCGATATTGGCAGGGAGAGACCTCAAGCCGGGCATCACGATTTAGAAGCTGCCATCTCCGCCGCTCTGGCCGGCAAACCCGTCCCCCCACCTGGAGGACCACCGGTCGGCTGCTCCATCGTGTTTCTGCAGAAATGAAGCCCCGCCGCGCACTTACCGTCTTTACAGTTCTGGTTTGTATCGCCCTCCTGCGTCCGCCGACTCTTGCCGCCACACAGGCTGAAACCCAGTCGCAGGCGGGTACATCCGCAACCTGGTCCCACGACATTGCGCCCGTCCTCTACCGGAACTGCGCTACCTGCCATCATCCCGGCGGAGCAGGTCCCTTCAGTCTGATCACCTACGCAGATGCCCGCCGCTGGGCTCCGCAAATTCTCAACGTCACCCAGTCCCGCTTCATGCCTCCGTGGCTCCCCGAACCCGGCTACGGCGACTTTGCCGACGTCCGCCGTCTCAGCGATCCTGACATCGCCCTGATCAAGCGCTGGGTCAGCGCCGGCATGCCGCAAGGCGACCTGAAAGCCGCTCCGCTCCAACCGACTTACGATGCCACATGGCAGCTCGGCAAGCCCGACCTGGTCCTGAAGGTGCAACGGCCATTTACGCTCCCAGCCGGCGGAACTGACGTCTTCCGCAACCTGATCCTGCCCTATCCACTCACGCAGACTCACTACATTCGCGCCATGGAAATCCGCCCCGGCGCGCCGCAGGTGGTGCATCACGCCAACGTCATCATCGACCGCACCGCCAGCCTCCGCCACCAGCACCCTGCCGACTGGGAAAGCGGCATCGCGGGCATGGAATTGGTCGTCGACGCCGGCAACCGTTTCGATCCCGACAGCCATTTCCTCTTCTGGAAACCGGACACGCCTGCCCTCGTCGAACCCGACGGAATGCCCTGGCGGCTAGATCCCGGCAATGACCTGGTCCTGAACATTCACCTCAAACCCTCAGGCAAGCCGGAGACGGTCGATGCCGAGGTTGGCCTCTATTTCACGCCTGACCCGCCTTCGAAACAACCCGTTCTGCTTGCACTGGAGCGCGACGACCAACTCGACATTCCTGCCGGTGACCCAAGCTTTGTCATCGAAGACTCCCTCACCCTGCCCACCGACGTTGAGGTTCTCGGCGCCTATCCCCACGCCCACTACCTGGGCCACGACATGCAAGGCTGGGCCATTCTTCCCAGCGGCGGAAAAAAGTGGCTGGTGTGGATCAAGAATTGGGACATCGACCGCCAAAGTGTCTACCGGTACAAGGAACCGCTGCTGCTGCCCAAGGGCACGGTTCTGCACATGAAGTACACCTACGACAATTCCGCGGCGAACCCGCATAATCCGCACAGTCCACCCATCCGTGTGCGTGCCGGTAATCGTTCGGAAGACGAGATGGGGCATTTGTGGCTGCAGGTTCTCCCGGTCAATACCCCTGCCAACACTCCCGACCCTCGGCTGCTGATTGAGGAAGCGTGGATGCGCAGGCGCTTGGAAAAGACCCCGACTGACCCGGTCAGTCTCTACAACCTGGCTGCGGCACTTGCCGGCCAGGGTAAATTTACCGACGCTGTCGTTATTTACCAGCAAGAGCTGAAGCTGAATCCGGGGGACGCGCGCACGCTCACCGCAATGGGCGCAGCCCTGGATGGCGCGGGCCAATGGCAGCAGGCGCAGGAGCGTTACCGCGCCGCCATTCAGGCCGCGCCCGCCGACCAGGCCGGCGGCTGCGATGCGCGCTTCGATCTGGCCAATCTGGAATTGCGCCACGACGACTTCAAGGCCGCCGAAACCGAATTCCGCGCGCAGGTTGCCGTTTGCCCTGAAGACGCGGAATCGCGCAGCGGCCTGGGTGCGGCCCTGTTGGGAGCCGGTCGCGCCGACGAAGCGGAGCGAGAATTTCGCCGCGCACTGGAACTTGATCCCGGCGATTTCACGGCGCTATTGAACCTGGGCGCCACGGCTGCCGACGCAGGCCAGCCGGAGCCTGCGGCCAAGCTGCTTGAGGCTGCCGTCCGCGCAAAACCCACCTCGCCGGACGCGCATGAAAAGCTGGCGGCGGACTACGCGCAGCTAGGCCGGATGAACGAAGCCCTCGCGCAGCTCCGTATCGCCGCCGGACTTGCGCCAGCCGACGCAAAACTCCATTCCTCGCTGTCGCAGGTGCTTGACGCCCTCGGCCAATCCGAAGAGGCTTTCACCGAGCAGAAACAAGCGCTTCAACTCGATCCGAACGATGCCGACGGATGGAATAACCTCGGCGCCATGCTGGCCCGGGGCGGGCAGAACGACGCAGCGCGGGCCGCCTTCGAACACGCTCTAAAAATCCAGCCGGATCACGCCCAGGCCCGCGCCAATCTGGCACGGCTTGCGGGGCAGAATTAATTATTTGAGCGGTGCTGATTGTTGCGCACTAAACGTGTCCGCAACGACATACGATTCACCAAAATGGAGAACTCTTGGCCGTGTGGCCTTCCGTTTGGGGTTGCTTCGGATGGTCACTTGAACTTGTTCGCCAATTGCCTTGAGCGCTTTGGCATAAGTTCGAATCAGGAAATCCGGACCTCGACACACGAACTTGTTGCGGGAGACAGGCGCCAGAGTCGGGGTGGAGGCGGTGCCGTGCCAACGGAATAGGTAACGATCAAATGGAATCCAGTCATCGGATTCTGCTACATGCGCCCTGAAAAGCGCGTCGAGCACCTTGGACTCCTCACAATTGCTTGGCCAGCGCAGTTCGGCCTGCCGTGCAAAGTACTGGCGTGCGGCCGGGTGACTGCTCGAATACAGTGCCATTCCGCCTCCATCGAGGTCCGTGATTTGTGCCTCATGAATTCCGCGGCAGTTCACTTTCCAGCCATCAACTTTTTTCCCTTGCTTCCCCCGGTGAATACTGAAAGACAGCTCAATGCCACCCGGTATCCTGCGAAACTGATCCAGGCGTACCCAGCTATCTTCTATCGAGTAGATCAACTTGACTGCATTCTGAATAATCATTGTGATTGGCCGTCTTCGCTTTCGATGTCCGGTTCATTCTAGTGGATCGCCAGAGCTTGACCGGTTCGCCGCTTCGCTCTGATATACCTAAAACCATGCGTGGCGTATCTCCCTGGCCCGTCGCAATCTTCATCGCATTCGTTCTTGTTTTGGCCGCTCCGTTGCGTGCCCAGCAGGGTCCTGACGAATTTCGCTGGGTCGACTTCCACCTGCAAAGCGACCAGGACACCATCGTTTGGGTCACCCGCTCCCTGCAACGGGAAAAGTGGACCGCCATCCGCGAAATCGGTGTCGAATTCGATGCGGCGCTGGTGGTGACTACCCTGCGCGCCACTCCGCAGTCGGCGGCCAACGATGACACGTTTACCGTGTGGAACGCTTCGCTGACCACGCATGCCATTGCGCCGCTGGTCAAAGGGGTGAATCTTCGCTGGCTCGACTGGATGCGCTTTCAGGAAGGCTTGCGGCCGGAGCCGACCATGCTCTACGACAACTGCAGCGAGTGCGCCGCAGACACCTTTTTCACTGCATTTCACTACGACTTTCCGCAGCACATGTGGACCGCGCGGTGGCTGCGCGGCGGCCAGGGTGTTCCGGTCTGGAGCGGAAATCCGCCTGACGGTGTCACCTGGTACCAGGCTTACGCCGTCCTGGCCGATCTGCATGACCAGCAATACGTCGCCACATGGGCTCACTTCGATTATGGGAAACAGAAACCGCCAGAGGACTATCTCTTTCGTTATGATCTTGATCCTCTGACCCGCCTTGAACGCACAGACACACTTGTCGGTAAAGATGCGGATGCCATGAAGCAGAAGATTTGCCGTGCGTCCAACACGACACCTGGGATGGCTCGCGGCCAGGACTCGCCGCTTTGCCAGGTCACCGAGAAGGCAAAGCCCGAGCGCAGGCCCGTGACTACCCCGCCGGCCAACAATCGGGGCCAGTCCGTACCCCCTGCGGCCCGCAACTGATCGTGCACATCGTGATCAATTGAGGACAGTTTGGCCTCCAGGATGTAGGTACGATCTTCCCCATAGGAAGAACGAAGCCGGTCTTCCCAGGCAATGCTCTTGAAGGCGCGTTGCCTGCTGTTGGCTCAACTGCCCACACCCTTGTCCCCGCGCAGAGACCTATAGGGACAGCCCCCTCAGGCAAATGCAGCACCCCCGACCGCATCTAACGCACCGGAGAGTGATATGACACGTATTCCACAAGTTGCGCCCTTGCCTCTGCTCGGCCTGGCGGTTCTGCTTTCGATCGCCGGATGCAAATCGAATGAGAATGCCGCCAACAATCAAGCGGCTACAGCGGACCAATCCCAGACCGCTGCCCAGGCTTCTGATCCGGCCTCCGCCAACGTCGCGCCCATCTCCAACAGCACGAGCGCGGCAACCACGTCTGCCTCCGATCAGAACGCCGCCCCGGCCTATCAAGGGGCTCCTCCTCCCAATACGGACGCCTACTATCAGCAGGTTGCGGATCAGGAACCCGATGACGACGACTCGGACAATGGCGAGCAGGCCGAATACACCGCTCCCGATCCTCCTCCTCCGCTGCCGGATTACCAACAGCCGCCCGATCCCGGTGATGGATATATCTGGACTCCCGGCTACTGGGGTTGGGCTTCAAGCGGGTACTACTGGGTGCCCGGCGTGTGGGTCGAAGCTCCGTATCAGGGAGCGCTTTGGACTCCCGGTTACTGGGGCTACGTGCATAATCACTATGGATTCTTCCACGGATACTGGGGCCCGCACATCGGCTTCTACGGCGGCGTGAATTACGGCTTCGGCTATGTCGGCACCGGATACCAAGGCGGTTACTGGAATTCCGGCCATTTCTACTACAATCGCGCCGTCAACAACGTCAACGTCTCCGTTGTGCACAACGTCTATGAGCATCCGGTCCCGCAGGTCAATGTCCGCATCAGCTTCCATGGCGGTGAGGGAGGCATACGGCTCCGTCCCCGGCCGGCGGAGTTGGTTGCGCTGCGCGAACCCCACGCGGCGCCCATGGCGACTCAGCTCCAGGTGCAGCATGAAGCCAGCGTAAACCGCGCCAACTTCGTCTCTGTCAATCACGGACGCCCGGCCGAGATGGTGATCAGCAAGCCAATCGCTGCCGATCATGGCGTGCGTCCTGTGGCTGCGCCGATCCCGCATAACCTGCCCGCACCGCGTCCCATGGCAGCGGCTGCCGCACCGGGCCGTCCCGGGCAGGAAGGTCACCCAATGGCTCCCGCGCCGCAGCATCCCACACCGGAAGCGCGTCCCGGAGCGCCGAACGCGCAGCGTCCGGCTCCAGAAGCGCATCCCATGGCACCGAACCAACCGCATGCAGCGCCGGAAGCGCGTCCCATGGCGCCCAACCAGCAACATCCTGCACAGGAAGCGCGTCCGATGACGCCGGCGCCTCAGCATCCTGCGCAGCAGGCGCATCCCATGGCACCAACCCCTAACCACCCCACGCCGGAAGCACGCCCTGCAGCCCCGGCGCACACCAATCCACCTCCGCGGACTGAGGCTGCACCCCGGACCGAGTCGCACCCGGCAGCTCCGGCGGCTCATCCGGCCCCGCCTCCTGCCGCGAGACCAGCTCCGCGTCCCGCTGAAAAGCCGGCTCCGCACCCGGCCGCGAAGCCAAATCCGGAACAGCAAAAGAAACCTGAGTCGGAAAAAAAGAAGCCTGAGTAACAGCAAAAGCCCTGATTTCCGCGCCAAACATCGCGGGAATCAGGGCAATTGCACGAAGTTAAAAGAACTATTGAGCTGTAAGAACGCGAATCGCAACAAGGTTGCGCACCCACCGCGCCGGACGCTTTTCTCCCGTAGTCACCAACTTCAGCGGACCGTCATCGGCAATCGGCTTGCCGTCCTGGCTGTCGGCCACAATCACCGTGCCGTCATGCACGTCCGGGGTTACTTCACCCACCGAGTAAACCACCTTGTATCCGTCCACGCCTTCCGCTACCAGGTAAAGCTGAAACTCCTTCCCGTGAGGCTTGTCCGGCACGCCCAGGCGCGTCAGCAGGTCGATCAGCGCCACGCCCGAGTATGTCTGCGAAGCTTTGGCGTGCTCGTTATAGACCTTGATCGTGGTATGCGGAAGCGCAGCTAATGTGGCCGGCGTCCATTCGGCGCTTTTATCTCCAAAACTGATCTTCAGCGGACCCACAGGCCCAGACGGCTTGCTGTGTTCCATCGTCATGCCGCCCATCGGCGCGGCGTCCGGTTTGCTCTGGGGCGCCTGCGCAATCGCCAACCCGGCGCTCAATGCCAAACCGAGAATCGTGGCACCCATCTTCCTATGCATGATTCACTCCCGGAATCCATCGTATACTGGCTCCATGTCAGTTGTGCGCAACATTGCCGCCATTGCCAAGGGCATGAGCATCACCTTCGGAGAAATCTTCGAGCCGACTCAGGTGGAGAACTACCCCGACGGCAAAGGGCCTTTGCGCGGCGCGGTGTTCGAGCAGCGCTTTCGCGGCGCGCACGTGCTGCAGCGCGACGAAAATGGTTTGGAGAAGTGTGTAGCGTGCTTCCTGTGCGCTGCGGCCTGCCCTTCCAACTGCATTTTCATTGAGGCGGCGGAGAATACCGAAGAGCAGCGCATCTCCTCTTCCGAGCGTTATGCCAAGGTTTACAACATTGATTACAACCGCTGCATCTTCTGCGGGTATTGTGTTGAGGCTTGCCCCACAGACGCCATCACTCACGGCCATGGATTTGAGCTCGCCACGCTGAACGCGACCAACCTGGTGATGCGCAAGGAAGATATGCTGGTGCCGGTGAGTGCGCTGACGGCCGCGAAGTGAGCTTCGGACGCACTTGAATACTTAATTCAAGCGCCACTCGATCTATCGAGCTCTCCGCGCCGAATGCCGCTGATCCAAAGCATGCCGCAGCAGGGTCTTGATGACAGCTTGCCGGCTGACATTCAGTTGTCTGGCTTCCTCATCAAGCTCTTGTAACATGGGCAATGCAAAGTCCACATTAACCCGTTGAATCGGCGGCATCATTTTGCCCTTGCTAGTAAAGAAACGGGAGATGTCCTCTCCTTTGTCGGCGAGGTCCGCAATCTTATCAGCGGTCGGCGGCTTCGGATGTTTAAGCGTTTTTGGCATATTCCCGTGTGTATAACTGTTATACCATATCCTTGTCCACTTTCCGAGCCGGGTAAAATCAGGAGCGACTCGACCGAGCATTCAAGACGGTGAGGAATGCGAATGGCCTCAAAGCAAGTCTCACGCTCAGCCAACCAGGCAGGGAAGTCGAACACCCCCTCATCGCGCGGCTTTGACAAGGATCTGGCCGAATTCGAAGCCTTCTCCGAATCACTCCGCTTGCAGCCCGTTCCCGACGCCGCCCAGGTCGCCTATCTCCGCAAAACCCTTACCCACAAGAGCAACTTCCTGGTCTCGAAGGCCGCCAAACTGGTGGCCGACACCGAGCTTGTCGTACTGCTCCCCGACGTCCTTACCGCCTATGAACGCTTCTTCACCGATGCAGCCAAAACCGATCCCCAGTGCTGGGCAAAAAGCGCGCTCTCGAAAGCCCTGGTGAAGCTCGGGCACCGCACAGTCGCTGAATATCTGCGCGGCATGCGGCACCACCAGATGGAAGCAAGTTGGGGTCCGCCGGTCGACACCGCCGGAGCCCTGCGCGGCACCTGCACCCATGCGCTCGTCGACTGCCCCGGCATCTCCGATTCGGATCTGCTCACCGCCCTGCTTGGACCCCTCACCGACAGCGACAAAACCGTCCGCATGGAAGCCGCTCGCGCCATCGGCCAGGTGGGCGGCGTCAGCGCCATGCTCATTCTGCGCCTGCGCGCCATGCTCGGCCCCGAACAAACCGCGCAGGAAGAACCTGAAGTGCTGGGCGAGGTTTACCGTTCCCTCCTGTCTCTTGAAGGCGCCCATGCAATCCCCGTCGTTGCAAGCCGTCTTGAGCCCGGCGACGAGCTGGCCGGGGAGGCTGCGTTTGCTCTTGCCGAGCTGCGCACCCCGGAAGCCCTTCAGCCGTTGCTGGCTCGCCTCCAGAGCGGCCCCGACACCTGGTTTACCGGGATACTTCTCAGCGCCATCGCTCTCACCCGTTTGCCCGAAGCTATCGACTTCCTTATCTCGCTGATAGAGCGCGACGGCCGCGAAGCCTCGGCGGCCATTGAAGCCATAGGCCGAATGGTGCCCAACGCCGACCTCCGCACCCGCGTGAAGCTGGTCGTGGATCAGTCTGGTAGCCCGCGGTTACAGCAGGCATTTCGGCAGCATTTGCCATAGTGGTTGTGTTTCCAATCACACCCCTCAGTGCAACCCCTCTCTTCATACCCCCCAGGGGTTTGACGGGGGCATTCGCAGATGTTCTTATTCATCCTTCGGAGCGAGCAGAGCTTGTTCCGTCGCAAAAAAGGAGATTCATAAATGCAAACGGGTTTGGGCATGTTGACCGCGGTTCTTGTATCGTTTTCGTTCGTTTCCGGTTGTGGCAGCGGAGGCGGGGGCGGAAGCACGTCCGGCCCGACCACACCAAACCTGACATTTGCGGCGATTCCCACTCAGACCTACGGCGCTCCACCGTTCACCGTGAGCGCATCGTCGGCATCCAGCGGGGCAATCACGTACTCGGTGACCAGCGGCCCGGCCACCATTTCCGGTGCAACAGTGACCATTACCGGCGTCGGCTCGGTCGCGCTGTCCGCCAGCCAGGCAGCTAGCGGCAACTACACCGCGGCAACCGCTGCCACAAGTTTTACCGTCAATGGGGAGGCGCCGACGCTAACATTCGCGGCCATCCCAACCCAAGTTTTTGGTAATCCGCCTTTCACGGTGAGCGCCAGTTCGGCATCAAGCGGTGCGATTACCTATTCTGTTACGAGCGGCCCCGCAACTATCTCCGGCGCGACAGTAACATTGACCGGGTCTGGCACAGTGGACTTGCAGGCCAGCCAGGCGGCAAGTGGAAACTACGCGTCTGCAACGGCTACCACCAGTTTTACTGTGAGCGCGGCAGCGGCGGCTACTCCCACCATTACAACATCTACCACTAACGGAGCGCAGAACGGTGCAGTGATTGTCAGTCTGGCTTCGACCACGGCCAACGCCACCATCTATTACACGCTGGATGGCACTACGCCAACGGCCTCTTCGCAAATCTACGTGGCGCCCATCCTCGTTTCCTCCGATATCACGGTCAATGCGATTGCGGTCAAATCTGGATTTAGCAACAGCAGCGTAGCCACCCAGGCCTTTACGCCCGGCATTTCCTCGGGAATGCTCGTCTGGTCAGACGAATTCTCAAACTCCGGCGCTGGCCCCGCGCAGCCGAACCCGGCCACCTGGACTTACGACGTCGGAACCGATTGCTGTGGCAACAATGAACTGGAAACGTATTGCGCGTGGGCTTCGACAACAGGGCCCTGCAATCCCGCCAATCCGAATGCGTACCTGGGCACGGACAACTACCTTCACATCGTGGCTGAACAGCCAACCGCGGGAACCGCGACGTATACCTCGGGCCGGCTGAAAAGCGAGGGGCTTTTCAGCTTTATGTACGGGCGAATCGAAGCAAGAATAATGGTTCCCGAATCGCAAGGCATGTGGCCCGCGTTCTGGATGCTGGGCAACAACATCAACACCAACCCATGGCCGGCCTGTGGCGAACTCGACATCATGGAGCACATCGACGGCAACAACACGCCGTTTGGTGGGGGTACCGGCACAGGACCCGGCTACGACTGGACTCAGTCTTCGATCCACGGAACCAACCTCAACGGTGGCACGCCCTACACGACATCGGGTTTCTCCGCAGCCGCGTGGCATACCTACGGCATGATCTGGACCAAGGGACAGATTCAGTACTATGTCGACAGCCCAAGCAACATCTACGAGACATTTACGCCCACTTCACCCGGTGGGGGGACCTGGCCGTTCGACCAGGGACCGCAGTTTATCCTGCTCAATCTCGCGGTTGGCGGTTCCTGGCCTGGAAATCCCAATTCCACAACTGTCTTCCCATCGCAGATGTTGGTGGATTACGTGAGGATCTATCAACCGTAGCTGGAACAGGGAACGGCAAGGAGGGAGCCGTCGGGGCCGCTGCGTTCGTTGCAGCCAATTACCGTTCGGCTCCCTTTGCGCGCCGTTTGCTGCTAACACACTTGCGCCCGCAATGACCATGTGGTAAAACCTAACTAATCAAGTTTGCCCCCAAAGGGCAGGCCTGAGTTTCATGCAGAGTGGCTGAGGGACGAGCCCTGTGACGCCACGACAACCTGCCCGCGCAAAACGGGAGTATGGTGTCAACTCTTGCCCGGAGACGGGGAACATGAGATTCGGGGGTC
>Ga0187847_10000650_pt1 | contig 36467 bp, 34 predicted proteins | sample June2016WEW_4_10_FD_132458 | JGI IMG/M metagenome (GOLD analysis project Ga0187847, IMG submission 132458) | Peatland microbial communities from SPRUCE experiment site at the Marcell Experimental Forest, Minnesota, USA - June2016WEW_4_10 | ecosystem: Environmental > Terrestrial > Soil >...
TGTCGAAGTTTGCGATCGGCAGTCAATTCCTCATACGCGATCTCGGCTACTAAATGCGGCGCAAGATAAGTCACAGCCTTCTCGCGCGGCGGATCAACCACGGCAGGTTTCACGCGAACCAGCGGCTGAAACATCCGGTGCAAGCGCGCCAGCAATCCTTGATTGAATCCGGTCCCAACCTTGCCCACGTATCGCAACTTCCCGCGTTCGTACGCTCCCAACAACAGCGCTCCAAAATGTTTGCGAGCACCCGCGGGCTCCGTGTAACCCACAATCACGAACTCGTCCTCCTGATGGGCCTTCACCTTCACCCATTTGTTGGAACGCCCCTCCACATAAGGAGCCGACGTGTCCTTCGCCACCAATCCTTCGAATCCCTTTTTCTTCGCGACTTCAAACGCCTTCAGACCATTGCGCGCCAGAAAGACGGAAGCAAATACGCGGTCGCGCGTTCCGCTCGTTTTCCCCAACAGCTTATCCAGCACCGCGCGCCTGATTGTCAGCGGCTCACGGCGCAAATCCAGGCCGTCCTTATAAAGGCAATCGAACACCGCGTAGGATGGCTCCCCGCCGGAATTCTGCAAAAGCTGAAACCGGGAAACCCATTTGGAATCGAACGCCACTACTTCACCATCCAGCAGCAGCGTGCGGCCCGGCAGTTTTGCTACAGCCGCGGCAACTCCGGAAAACGTTCCGGTCCGGTCCTTCGCATTCCGCGACAACAGCGTCACGCGTCCGCCCTCCTTGTACGCCAGAATCCGGTATCCGTCGTACTTCTCCTCATAAACCCAGCCCGCCTTATCGAAAGGTTGCTTCCCTAGCGTCGCCAGCATCGGCTTCACGCGAAAAGGAATGCGATCGCTCATCAGCCGCGCGTCCCGGCAGCAATCTCATCCAGCAGCTTGTTCGAAAGCACCGACTTCGGCTTCTTCTCCAACACATCCTCGGTGGACGCGTACCGGTCCCGATGCTTGATCAGCAGCCAGCTCTCCTTCTTCGATCCGCCGTAGCCCTTGGTTCGCACCAGCACCCACGATCCTTTCAGTTTCTTGCCGTTCAGCGCGAACTTCAATTCACCCTTCCCGAGAGCCTCGTCGACATCGGGATCTTCAGGAGTCCACGTCCCTCGATCCCACAGCATCACCGTGCCGCCTCCATACTCGCCCTCGGGAATGGTGCCTTCAAACCCGCCGTATTCCACCGGATGATCTTCCACCCGCGCCGCCAGCCGCTTCACCGCCGGATCCAGCGAAGGGCCTTTTGGAACAGCCCACGAGAGCAGCACGCCCCGCCATTCCAACCGAAAATCATAGTGAAGATGCGACGCCTGGTGCTTCTGAATAACATAAAGAAGTTTCTTCGCCGAACCGTTCGGTGATTCAGAACCCTCCGGCTCCGCCGTAACGCTAAAATCACGCTTGCTTCGATATTTTTTCAAGCTCTGCATTGCTAGTCTCCACCCTGATAGAATGATGCCTAGCCGGACCAAGCGTTTCATCCAATTGGCCGGAAATCAGGGAGGATCAATTCATGCGCTATTTCGTTGTCGGTTTACTCTGCTGCATGTGCCTATTGGCCGCATCCAGCGTCTACGACTTCACTCTCAACTCCATAGACGGCCAAACCGCCCCACTGGCCGCGTACAAAGGTAAAGTTCTTCTGCTGGTCAACGTGGCCAGCAAATGCGGTTTCACGCCACAGTACAAAGGTCTCGAGGCAGTATACGAAAAGTACAAGGATCAAGGGCTGGTGGTGATCGGTTTCCCGGCCAACAATTTCATGGCGCAGGAGCCCGGCACGAACGAAGAGATCAAAACTTTCTGCTCCCGCACTTACAACGTGTCATTCCCGATGTATTCGAAAATCTCAGTGAAGGGCGACGACAAAGCTCCCCTCTATCAGTTCCTCACCGAGCAAAAAGGTGGCGACATCAAGTGGAACTTCACCAAGTTCCTGGTAGGTCGCGACGGCACAATCGTAGCGCGCTTCGAGCCGAAGGTCACTCCCGATTCACCGGAAGTAATCGCAGCCATCGAAAAAGCCCTGCAGTAAATGTAGCGCACGCACTCGTGCGTGCCGCGTTCACACTCGTGTGAACGCCTGGGTCGCGCGGCCACGCGGGACGCTTTCAACCCGGCGTACCCGGACTTTCACTTCCACGCGCGACCCGAGCCGGTTAAGAACCGCAATGAGCCTATCGACGGTGAATCGCCCCAGGTCTGCATTGCGGATGCGCGAGAAGTCAGCCGCCGCAATGCCCGTACGGCTGTGTGCGGCGCGTACGGTTAGGCGCTCTCGTTCCAACGCCTTGATAATTTCAGCGGCCAAGATGGCCTTGAATTGTTCGGCATCCGCGTTCTCATTACCCACATCGCGGAACACATCGCCGCTTCCCCGGACCACGTCCAGCCTTTCACGGCTCATCGCAACATCCCCCTCAATCTCTTCAATCGGTCTTTTATCAGATCGATTTCGTGCTGCGGCGTCCTGACACCCCGTGTCGATTTCTTCTGGAACGCATGCACCACCCAGATTTCTTCCGCGAGCTGCACCGCGTAGACCACCCGGAATGCATCCCCTCGGAATGCGATAGCAAGCTCGAACACACCTGAACCAAGGCCATGCACTGGCTTTGCAATGTCGGCCTTAGCGCCCTCGGCCGCTACCGTCAGCGCTGCCAGACAGATCGACCTGGCGTCCGCAGGAACGTTTCGAATTCCTTCAAGGCCGCCCGAATCCAGGAAATGGGCCGCGATTTTCGGATCACTGGCCACTCGTCTTCTTTCTCTGCCCACGATGTTGTCATATTTGACAACATCTTTCAAGCCAGAAACGCCGACCTACCCCTCCACCGCGATCGTCACCGTATCCGCACTCCCATCCGGCATCTTCACCGTCAATGGCACGCTGTCCCCCGCCGCCACTCCGCTCGGAATCGCCACGTTGATCTGATACTCGCCCGCACTCCCGGGCGCGATGCCGGAAAAACTCACCACCGCCGGAATTCCGCCGATCGTCACCACCGGTGTCTGCAAAGTTTCATACAGCGCGCTGCCATTGGCGGGCGCTAGCGATCCCGTGGGCAGCACGTTCCCGTTCGGATTGCCATTGGGCGTCGCCTTCCCCAAGCCCGTGAGATAGATTTGAACCTGATCGCCTACCTTAGCCGGTTGCCCGCACACCGATGCCGTGGTCACGCTCGCGCAGCTCGGCAAACCAAGCGCCTGCGCCATGGATAACGGCATCACTTTCCACGCAGTATTCGCGAACAGCACCGCGCCGTTCATACGCGCCGCATTGGACGGGTCCGCAATCCCGAATAGCCCAACGGAATCCGGCGCCAGCGTCAACTGATACGACGCGCTGGTTCCTTGCGCATTCGTCACCTCCACAAACGCCGTGCCCAGCTCTGGCAATTCGGAAGGCAGCACAATATTAATCTGCCCCGTCGTACCTTCCACGTTATACAACGGCGTCTTGAATCCATTTACCATCACCGAAACTTCATTGAATACAGTCGCCGGGAAAATGTTCGCTACCGTGTCCTCCGTTCCGAAACTCGATCCGAACAGGCTGACAAAAGAATTCGCCGATGCAGTGCCGGCTTTGAAGCTGGCCCCGTTCACGATCGAACTGATCTGTGGCAAGGCCAGACCCGTCAGCAGCGTAACCGTGTTGCTGGTGGCCCCGCCCACGTGGAGGGTGACTGCCTGCGCGGATGCCGGAGTGCCCAGCGGAATCGTGAAAGTAACCTGGTAATCGGTAACCGATCCCACTGCGAGACCGGCAAAGTCGGGCGTTACCATCGTCGGCCCCACCATCACCTGCACCGGTGTCGTCGTGGGACCGGCAGTAGTGGCAGCAACTCCGGTCACCATTGGCGGATTAGTGGGTCCCAGACCAATGGCCGAGCAAGTAACTTTCGTACCCGGTATAGCCAGGTTGGATAACGTGATCGGATTGCCGCCGCTATCTGTAAACGCCGACGTCCCGGGATAATAAATCGCCGGCGCGAATTCCGCCACATTCACCGTAAAGGGTGATGTGGTCATGCCTTGATGCGTGACCGTGACTGCGGTAGGCCCCGGCGGAAAATCCACTGGAATCTGCGCCAGCACGCTGCTGGAATTCAGAAAGCTGAGCACAGGAGCCGTTTCGCCCCCGATGCTGATGCTGGCTACGTCGCTTGACCCCGTTCCAAGATTGGCGCCATTAATAAGCATCGGTGCGCCGGACGCTAATTGCGGCAGATTGCCGATTGGCAAACTGATCGACGCCACTGATGGCGTCAGCACCGGCGGCGTGGCCACCGATATCGTTACGTAATCCAATCCGAGTTCGGATTGTTGCTCGACGATGGCAAACACCAACTGCGCCTGATTTGCCGTCGCCACGAAATTCATTTGCTTTTGTTCCCAAGTGCCAAAGTAGGCCAACGCAAATGGGGAAACCATGAAAATCTGCGCTGCCGTGGACGAACCAGTCATGAAACTTACAGTAACTGTCGTCGCCACGCGAGGTAACTGGGAAGCCATCAGGAAGCCCAGTGAGTAAGTGACGCCCGGAGCGAGGCCGGTGATAATGGTCGACCAAGTTGCATCCGCGGATCCAAACCCGCCGCCCATCAGCAGAAATTGACTGCCATGCCCGGCGGTACCCACGCTGCCCACCGAATCCGTATATCCCACCCTGCACAAATTGCCTAGGCCAGTCGTCCCTGTATGTGTCCATCCTGGCACAGCATCCAGGGAAATAAAGGGAGGTCCAATTACTGGCGTCTCGAAATCGTTGTTCTGAATGGTGGGGCTGTCCGCTAATGCGGAACCAGCCAGCAGCATCAAACTAGTGAGGGCGTGCGGAAAAAGCCTCATAACTCATTGGACCACCCCACTCCACCGCAGTTCAAGACGCGCCCGATCGCCCCCAACGAGAAACGAGAAACGGTTTTTATTTTCCAATCATCCCGAGAATCGCAGCCGTGAACGCGTTCACATAATCCGCCCCTCCATTTAACAGGTTGGACATCGTCATGTAATCGCTCTCTATATCCGCCTGCACGCCGATATTCTCATACAGCGGCGCCGTCGGATATCCGGCCACGCTCACCGGATTCTCCCGGATGATCAAACCCTGAGTCACCGATGCTGTCCCTTCCGAGTAGTAGCCGGCTGGGTTGCCGTCTGAAACCACGCCGCCGGCGCCCATGGTCCGCGTGCCAAAGTTCTTGCCGCGCTGCGCATCCTGGAACATCGACGCAAAAAGTTCGGCCGCCGAAGCGCTGAACAAATCAGTTAACAGCAGGATCGGCTTATCATAAACCGCCGGCTTCCCTGCGGAATTTGTGTTCGGAGCCCGTGTAGCGCCGAGCTGGCATACCGGCAGCGGAACGGTCAAACCCCCTTGTTGATAAGCCCGCATCACAATCCGGACCTGTTGCTGCAGTATCTCAATCACGTAATTCGGCTGCCCGCTGGATGCGGCTTGCTCCTCCATATATTGATACGCCTGTACGTCGGCAAGTTGGGGCCGCAGTTCGTAAACCGCATCATGAAACGGCTTGGTCATCAGACGGCTCTCCAGATCTTCCGCATAGCAAACCAGGCCGCCGGGATTGCGCATCACATCCACCACCAGCCCGTCGGTATTCTGCTCCATATAGGCGATCTCGGTATCAAACGAAGACTCCGCGCCCGTCGTGTCGTTTGGCTCAAAATCCGCGATTCGGATGTAACCGATGTTTTTGCCGCCCGATTTATATGTACCCGTGAAGAAAGCATCGCTCGCCCCGTTGCCGAGCCGTTGAACAAAGCCCGCTGGAAGATTGAATATCGGCTGCAGCGCATCAAAGTTCAATACTGCCTTCTTCATTGGCAAGCGGCTTTTCTGCAGATAAAATATCGGCAGCCGATACGCGGGAGTGTTCGGCGGAACGCTGCTCCGCTTGGTCAGCCTCGAACTGGGTTGAGTACTTTGTGGAAACGGTACCGGGCCCACCTTGGTGAGCGGCGTGCCGAATGTCACCCAAGGGACCGTATAAGTCTCTAGATTCCCAGCCTGGCGCCGGATTACCACCGTCGCCGTAGCGCCCACTGCCTCGGCCAGTGGATCAAAAGCCTGCTGTCGAAGAGGAATGCCTCCAGCGGCATCGCGGCTGGTCGACGCCGGATTTGCGTCGCTAAAGAACTGCGACAGATTTGCGATGATATCGGCCGTGGTTTGGCCATCCACCGTCACCACCTCATCGCCGACCTGGAAGGAATACTGGCCGGGCGCGATCACGGTCGGGTCTATGAAGTCAATCAATACCTTGCCGTCGTAAATGTCGGTCGTGAATCCCAGATACGCCACGAAATCGGAGGGATTAAAGTAAACGGAGTGCGCATCGTTCAGAGCTGCCACGTATTCGGCCATGATCTCGTAAAAACCCAGGTCGTCGGTGGTCTGTTGAACCATGCTGACCCAAGGGCTGATCTTAAACAGGTTGTAGTTGAACAGCTCCTCCTTCCATTGGTAGGGAGCATATTGTTTTGCATACAAACTAGCCAGATTTTGGAAATCTTCCAGCTTTTGGCCAGGCACCAATTGCCCCCAGCAGTTGGCACCAGCACTGATCGATAACAGGACAAACACTGTTCTCTTCATGGATTTTTACCTCTCTGTGGTTGGCTGAATTAATACGGAGCTCCAATTACGCTATCACGTTCGTAAGAGGGGACTGTGGTCGGAAGCAGTTACAGCAAGAACGGCGGGCCTTGAGGCACCGATGACGCCAACTGCTCCGGCTGAGGTGCCTTCGCCCGCCGGCTCCAGTATACGATCGCCACGGCAATGATCAGCAAGCTCGCCCCGGCTCCAAAATCAGCGCCAGCCATCATGAATTGCTTCAGCAGCGCCTTCAACTCCGGCTTGGCGGCGTGGCTCGCATCCTCCACCGCCCGGCCAAAAAGTGTGCCCGCTTTGGCTGTCAACCCGATCACCAGAGACAGGATCGCCACCGCAGAATACGCCCCTATCAAGAGATATTCAATGAAGCGGCTGCCCGGCAGACTGCTCCACCCGACCGCATCCTGCCAAATCTTCCGCACCCGCTGCATCGAATCCTTGCCTCCTGCTGCCTTCTGCTTTCTGCCTTCTGCCTTCTGCCTTCTGCCTTCTGCCTTCTGCCGCCTGCCTTCTATTCCACTATCGGATCACTCCAACCCCATGGAATATGCGTACAAGCGCCTAGCACGTATACTTTAAACCTTAGGCAGACACCCGTTAAAGTGCTTATGCGGGTCTTAAGCTAGTGCCGTTTCAACGATCGCGCGCGATCGATTCCAGCAATCTCCGGCTCGCGTCAGCTACCTCGCCGACAGCGCGCTCAAAAGATTCCTGATTGGCCTTGGACGGCTTCTGGAAGCCGCTGATTTTGCGGACGAACTGCAGCGCCGCCGCGTTGAATTCCTCAGTGGTGGCGGGCTGGTCTGGATTACGCAGTCGTTTGATGCTTCGGCACATTGGTACGCAGAGGCCTATATTCGGCCCTCAAACATGGAGAATAGCACCAATAAAGGACTGCCGCGAGCGGGGTAATTGAATGCCCCGCCCGCCTCCTACCGCTGGGAGAGGATCATTCCCAGCATATGCAGCTCCAAAGCAGTGTAACTCCAAGGCCAGAGTAAGTACAGTATTATTAGTACCCCTGGTACGAAATAATCACGGCGCAGGCGCTGCCGACGCTAGAATTTCACTCATATCGAAGCGAAACTGCGGGATCCACGCGCGTCGCCCGCAAAGACGGCACATACGAAGAGGCCAACCCCACCACTACCAGCACCCCCACAACACTGCCCAGCGTCAGCGGGTCATACCATGACACGCCAAAAAGCTGACTGGCAAGTACGCGCCCCACAAAAAACACAAACAGCATTCCGGCCCCGACGCCCATCGAGACGAATCGCAAACCCGCCGTAACCACTTGTGATCGAACATCACTGGCGCTTGCGCCCAATGCCATGCGTATCCCTATTTCGCGCGTCTGCTGGGAAACGCTGTAGGACATCACGCTATATACACCCAGGCTAACCAGCAACAAACCAATTCCGGCAAAAACAGAAAAGAGCACCAAACCGAAGCGCGGCCGCGCATAGGTGCTTGTTTCAAGCGCGCTATCGAGCGTCCTTGTTTCCTGCGGAACCACGTTTCTGTCCAGCGTCAAAACCTGACCTTCCAACGCCGTCGAAAGCGCTGCTGGATTCCCGACCGTCCGCACATACACCGTGTACGCTCCGTAGCCCGCCAGCGTGTAAGGAACATACGCCTCCGGAACAACCGGGCGCCGCACACCATCGTTTTTGATATCCGAGACCACGCCGACAATTTGAAACCTAGGGTTAGCCAATGGCTCCGGCGCGTTTCTTAGAGCTTCGACATCGAGCTCGCATCCCAACGGATCCTGTCGGCCGAAATACTTCTCAGCCATGGTTTGATTAATCACCGCGATCTTCAGTTTTCTATCTTCATCGGCTGCAGTAGGCAGCCGTCCCGCAAGCAGCCGCAACCGGACCGTCTGGAAAAACTGCCAACTGCACGGCACGATATCGCCTTTCCATCGCTCCGAGTGCGTAAAGCCGGCCACATCGAAATCGCTCGCGGGCCCGCCGCTGGGAGGAAGCATGACGGCACCCGCGGCGGAGACCACTCCCGGCAGATTCTGCACGCGCGGCAACAGATCGCGCAGGAAGCGCGCCTGGCTCTCCGTGGTTTTATATTGCTTGGGCGGCAAGCTCAACCCTGTGGTAAGTACCTGGCCGGTGGAAATACCAATGTCCACCTGCCGCTCCGCAAGAAAGCTCCGCATCAGCAGCCCGGCCCCGGACAGCAGTAACAACGATAGCGCCACTTCTCCGCTGATCAAAAAATTGCGCAGCCGGCCGCGTCGAAAGCCGCTGTTTCCACGCCCCCCGGCTTTCAACCATTCGTTCAAACCACCTGCGGAAGCCGCCATTGCCGGCGCCAGGCCGAAGATCAGCGCTGTCACTATTGCGATTAACAGAGTCGCCAGAAGAACCGGAGTGTTCAGTTCAATCGCAGCTTCGTCGGGAAATGTGTATATGGGAACCATCGCCACCAGGCCCTTCAATCCCGCCCAAGCGAATACGCAGCCCGTCGCCGCGCCGGCCAGTGCCAGCAGCAAGCTTTCCACCAGCAGCTGCCGGATCACACGGAACCGCCCGGCGCCCAGCGTCATCCGAAGCACTATTTCCTGTTTCCGGGCTGTGGCTTTCGCCAGCAACAGATTCGCCACATTCGCGCAGGCGATCAGCAGCAACAGGCCCACCGCCGCCAGCAGCGTGAACAGCGTGTTCTGGACCAGTCCCGCCGCGATGTGCCCCAGCGATTCCAGATGTACATCGAACTGTTTTGGATAATCCTGGCGATAAATCTTCGACAACCGGCCAGCTAGGATTTGCACGTCCGGCTCCGCAGCCTTCGCGCTCAGACCGGGCTTCAAGTGCCCATACAAAACCAGATAGCGCCGGTTTCCACCGGCTTCGTTCCGGTCGAGCGAGGCCGGCATCCATATGTCGCCGCCCCAGAACGCGAACCTCGGCGGCATAATGCCGATCAGCGTCGTAGGTTTGCCGTTCATGATAAATGTTTTTCCGACAATACCCGCATCCAGGCCGAATCTCTTCCTCCACTTCTTGTAACTGAGAACAAAAACAGGCGGAGCGCCGGGCAGTGCATCGCTAGGCTCGATTCCCCGGCCGAGCAGCGGCGCCACGCCCAGAAACTGAAACGTGTTGCCTGTCACGGCGTCGGCATCGAATAATTCCGGCGTTCCCGAATCGCCCATCACCACGGATTCTTCCTCCACCCCCATGCTTCGATCGAAGATGTGGTTTTGCTCTTAATAATCCAGGAATTCAGGGACGGAAAAACTCTGGCGCCCGCTAAACCCACCATCGCTGGCCGGGCCACTGCTCGTATCGTGAATAGTAATCGCGAACAGGCGCTGTGCGTCCGTGTAGGGGAACGGGTTAAGCAAGACGTTGTAGATGACGCTGAAGATCGCCGTCGTCGAGCCGATACCTAGCGCCAGCGCCAGAACGGCGGCGAGAAAGAAACTACGGTCTTTGAGAATGGTCCGAACACCGAAACGCAGATCCTGCCATAGCCAGCCCATTCCGTCGCTCTAGCATGTGTTTGGCCGCGCGGCGCCCAGCCTAAGCCATTGAATTCGCGACGTACTTCGCGCGCCCTGTTCGATTCCGGGACAACGCGCGACCGTAACCGAACCGTGACCGTAACCAAGCCGCGACCGCGAGGGAGCGAAACAATCCCTCCCAGCCGCGGCCCAATTTCCTACTAATATTCCAATCCCGGCCCGACCGGACCTTCGTGGCCAAGACGGACCCCACGGCATGCTCAGGTAGCCGCCGCCTAAGCCGCTAATTTCCCCGACGCCGCGCCAGTCCCCAGCCCCTAGTCCCCAGCCCCGAAGTCACTTCCCCGCAGGCAGCCCCACTCGCGCCGTCAACGCCCGGAACCGCGGATCAGATCGAACTCCCGCGAATTGCGGGATCACGTTCAACAACAAAAGCGAGCCCGATCGTTCGGTGAACGCAGTTTCAAGCCACGGCAGCATTTGCTCCACATCGCCCATGGACGCATACACCGACGCCACGTTGAACGCCAGCCCGTAGTCGTTTCGCGCCAGCCGAATCAGGCGTTCCAACATGTCGCGAGCCTCCCCGCGCCGCCCCGCGCTTGCGTACACATATCCGAGCGTCGCCAGGCGATAGCCATCGTCCTTCAAATCCCCATTGTCAAGGACCGCCACTGCTTCGTCGTGGCGGCGTTCCGCGGTCAAAGCATACGCCAGCCAGCAGCGCGCCTGCAAGAATGTGGGATCTAGTTCCAGCACTCGTCTGGACTCGGCCTCCGCGTCCTTGGGCCGGCCCATGTAATCGTAGACCTCGGCCAAGTCTGCGCCAATGATCAACGACAGCGGATCCAGCGCCTGCGCCTTCTTCAATTCCTTGACCGCGTCGTCCGGATGTCCAGCCACCAATAGATTAAAGGCGTGCCATTGATACGCAGTGGCATAACTCGGGTTCAGAACCAGAGCCCGCTGGAACTCCTTTTCCGCCTCGGCTGATATGCAGTCATAGTGCACCAGGATGAACGCGAGAGAAGTATGCGCCTCAGCCAGGTCGCCATCCTGTTCCAGCGCCTTGAGCGCCGCGGCCCGCCCCTTCGCCATTGCATCCGCACGCGACAGCAGGCGATTCGGATTCGATCCCAGCAATACGTAAGCGTCGGCTAGGCCGGCGTATGCGAGTGCATAACGCGGGTCGATGCGCGTCGCCTGCTGGAACTCCTCCACGCCCTTCTGGTACGCTTCCGGCGTTCTGCGGTTCCAGAAATAGCGTCCGCGAAGATAGGCCTGCCACGCCTCGCCGTTCTCTGTGTAGCGCCTCATCAATCGGCTGCGCTCACCGGCGGTCAGATGGAGAAGCAGCCCATCCGCCACTTGTCCGGCGATGGAATCTTCCAGCGCGAACAGATCGACGGACTTCTGATCGAACTTCCCGCTCCACAACGCTGCGCCATCCACCAGGCGATGTAACTGAACCGTCACCCGGACGCGGTCGCCGTCGCGCTGTATATTCCCGTCCAACACCAGGTCCACGCCTAATTCGCGGCCCGCTATCAAAGGGTCCGGCGCCGCATCGGAAAATTTGCGGACCGCGCTGATTGGCCGGACACTGATTTCAGGAAGTGTGCCCATCCGGTTGATCAGAACGTCAGCCAGCCCCAACCCCAAATAGGACGGTTGTTGCGAGACGGCGTCATGTGAAATGGATTGGAAAGGCAGCACCGCCAGCGAGCGGATGTGTGGCGCCTCAGCGATCGGCCCCGGCGGGCGCAGCCGGAACGCGAAAGTCCCAATAATGACGAGCGCCGCTACAACCAACACACCCAACAACCAGGCCCAGGCTCTCCGTCCTAGCGCCACTTCCTGAGCGCTCTCAAGTTTCACCGGCGCTGTAAAACGATAGCCCCGCTTCGGTACGTTCTCGATCCACTCCGGATTCCCCAGCGCCTTGCGCAGCGTCAGAATGTTCTGCGCCAGCACCCCTTCCTCGACGAAAGTGTCTGGCCAAACTGTCTTTAGAAGCTCAGCCTTGGATACCACGTGCCCGTGGCGCCTTAGCAAAACCAGCAGCGTTTCTAGCGCCTTCGGCGTCAGCGCTACAGGCCGTCCGTCCTCTAGCAGCACTCGCTCATGGACGTTAACCTCAAATGCCCCAAATCGAATCAGGCCTGCTTCACCAGCCCTTTGAACTTGAAAAGCCTGGCTTTGAGAAGTCTTTGAGGAATCTTTCATCGTGCCTGCAAGACTGACCGCACTATTTCCTCTAGTCTTTACTCTGATCGACAGACAGTCAATCTAATTATGCACAAGGCTCGATTCGCGAGTACCAGTACAAGGCCATCGTCGCGCGCGGCGCGGATCGAAGCACTGAATGCATTTTCACTGAACACGCAGAGCGGTACCGGCCAAAGAAGGGCCGGCTCAGAAAGAAAGGCAGCTATCACATGATATCGACATTCCGTCTGCGAGTAGCCCTCCCGGCGCTCGCCTTTACTGTTTTCCTGTTCCCGCACACTGCCAAGGCAGACCCCGCAATCCCAATCCCAAATACAGGCTCGTGCGGCAGTTTTGATTGCATAGACATGAACTACGCCGTATTCTTCCTTTCAAACACGTCAGCGATACCGTTAACCACGGCTACTGGAGAGCATCCCGAGGGCCTGACCAACAACATCATATCCGGCACCGCTCCAGGGTTCATGAACGCGCCGAGTGGCTCGCTCTGGGACGCACCCGGCGGCGACACAGGTTGCTGCGTCAACGGCACCGTCTTCGATTACCGGGTGATAGTCGACGTGCCGGTGGCCGAGAACATCACACTCTCGGGCAATGTCGCGGCGGAGGGTTCCGTCTCTGTTTTCCTGAATGGGCTCGGTAACTATATTCTCGGGCCAACATCGCTCACCGCGCCTTCGCCCATTGTGAATCCCCAGGGCCAAGCCATCAGTTTTAGCGCTAACGCCGGCGGCAATTACCTGGACTTCGTCTTTAGCGGCTGTCTCTCACCTCCCGCCTGCTCAACAATCAACCCTTTCGATCCCGTCAGCGCCTTGCTCGTTGATCCGTCTTGGGTTCCAGCTCTCCCCGGAGCCGTCATCGCAGATGTTCCGGAGGCCGACGCAATCGCCGACTATGGTGTCGCGCCCACTTCCATTGCTACGCCAGAGCCCCGCGGCTTCCTGTTTCTCGGCATTTCACTACTGGCGTTGGTGAGTACGAAAACCTTGCGGAAGCTGTGACAAGAATCCACGAGAGATCCCATGACACGCGTATCTCTGAACTTCGCTTGGCCCATCCTGTTGGCCATCGCCACCGGGCTAGCAGCCACGGCCGTATCGTATGCGGACATTACCCAGGGGCCTTCCATCTACTTGAACGCGGACGGACTGACAACGAACGGAGATTATATCAGCGTCACCATCCCTGGCGCAGCCGGCTCCGTCGTCACCGCCAACGCCTCGGCCTCCTACGACGGCGGCGCCGACTCTTCTGTGACCGCGACGAGTAACTCATACGGCGGCCTCCTGCCGCTCGGAACCACTGGAACTTACGCGCTAGCCAGCGCCAGCCTGAGCTTTTATTTCGAACCCGTTCCGCTGTTAGAGGACAACCCTTACCTGGGCGCCGTACCGGTTCTGTTCACCGCCTATTCCACCGTCACGGCCATCGCTGGGGGGATCGGCTCCGACCCCGCTGATATGGCCGCTGGCATATCACTAAACTATCGTTCCATCTCCGGTGCTTGTGCACAATCGCCGGCCGTCACACTCCAGTTTGGACAATTTGGCTTCTGCGGCCTGACCACCCAGAGTTACGCTTTAGATCAGGTTTACTTGGTATCGCAGACCTCTATCAGTCAACTCGATTTCTACACCGATGGAACCGCGGGCCTAAATGGGTACATCACCGGCACCGTGGACCCCACTATTGAAATTGATCCCAGTTGGCAGTACGCATCCGACTTCGCTATCGAAGCCAGCCCCATCCCTCCAAGCACGGTACCCGAGCCCTCATACTCATGGCTGCTGAGCACCGTCCTGCTCGCTTTGCTAGGAGCCGGCATTTACAACAAAAAGCACGCCGCCAGCCACTAACTACCCAGGAAACCCAATTTCACCGATCCGAAATTCGGAAAATTCGGAAACACCGTCGCTAACGCATTGGTCGGGAATTCCAAACCACGAACACAACGTCGCGCCATACTGATTGATCGACGTGGTCGGAATCCACCGCCCACGCACATCCGCATCGTCCGGACCCGCCAGCTTCAAACGTCGGGAACTCACCGAAAATCTGTCCGCCCTGCACCGCTCCTCCCAGCACCAAATGATGGCTGCCCCACGCATGATCGCTGCCGTCGTCAGTTGTTGGCTGGAAGGTCCGGCTGAAGTCGGACTCAGTGAACGCCGTGCAACAATCTGATGACTGAGTTTGTTAGTCTGCTGGCAGAGGAGAAAAATGCAACCCGGTCCGGATGAACTAGAATGGCGTCAGCCGGAAGCTCTTCATCGTCTCTATCAACTAACGCGCGGCGGCGAGGTTATCGCCACACTCTGCTTCGAGAAGCGCAGCGGATCGCTCGCCACCGGCGAGTCTGGTAAGAACCAATGGACTCTGAAGCGAACGGGCTTCCGATCACCACGAGTCTCGGTCCGCGAAGCCGGTTCTGAAGCGGACGTGGCCATATTCACTCCCGGTTGGACGGGCAGCGGCTGGCTCACCTTCAACTCGGACCGCCGCTATCAACTCAGGTCCATGAATTTCTGGGCAACCGAGTGGGACTTCGAGGCCGAAGATGGCAGCCCCACTGTCATCCTCACCGGACCCCATGGCATTTTCAAGCAGGGCGGACACCTAAGAGCGACCGAATCCCGAGCCACGCTGCCTGAAACTCCGGTACTGCTCCTGCTGATTTGGTATCTCCGCATGCTCATGAACGAAGATGCCTCCGCCGCAGCCGTAATCGCCACCTGCAGCTCATTTCCCGACGCCGCACCAGCCCCCAAGTCCCCAGGCCACCAGCCACCAGCAACCGGCCACCAGCAACCAGCCACCAGCCACCACTCACCACCCACCAGCAACCAGCAACCAGCAACCAGTCACCAACCTCCAGCCGCCAGCGCCTTACGGACGATCAACTCGAAACCCTTCTCTTTCGCTGCTCTCGCCACTTCCTGAAGGCGCTCGCGGCCCTGGGCCACATTCTTTCCCTTGCACTGAATTTCTCCCAAGCTGAGCGAAGCCTCCAAACGCAGCCGGAAAAGATCCCGGGGAGCTTCAGCGAGCACGCGTCTCGCGACGCGCCCGGCGCGGACCAGATCATTCGAGGCTCCCACAACGTTGGCGTCAGCGACCATGAGCGACAGCCGGGTTGGTAGATCCGAATTTTTCTCCGCCAGCTTCAGTGGGACTTCTAAAGCTGCCGCCGCATCCTTGAGTTTTCCTTGCTCGATCAGCGATCTGGACAGGAGGATGGCGGCTAAGATCTGCTCATGGGGCTCATTTTGTGCTTGAAATACCTTCAACGCAGCCCGGGCGAATTGCTCCGCCTCATTCGCGCGGCCGGAATTACAAGCCAGCTCCCCCAGCGCCAGACGGGTTTCCGCCGCGCTTCCCATCTCGCCGAGTTGCTCTTGTCCCGATAGAGCTTCGTCAAACGACTTGCGGGCTTGGTCCAACTTCCCCTGCTGCATCCATACCCGTCCCATCTCGCGGAGCGTTTCAGCGTAGTTGCTTTTCTCCCCGATGTCTTTTTCGATCGCGAGCGCCTGCTGGAACATTTTGCTGGCGCCTGGTAGGTCACCCTGGTCAGCCAACACCAATCCGATGGCTTGAAACGACAGACCAGAGGAGCTTCGGTGCCTCATTTCTTCGGACAGGGCCAGTGTTTGCCGAAACTCTGTCAGGGCCTCGGCCAATTTTCCCTGAGCCCGCAAAAGATTGCCGGTATTTCCCATGGCCGCCGCCATTCCCGCCTTGTCCCCAGCCTGCTGATAGCTGCGGTACGATTCGCCGTACATCTTCAATCCCCCAGCCAAATCTCCTTGCTTGGCCGCGATCAGGCCCAGGTTGAGAAGCTCATTCCCCAGGCCATGCTCATCTCCGATTTCCCGCAGGATCACCAACGCTTGCCGGTACAGCTTACCTGCGGCAGCCAAGTCACCTTGATTCAGGGGAACTTCGGCCATCGAATGCAGCGCGCGCGCCAACCCTCCCCGGTCGCCGGTTTCTTCGAAGATCCGGCGCGCTTCTTCGCAAGCTGCCGCGGCTTTGCCGTTCTCGCCTAAATTCGCCAGCGCACGGCACTCCGATGCCCGAGCTCGGGCTGCCAGCAACCGGGCGCCTTGGCGCTCCGCCTTGGATGCAGCCTGCTCAGCCGCATCCCGCCGCACTTTGCTTTCGCCGATGGCGCTGGCAGCTTCCGAGATAGCGAAATCGATGCGAGGATCATCGCCGGCCTGCGGCGTCGACCGCGCTAATTGGGATAAATCGTTCAACGCATCCTTCCCATGCCCTCCCGATGTTTTGGCGCCGGCCAGATCGATTCTGTATTCCAAGCTATCGGGGAAGAAGCTGACCAGGACTTCATAGGTCTCCATAGCCTTCCCCCAGTTCCGGATGGTTTCGTAATAGCGAGCCTCCACCAACAAGTGATCTTCTCGCGCTAACTTGCCGGCTGCATCCAGCGCCTGTTTGGCCTGCTCGCGGGCATCCGCATCGTGGCCGAGAGTACGCCAGACTGTAGCTAGCGCGGAGTGCGATAGAGGGTAAGCGGCATCGGCCGCCACTGCACGCGTCAGCAGATCGCGCCCTCCCAGCGCATCAAAGCCCCGCAGTTTGGCCAGACCTTCTGAATAAAGCCGCAGGGCATCGGCATTGGAAGGTATCGACGCCGCAATTCCCTGCGATTCGAGTTCTGAGATCTTCGATAGCCCCAATCGCTCCCTCAGTCGCGCGCCGATCCTGGAAGCGAGGTTCGCGAGATCGCTATTGGAGCCCAGTTCCGATGCCGCCACCACTGTTTGTCCCGTCGCCGTGTCCTCCAAACGAACATCCAGCCGCGTGCCCCCGCCCGTACTGGTGGAGTCAAGATAAGACCCAACCACTACGTAACCACTTCCCAGAATTCCGCGGATTCGCTCCAGTACATTGGACGGGATGCCTTCGGCGCCCAACAATCCAAGATCGATTTTGGTCTGCGACACCGTGTCCCCCGCAATGGTGCGCAGTTCCTCACCGGCCCCCAGTTGAGCGGTCAGCATTTCGGAAAGCGCCGTCGAGATCCAGGCGGCATCGGCGCGTCCGGAAAGATTCTTGAAGCCCAAAACTGCAACCGAAGGGCGAGCACGAACTGGAAGACCCTTGCGCGTTTGCTCGGCGGGATTCTTGCGCCACACTCGATATACTTCCCAAGCCCCAATCAGGCCCACCAGAATTAACGCGACCATCGCCGTGGCGAAGGATTCCTTGTGCCTCCGCACAAACCGTCCGCTACGGTATGGCAGAGTTGGGTTGCGTGCCTTTACCGGAATGCCATCTAAGTGATGCTGGATGTCCTCCGACAACTCCCCAACCGACGCATAGCGCTGCTGCGGCTCTTTGCGGAGCGCCTTCAGGATAATAGTGTCGAGATCCCCTTCCAGGGCGCGGCGTCCGCCAGTCTCGGTGACCGCCGCGCTCGGGCGCTCGGGCGTCTGGTCGCAAACCATCCGCTCGATTTCCAAGCGAGTGCGTCCCGATGCAACGAACGGCCGTCGGCCGGCCAGCAGTTCATACAGCACCACGCCCAGCGAATAGACATCGGACGCCTCCGCAACCGGCTCTCCGCGCAATTGCTCCGGGCTCGCGTACTCCAGCGTCAACGGGCGCCACTCCGTCCTCGTGACCAGCGGTGTTTGGAGGAACTCCGGATTCAGCAGTTTGGCAATTCCGAAGTCCAGCAGCCTCGCGACGCCATCTTTGGTAATCAGAATATTGCCAGGCTTGAGATCGCGATGAATCACCAGGTTCTGGTGGGCGTATTGAACGGCCGCGCAAACACCCAGGAACAATTCGAGGCGCGCCGGAACGGAAAGCTGGTGCAATGCGCAAAACTCATCGATTGGCAGCCCTCCCACGTAATCCATCACCAGATAAGGCAGCCCGTCCTCAGTGCTGCCGCCATCCAGCAGCTTTACGATGTTGGGATGGTCGAGCGCTGCCAGAGTCTGCCGCTCGTTCCGAAAGCGGTGAACGATTTCCGCGGTGTAGAAGCCAGGCCTCAACATTTTGATGGCCACGCGTTTGCGGAACTGTTCATCGTCCCGCTCGCCCAGATACACCACGGCCATCCCGCCTTCACCGAGTTGGCGGACGATTTTATAGGCGCCGATTCTCTTTCCGGCGAACGCGGCCGGCTCGAAGGATTGCCAGCGCGCGGTAGGTGAATTCTCCAGCAGACTGTCGGCCTGATCGTGGTGCAACAGCAGCGACTCCACTTCCGCCAACAGGGCCTGGTCGCTTCCGCAGGCCTGGCGGATAAATCCGGTTCGCTGTTCGGCAGGCAATTCCAAGGCAGTTGCGAGGATCTCTCTTACCTGATCCCACGCGTCCGGCATCACGCCCTACTTTCTCTGTAGCTCACGCGCCAGCCAGGCTTTGGCTACATTCCAGTTGCGTTTGACGGTAGCGGGCGACACTTCCAGAACTTCAGCCGTCTCCTCAATGCTCAGACCGCCGAAAAAGCGCAACTCCACCACGCGCGCGTGCTGAGCGTCCACTTGGGCCAGCCGCGTGAGAGCCTCATCCAACACAATCACGTCGGCCGTGCGCTCCTTGGAAACCAAAGAGGATTCCTCTAGAAAAACGCGGTCGACGTTTCCGCCGCGCTTGGCTGACTCGTGGCCCCGGCTGTAATCCAGCAGAATGCGGCGCATCATTTGCGCGGCGATAGCCATCACCTGCGTCCGGCTTTGCCACTGCACGCCCTGCTGATTTACTAAACGAAGATAAGCCTCATGCACCAGCGCCGTGGCTTGCAGCGTATGATTGGCGCGCTCCTGCTGCAGGTAGTAACAGGCCAGGCGCCGCAATTCCGAGTAGAGGAAAACCATCCAATCCGCTAGCGCCTGCTCGCCTTCGGGGCTGGACCCGGAGGTCACAGCCACATCCTTTCGCGGGAGCATTTCATTCAGTGTAATGCATCCCCCGGAAGAGTCACCCTCCCGGCCGTACCAGTACAAAATCTCAGTGAGCTTGAGCCATTCCACCCGCGCTTTACGCGCTTACTGGGCACATGCAGAAGTTTGCTCGTGGATCTGGAGGAGGAAAAGCTATCTTATGCCGTTAAACGAATCATTTCGGATTCGCATCGTCTCATTTGCCCTGGTCTCGGCCTTGGGGCTGCTGGGCTCGTCCAGTGCCCACGCGAACGATCTCCAAAGTGGCGACCTGCTGATCGGCGCGGCCGTTCCTTTCGGCTTCGGAAGTCTCGGGAACGGCGCCATACTGCTGGTGCGGAACGGCGCAGTATCGGTGTTTTGCGAAAGCCCGTCGAATGGCGCCAACCCGGGCTACTTTGCCGATCCAATCGGGGTGATCGCGGACTCCGCGGGACGAGCGGTTTTTCTGGCCGAAGTAGGCGTTGGTCTGCCCTCCTTTGCGCCGGGTACGGCATTGCTGCGTTGCGACGGCATCGGAGCCACAGCTGAGATGCTGGGCTATTTCCCTGGTACTTTGACGCTCGGGCCGGGATATCCGGTAGTCGTGATCCCAGGAGTGCTTTCCTCTGGATTAACTTATCAATCGAACGGAGCAGAGGCCGCAACTGCATCGGCGCTTCACCTGATCGGCCTGCACACGATTAGCCTGACCGACCTGTTCGCGGGTGTGAAAACTCAGGACGCTTACAGCTTGGTGGTGAATCCCCAGGGCATCGGTGCGACGTCCATTCGATATCGAGCAACGGATCAGATATGGGAGGCCGATACCCAGGTCATGAGCCTGAACGGAGGCATCGACGTCACTGCCATCGACGCGATCAGCCACTCGGGCGCCACATACAGCACCAACGGTACCAACATGGAGAAGGTCCAGGATCCACTAACAGTGGAGGCATCCGGGACCATCCTGGGGGTAAGTTTCAGTGCGACTCTGAACCTCTTCGGGAGCGCCAACTCGTTTCCTTCGGATCCGATTTATGGGTTCACAGTGGAGTACGACCTCGCAGACCCGCAATCTCCGTCTGGCTGCCTTCCCGCCCCGCCACTCGATAATTCGATGCCGGTAAATACCGGCGGCCTCCTCGTTCCTTTTAACGGAGGCACCATGGGGAGTGTCATGTACGACGAGTTCACCGGCTACGGATTGATCATAACCACCGATTACGGCCCTTCTCAGGGGCCTTGGCTCACGAATATCTCCGAGGCGCTCCTCGATAACCCTGGCGATCCCACTCAATACTTTCAGGATGGCAATATTGGCTGCTTGGCCGTACCTTTCGTGCCCGTTACGGTACCTCTTCCGTATTTCGGCGTGGACCCGCCGCCAACCGGCTTCGCCGCAGATGCTGGGGCCAGCTACAAGCCCGCCAGTTCCATCAACGGACCGGTGGGGGCGCAGTTTTCTTCCACTTTGCCGGGCGGGACTCAAGTGGTCGGGCTGGTCACTGGAACAAACGCGTCGATTGTTGTCTCCGGGACGCAACTTACCAACGCCGGGTTCGCGGGCGCGCACGGCGTCGGCGCTTATCCCAACGGTGTGTCGGCTGGCACCGGCTTGACGGTGGTTCTCCGCGTGGACTCCCCAGTGAATATACTGATCACCGATCCCAATGGAAAAAAGCTCGGCGTGGATTCGCTCGGAAACGCGCATAACGACTTCACAGGAACCATTGTGAATTCCATAACCGGCGGTTCCGAGAATTTTAATAACGGCTTCGACAGCGGTCCCGGCGAGCCGCGATTCTTCGGCATCAAAAACCCGGTTCCAGGAACCTACAGCGTGCAAAGCATCGGCACCGGCAGTGGACCCTACACGGTCCACGTCTATTCGGTCAACCTGGCGAATCCCACCGGCCAGGCCATCAGCACCTCCGGCACAGCCTCGGTGGGCAGCCCCGGAAGCGAGAGTTTCACCCTCGACAGCGTCGGTAATATCGGATTCACCTGCTCGATCAACGTCAGCGCCGAGATCGGCGTGATACGCTCCGGCTACAGCTACAGCATCGTCACCAAACGCTACGCCCAGATCGTCACGCTTACCAATAACGGAACCAGCTCGATCGCGGGACCGATTTCGCTCGCGCTCGACGATCTCAGCAGCAACGCGTCGCTATTCAATTCCGCTGGAACCACCGCCTGCGCAGCGCCTTTAGGCAGTCCATATGTCACGCTCCCGGGGCCGTTGGCTCCCGGCGCGAGTGCGACAGTTGTCCTGCAGTTCACCGATCCCACGAAAACTGGCATCACATATACAACTCGCGTGCTCGCGGGAGGCGTCAGCCAATGAGAAAAAATATGACCAACAAGAAACACTTACTTTGGACGATCACTGCAGCTGCTGCGCTGTTCATCAGCTTGCCTGCCTATGTCCGCGCCGACATAATCGACACCGTAACGGTGGACACTTCCGCTCTGCCGTCCATCCCCGGGTCCGAAATCTTTTTCTTCCTTACCGACGGCAGCGGCACGGGCGACGGCAATAACACCGCCACGCTCTCGAGCTTCGGATTCGGAGGAGGCAGCGCCGGAACAGTGGATCTTTCAAATACAACGGGCGGCGTCACGGGCGACATGACGTCAACCGCCTCCCTCACCGACAGCTCATTCACCAACGTTCTCGCCCAATTCTTCACCGCCGGGAGTGCGATCTCGTTCAACCTGGATCTCACTACCAATGTGGACGCCGGCCCCACGCCCGATCAGTTCTCGTTCGCAATCCTCGACCCCAACGGCAACCCGATTCCAACTACCGATCCAACGGGCGACGACAATCTGCTGGTAATCAACATAAACTCGTCGAACCCAGCCGTAGTTTCATATTCCGATCTGGTAACCGTAACACCAGTCGGAGCAGTCGCCACGCCGGAACCACGCGCAAACGTGTTCCTAGTAGCAGCCCTGTTCCTACTTGCGCGAGCAAGCCGTCGGGCACGCCACCAGCAACCAGCCACCAGCAACCAGTTACCAGTTACCCTAAAAACCCTAGTTTCACCGAACCAAAATTCGGGAAGTTAGGGAACACGGCCGCGAGCGACGCGTCTGGAATCCCAAACCACGAACACAACGTCGCGCCATACTGATCGATCGACGTAGTCGGAATCCACCGCCCACGCACATCCGCATCGTCCGGACCCGCCAGCTCGAACCTCGGGAACTTACCGAAAATCTGCCCGCCCTGCACCGCTCCTCCCAGCACCAGATGATGGCTGCCCCACGCATGATCGCTGCCATCGTCCGTAGTAGGCTGGAACGTCCGGCTGAAATCGGATTCCGTAAAAGTGGTCACGTTCTGCGCCACTCCCAACTCTTGCGTCGCATCGTAAAATGCCGCCAGCGCAGGACTCAGTTGCGGATAAAGCGTATTGTGCGTGAGCAGCTCGTTGGCGTGCGTGTCGAACCCGCCCAGCGAGCAGAAGAAAATCTGCCGCTGCATCCCCAGACTCCCCTGCACCTGGATGATCTGCGCCACCTGCTGCAATTGAGCCCCCAGATCCGTGGCTGGAAATTGCGTCTTCAGAGCAGTGGCCTTCGTAAGCGCGGCTTCCAGCGTTTTCGCGTCGCTGATACCATTCGCCATCGTATTGTTCGCGGCCTGCACCAACGATACGCCGGTATTGGTGGTAAGCAAGCTCTTCAACGCGCTCAAGCGTGCATTGGACACAGCAGTACCCTTGAATCCCGCCAATCCCAGCGCTTGTCCCGGAGTAATCGCGGCCGGCTGCGTTTGAACGCCCGTCCCTTCCAGAGCGTTCCCGGCCACCGATACGAAAACGGGAAAGTTCCCCGTGTTGATTCCCGAGCCCGCGATATAATCCGCCGCGCGCCCTGCCCAACCCGTGGGATTGTGTCCCTGCGCCACCGCCGTCTGCCACTGCAATTGCTGATCAGAATGCGAAAACAAATTCAGCGGAATCGGCGCCTGCTGACTCTGGTACTGCGCCCGCGTCAGCGGCTGCACCAGCGACCCTACATTCGCCACCACAGCCAATTCTTTACTCGAAAACAAGCTCGCCACTTCCGCCAGCTTGGCGTGAAACGCGTAGGGCGCTCCCGAAACGCTGGTCACCTGCGAGGTCAGATCGCTGGCCGAGAGTCCCAGGCTTCCGCGGATGGACGTGTAGGCTTGATAGTTCACGTCGTCCATCGGGATCACGGTGTTATTCGAATCGTTGCCTCCAAAAAGGAAGACGCACACCAGCGCCCGGTAATTCCCTCCGCTCTGCGCCAGAGCCGGCAGCAAACCAAATGGACGCAGCGCGAGCGATCCCACGGTAGCCGCGCCAACCTTAATAAATCCCCGACGTGAAAACATTATTCCCATTCTCCTCTTGTAGGGCAGGTTGCCAACCTGCGCGCCGATTGCCAATCGGCGCTGCCCCTATTGAATAATCTGATACTCCCCCGAAGTCAAAACCACATAAAGTGCCGCCTGCACCATAGCTTCAGGATTCCCCGCACTCGCCTCGGAAGCCGCATTCATAGCATCCGTCACCGCCTGCTCTAATCCCGCCGACATCGAGCTATGCAGAAAAACCTGGCTAATATAATTGATGAGAAAACTCGGAGCCACGGCCGTTCGCTCAAACGGACTGAGATCCACAGTAGTCGACTTATCCAACTTCGCGAAAAGCGCCCCGTTCACCAGGTTGGCCCGCTCCGTTGACGTCGCCGTCGAATAAATCTGAAACTCCGGACCCAGGAGCCCACCCGTTACTCGATACTGCGGCGAGAAATAGCTGAACACGCTGGGCTCATGGAACAGGCTCTCGCCGGTTAGCGACGCGTCATTGTAGATAGCGCTGCTCGGCCCCAGCGTCGCATTCAACCCCCGCAGAACATTCGTCATGAAAAGTATCGGCTCCCGCATGTGGCCGAACGCCGGGTTCACCACCGCGTTCGCATCATCTCCGGCGCGCGCTTCCGGATCCGTAAGAATCGCCGTAATCACCGCCTTCAAGTTGCCTTTCACGCCCGTTCCGTCATTCAGGAAAACATTCGACACCCGCGCGATATATTGCGGGCTCGGATTGCTGGTCACCAGATGTTGGATCAACTGCTGGCTCACAAACGGAGCCATGGTGGGTTGCGCCATCAACGCATCCAGCACCGATTCCAAATCCTGTTCCGCCGTTTGCCCGGCGGGAATAGTGATGTTTTGAAATATGCTCTTCGCGGTTGTATCGTGCTCGGCTTCCACGGCAAACATCGGCCCGAAATAATAAGCCGGATTCGCGCGCTTCGCCGTGGTTCCTGGTCCCGTAGGATACGTCCACCCTGTAAGCGCCTTGGCCATATTCGTAACCACCGCTTGGTTGTAAGTCGCGACCGGGATCCCGTTCTGATCCACCACTGCACTGCCATTGATATTCAACTGCGTAAGCCCCAACGTGAACAACTGCATCATCTCGCGCGCATAATTCTCGTTCGCCGAAGTATTCTTCGCCGGATCGGCCTTGGCATTATTCGCCATATTCAAATAGCGCCCCATCGCGGGACTCAGCGTCACCGCCTTCATGAGATCGCGATAATTCCCAAACGCGTTATCGCGAAAGATGCGCCAGTAAGGCGGAAAGGCATAAGCGTAATTGACGCCCGATGTTTCCGATACCACCCAAATCTGGCTCAGCACAAACGCCACGCGCTGCCGAAGCTGGTCCTGACCCATCACCGCGTTCTGGAAAAATGCCTGCTCCACGGGAGCCAGCACGGTATTAGGCTTCAAGTCCGCAGTCAAAATCGCCTGATCGGGCAAATCCGAAGTGTTTAAGGCAAACTGCGTAGTCAACCAATCGGCGATCCCCAACTGCTGCACCTGCGCAATGGAAGCCGATGTCGGCCCCCAGGTAGCCTGATCCAGAAAGCGAGCAGCCGCCCGCGGCGTCAGCATCTGAGGGAATCCGCACCCACAAGTGAGCGCAGCAACAATCAGAAGTCGTATCGGTTTCACTCCCATAAGAACCCACCGCTAACCCAAAAGTATCGGAAAAAAGTGGGGCAGGTTGCCAACCTGCGGCCGATTGCTAATCGGCCATGCTCACGCCCCGAATCCAGCAAGTGACAATTCCCCGCCCTTTTTCTCCCCTTCCACCCCAACCACTTACCACCCGCTTCCCATCCAGCCACAAGCGCAAGCCTTACCATATCCAATGTAGATGCCCACCCGCACTCCAAGCCACACCGCCGCACCAATCCCCAGCCCCCAGCCCCGAGTCCCTCACATGACGCATCGTGAATTTTCATGCGTCATCCAGGCCCTCCCCCACCAGCAACCCCCACAATCCCAACGACCTACGAACAACCACCCCCGAAACACAAGAAACGCCAGATGCGCCGTCCACAGCCCCCCAGTCCCCAGCCCCAAGCCCCGAGTCCTTGACCCATCTACCCAAGTGCTTTACAATCAATATTTAGGGCTCCCCGAAAAACAATGACCAGCCGCGAACAGGACATCCTGCATTCGATCGTTGAGTCGTACATCGAAAACGGCGAACCTGTGGCCTCGCGTACCATCTCACGCCGCCGCAGGGATGATCTCAGCCCCGCCACCATCCGAAATGTAATGGCCGATCTCTGCGACGAAGGCTATCTCGCCCAACCTCATACCTCGGCCGGCCGCGTCCCCACCGAAAAAGCGTTCCGCAGCTACGTGCAGTCTCTCGCCCCTGGCCGCCTGCTTCTGGCCGAGCTCCAACGCCTGCGCAACGAGCTGTCCCAATTGAGCACCATGGAAGCCCGCGTCGAGCGCTCCTCCCACATGCTCACCGAAATGACGCGCAGCATCGGCATCACCGCTGCCATCCCCACCTCCAGCCAAACTCTGGACCAGATCGAGCTCATCGCCCTCGCCGATCATCGCGTCCTCATGATCGTCGTCACCCGCGATCGGGTCGTGCACAACCGCGTCGTTTCATTCGGCGAGCCCGTCTCGCAGGATGAGCTCACTTCCATCCGGAATTACATCAACCGCAACTTCACCGGCTGGACGCTAGTGGATATCCACGCTGATCTGAAACGCCGCTTCGACGAGCAGAGCGCCGCCTACGACGCGTTGCTAAAGAAACTGACGCTGCTCTACGCGAAGGGCCTGCTCGATATCCAGCTCGCCCCCGAGCTGCATATGGAAGGCACCAGCAATCTGGTCGGCTTGGATCTGCACCTCACTCGCGAGAAACTGCGCGATCTCTTCCAGACCCTCGAAGAAAAGAAGCGAATCCTCGAATTGCTCGATCGTTTTCTGGAACAACCCGACGGCGAGCTAGCCGTCCAGGTGGGCCTCGCTGATGCCCACCCCAGCCTAGGCCAATTGTCTTTGATCGGGGTGTCCATCCCGCTAGCCGGTGGCGTCTTTGCCAAGATCGCCGTGCTAGGCCCCATGCGCATGAACTACGGCAAAGCCATCTCCGCCGTCCATCACGTAGGCCAAGCCTTCCGAGGACTCATGTAGCGCACGCGCCCACGCGTGCTGCGTTCACACTCGTGTGAACGCTTGGCTGACCCGATAAACTGTAACTATGAACCCGAAAGAACCGCTAGTAGACTCCGGCCCCAAAAACGAGTCAACCGGCGTCGCAGATCCGTCCACGCCGCTCGAAGCCATCACCGCTGAGCGAGACCATCTGCTCGAAGAGAAAAACGACCTCACGGATCGCCTGCTCCGCCGCCAGGCCGAGTTCGATAACTTCCGCCGCCGGGCTGAGCGCGAGCGCGCCGACGTGCTCGAATATGCCAACACAGAATCCGTGCGGTCCATCCTCCCGATTCTGGACGATTTCGAGCGCGCCCTCAAAGTGGAATGCACCGGCAACAAGGAATATGTCCGCGGCATGGAATTAATCCACCAGCGGCTTTCCGACGCACTAAAGAAGTTAGGCCTGGAGCCGATTAGTGCCAAGGGAGTGACATTCGACCCGCATATTCATCACGCCGTCGAGATGTCCGAGACTGATCAGGTCGAAGACCATACTATCCTTGAGGAGTATCAGCGCGGTTATAATTTCCGGGGCCGCCTCCTCCGGCCGGCCATGGTCAAGGTAGCAGTGAAAAAGCAATGAGCGTAGCGAAAAAGCAATGACGGTAGCGAAAAAGCAATGAACGCCACTAAGCGCGATTATTACGAAGTCCTGGGCGTCGGCCGCGATTGCGACACCCCCACCTTGAAGAGCGCCTATAAAAAGATGGCTATGAAATACCATCCGGATCGGAACCCCAACGATCACTCCGCTGAGGAAAACTTCAAGGAAGCCGCCGAAGCCTATAGCGTCCTCAGTGACCCTCAGAAGCGCGCCGCCTATGACCGTTATGGCCATAAAGGATTGCAAGGCCTCGGCGCAAATCAAGGTTTCGATCCGAACGCTTTCACCGATTTCAGCGATATTCTTGGTGACCTGTTCGGCATGGGTGATTTGTTCGGATCGGGCCAACGGCGCTCGCGCACACAAGCCCAGCGCGGTGAAGATCTCCGCTACGATATCGAAATCAACCTGGAAGATGTCATGAGGGGCATGAGCGTGGACATTCAGGTTCCGCGCCTGGATCTATGCACGCGTTGCCAGGGAACCGGCGCCGAAAAGAACGATGGCATTGTCACTTGCCCCATGTGCCACGGCCGCGGGGAAGTGATCTATCAGCAAAGCTTCCTGCAAATTCGCCGCACCTGCAACCAGTGCGGAGGACGCGGCCAGATTATCCGCCGCCCCTGCACCCAATGCCGCGGTGAGCGCTACGTGAAGAACGAGAGAAAGTTAAAGGTCAATATCCCCGCGGGAGTGGACACCGGAACCCGCCTGCGCTTGTCCAACGAAGGACAGCCCGGCTTGAACGCCGGCCCTCCCGGAGATCTTTATGTGGTCATCAAGCTCAAGGACCACCCCATTTTCGAGCGCCAGGGTGACGAGCTCCACTGCACCATCCCCGTCAACGTGGCGCAGGCAGCATTAGGCACTCAAATCGACCTGCTCACCTTCGATGGACTCGAAACTGTCAAAGTGCCCGAAGGCACGCAAAACGGCGCGCATATCCGACTCCGCAATCTGGGCGTACCGCGCTTGCAAGGCTCCGGCCGGGGCGATCTTTTTGTCCACATCGACGTGCGTGTCCCATCCAAACTAACGCGCGAGCAACGCAAACTTCTCGAAACTCTGCGCGACACCCTCCCGGCCGAAAACGAACCGCACGAAAAAGGCCTGATGGACAAAGTCAAAGACTATTTCATGTAGGGCAGGTTGCCAACCTGCAGGCCGATTGTCAATCGGCCTTCCCCATATTCACCCTCCCAGTCCTCTCCAACCACGACCGGAACATCTCGGTAAACGCCCGCACCTCCGCCGACGCCCACAGCTCCTCCACCGTGCACTTCATCTTGCGGCTCCAGTTCCGGTATTCCGCCGTGCTGCCCGGCAAATTCTGCTGCTCGGTTTCCTTCAACAGATCCTCCTGATTCAGCGCCATCAATTTGGAATTCGCCGACGCCAAGAAACCCACAATCGCGTTGTGCAATTCGCCGGTCAACTCCGGGACCTCACTGGCGTTGCGCGCGAACCAGTCCGGCAACAACCCCAGTCCGTGTAGCAGATCCAGCATCCTCTGTTTTTGCACAGCTCGCTCCTCCAGCATCCCGCGATAAGCGTCATCATCGGGAAGCAAACCCGCTCCGCGCCGCGCCTCAATGTCGCGCCCGATCCAGAAGCCCGCCAGCGTGGGCAGATCGTGCGTAGTGGCCGAAACCAGCGCGTCGCGCGGGTATTCCTGCGGAGTACGGAAACGGCCATCCCGATCCTGTTCAAAGTACAACACCCGATAACTGAAAATGCCGAACTTGTGCAGCGCCTCGCGAACTTCGTCTGGAACCGTGCCCAAATCCTCGCCCACGATCAGAAACTTCTCGCGCACGCTCTCGAGCGCCAGAATTCGCAGCAGATCCTCAAAACGATCTCGCACGTAAGTGCCTTCCGACGCATCCATGCCATCCGGAATCCAGTACAGCCGGAAGAACCGCATCACATGATCGATTCGCAACGCCCCGCCGTGCCGGCAATTCTTCCGGATTGATTCAGCGAACAGCCGGTAACCGTCGTGATAATGCCGCTCAGAGTTCGGCGGTGGAAACGCCCAGTCCTGCCCCTTGGGCGAGAAGGCATCCGGCGGCGCTCCTACCCGGCATCCCGCGATGTAATGGCCCCGATGCGCCCATAAGTCGGAGCCGAATCGATCGGTGGCCAATGCCAGATCGTGATATAAACCGATGCTGAGCCCTCGCTCGCGCGCGTGTGCCTGTGCTGCCCGAAGCTGCGAATCCAGTTGCCACTGCAAATACTTGTGAAACAGAACTTGACGGCGGTGTTTTTGCACGAATTCTCGCGTCGCAGCGGATTCGGGATCCTGGTACGGTTCCGGCCACGATCTCCAGTTCCACACATCCGGATGCTCAGCGTGAATGGCCTCGTCCAGCGCCGAATGCACCGCAAATCCGTGGAGCAAATCCCCTTCCCGTTCGATGTATTCACCGAGCTCTGCGGCGCGCGCGGTCTTGCGCTTCCACTCGGTTTCTAGAAACGTCCGGAACACCAGTTTCAGGAAGCGCAACTTCAGCCTGTACACCCGCTCATATTCCACAAACTCAGAAGCCGTGAGTCTCGCGATCTCGCGCTGCGTCCCGGGCGATTCGAGTAGCGCAACGGCCCGCCCGCAAGCCTTGAAATCCTGCATCCCCTCCACATCCAGGTAAATTGGATTGCGATAGAAGATCGAGTTCGGCAAATACGGGCTGGTATTGTAAGGCTGGCGATTCGGAATCGCGTGCAATGGGTTGAGCGCGATAAAACTGGCGCCGGCCTGCTCGGCAACCCAGTCCACGATGGCTTTCAGATCGGTGGTGTCCCCGCAACCCCAATTGCGGCCCGACCTTACTCCGTACAGGCTGATCGCAAGCCCCGCGGCGCGGCCCTGCTCCAGCCACTGCGGTTGATAAGCGCGTTCCGGAGAAACAATGAGATGCACACGTGCCCAGGCTTCGCCCGCGATCTGGAGCGACAGCTCGTGATATCCGAGCGGCAGTTCTATGTTCAGGCGAATCCGCTTGCGGACCAATCGTTCCCCGCGCAGTACCGTCTCTTCGAGAATCGGGAGTTCACCAAGTGCTGCACGGATCGATTCCCCGCCGCCATTCTCCAGCCGAATGTCCAACAGAGCCTCGCTAGCTGATTGCACCTCGGTGAGCGAAATCGGGATCTCGTACTGCTTCCCGGCTTGTGTCAGCACCACCGTGGGCGCAATCGGTGGATGCCACTCCCGCCACGCGCGCGCTTCCAGGGCCTGAGCCAACGACTCCCGCGACCGCGCGTCCACGCCGAGCGAACCTAGAATTCGAGTCACCAATTCAGGCGTTGCGTGATGCTGGTGTCCCCACATATCCCAATAGGAGGTTTCGATGCCCCAGGCATTGGCAGCATCAGCCAGTTCCTGTGCAGGTGGTGCGCCGGTCTGAGCAGTGTCTGGGGTTGACTCCATGTGATAATAGGATCGTGGACGGAGACCTTACATTTCAACCCAGTCTTCCCGCCGCGCTATTTGCGCGCGCTGACAATGAAGATGCCGAGCATGGCTCCGAGAGTATCATTACTACCACCATCGATAAGGCCATCAACTGGGGCCGCAAGAACTCCATTTGGCCCATGTCTTTTGGATTGGCTTGCTGCGCCATTGAAATGATGTCCATGATCGGCTCGCGTTACGACATTTCGCGCTTCGGCGCTGAAGTGATGCGCGGCTCCCCCCGCCAATCGGATCTGATGATCATCGCCGGACGTGTTTCCAACAAGATGGCTCCGGTGATTCGCCGGTTGTACGAGCAGATGCCGGAACCGAAATGGGTGATTTCCATGGGCGCCTGCGCAACATCGACAGGCGTCTTCAGTAATTATGCCCTGATCCCGGTAAACCAAGTGATTCCCGTGGATGTTTATGTTCCTGGCTGCCCGCCCCGCCCAGAGCAACTAATCTACGCTATCATGATGCTGCAAAAGAAGATAGAGGAATCTAAGGGCACCACTCTGAAAGTCCTGAATCTGGCCTGACCGCGAAATCCTCATACTTTTTTCCAACTGGTCGATACGAATCAGTACAAGGTAATTTGTATCGCGGGAAAGGTTTCAGATGAACATATCATCTAGCAATCCCAATGCTCCTTCTTCAATTCTGCCGACGGCGGTCACTGTCCCGCCGGAGGAGGCTGCCCAACGCCGGCAAGTGGTACAAGCCGCCAAGTCGGTCAATGCCAGCGGCATGCTCGGCCAAAATCAGTTCGTTTTTGCTGTGGATCCCTCCACTCACCGCATGGTTATGCGCGTAGAGAATCGCGACACGCACGAAGTAGTCCTGCAGGTGCCGCCTGAATACGTTTTACGCATGGCCGAGGACTTAGGGTCACCATCCTCCCATACTTCGCTCTCAGACGCCGATACGTTAGGGTAGAATGTCGAACAAGTATCCAACCTACGTTGACGAAGAAATTCTGGCCGCCACTCCCCTGAAGTTCGTCCTTTTGCTCTATCGCGGGGCTTTGGATTCCATTGCCTCCGCTCGCCGCTATCTCCGGTTGGGAGATATTCGCTCTCGGTCGCGCGCGATCACCAAGGCGATGGCCATTGTCACAGAACTGTCGCTATCCCTTAACCTGCAAGCCGGCGGGGAATTGAGCAAGAACCTGTCCGAGTTGTACGGCTACGTGGAATTATTATTGATGAAAGCCAATGCCAAACAATCCGATCCGCCTCTCGCCGAAGCCGAACGGTTGCTCAGTACCCTTGCCGAGGCTTGGGAAATCTGCGCGCAATCCACCCCTGCTCCTCTGGCTTGCCCGGAGCAGTTGGAGCCCAGGAGTGAGCCGTTGTCCTGCGCCTACTGATCCTCACTCCTTCAAGTGAGCATTGATAATTGATTTAGCCAGTGCGCCGGAATTCACTTCGTACGTCCCGGATTGCACCTGCAGGCGAAGCTGTTCAAGACGGGCTGGATCGCTCGTCGAAAGCGCCTGCGCCAGCTGAGAAACTTCAGCCTGGTCCGTGCCATCCGTCACGCTGTTCTTTTCCAGCGCGCGCTTTTCGGCGGCCTGGTCCGTCTTCTCCGTACCCTGCGTTAACGGAGTGCGATTCAGATCATCAATCCGCATGTTTCGTAAGTCCTGCTACCACCATCTTAGCGATACCAAACCCTCCGCTGTTAGCCATGGCTTGCGCGAATTGCTGTTCGCCGTATTCAATCAGCGTCGAATTAGGGTCCTTTTCGTCATCATCGCCTTCGCCGGCTTCTCGCGCTGCTTTGAGCATTTGGCCCAGCAACAGGGCTTCAAAGTCCTTCGCGGCATGGCCAATGCGCGCAGGGCTGTCCTTGGTATTCCCGGAAACAGGCTGCATGCTCGGACTGATCGAGGGAAGCGACATGCGTTTAGATGACCTCCAATTCGGCTTCGAGCGCTCCGGAAGCCTTGAGATTTTGCAGAATAGCGATAATGTCGCGGGCCGTGGATCCAATGGCCGTCAGTGCTCGCACCAACTCCTCCACGCTGGCGCCCTGTTTGAGCACCACGTTGCGAGCTTTCTCTTCCTTCGCCGTGACGTTGACTTCAGGCGTGACCGTTGTCTGTCCCTTCGATAGTGGCGCGGGCTGCGAAACATTGAGGGTGGTCTGGATTTCCACCGTCAAGTTACCCTGCAAGATCGCCACCGGCGCGATCCTTACGTCTTTGCCCATCACGATGGTGCCGGTCCGTTCGTTCACCACGATCCGAGCCGGCAGGTCGGTCTCCACCGTTAGATTCTCGAGCTCACCCAGGAATTCCACGCCCTTGCCCTTGTACGCAGCCGGCGTGTCCACCAAAACTAGCGCGGAGTTCTCGGCACGCGCTGGCTGCATTCCCTCACTTCCGAACCTCTGGTTGATCGCGCTCGATACGCGGCCCGCGTTCGTGAAATCGGCCAGCTTCAATTGCAGCTTGATGCGGCCCTCGGGAGCGATGGACGGCGACAGCTTCTCGATGATCGCGCCGTTCGGTATGCGTCCGGCCGTCGGATGGTTCACGGTTTGACTCGTGCCTCCGCCAGCGCCACCGCGCTTTGCGACGAAGCCCGCCGTGACCACCGGTCCTTGAGCGGCAGCGTAGACCTGGCCATCCGCTGCTTTAAGCGGTGTCAGAATTAGGATGCCTCCTTGTAAATTCGACGCATCGCCGATAGCCGCCACTGTGATATCGATTCTGGTGCCAGGTTGCGCAAACGGCGGCAAGTTGGCGGTCACAAGCACTGCCGCTATATTTTTGACCAGTATTAGGGTCGGATTGATCTGCACGCCCATCCGCGCCAGCAGATTGGTGAGACTCTGGGTAGAGAACACCGTCTGTACCTTGTCACCGGTACCGTTGAGACCCACCACTAGACCGTAGCCTACCAACTGATTGTCCCGTACGCCCTCAATGGAAACCAGGTCCTTTAGGCGTGTTCCAACGGGCGCCGCCCGGAGCGGAAGAAGCACCAACGGGATCGCGAGCCATCGAAAGTTCATAAGCTAAAACGGCAATAGTCCCAGCAAGAGACGATACAGGATGAAGGGGCGCTTGACTGCGTCGTTTACCACTCCTTTGCCGTTCACCAGGACTTCTATCCTCGCCACCCGGTCCGCGGAGACCGAGTTGAGCGGGCTCAAATCATCGGGGCGGACAATGCCGCGTAGCGTGATAATCTGCTTCTCCGAGTTCACCAGGATGGCCTTCTGTCCCTGTACTACCAGGTTTCCGTTTGGTAGGACAGCGGTGACTTCGGCGGTAACGGTGGTGGTGAGCGTGGTTCCCCGCGTAGTGGTCCCCTGCCCGTTGAGTGCCTGATTGTTGGAGGTGGTCGCCAAGTTAGAAAGCGCGTTCACGGAACCCTTCGGGAGCAGGCCCGATGCAACGCTGGCTGCGACGCTCGACGCCCGTGAGGTCTTGGTTGTCCCGGTGGAAACCGCCGAGGTGTTTTCGTTTACGACGATGGTCACGAGATCATAGACCTGACTCGCTCGAACGTCGCGAAAACCATCCGCCAGCCGTCCGCTCGAGGTGTACAGCGAACCAGGGGACGCGCTGGAGGACTGATGCGAGCGCTGGTTCACTTGCTGTACGTATTGATCGAGCGGAATCTGCTGCTCGGCCGAGGGTTTCTTGTTCGCCCCGAGCAAAGGCAGCGCTGACAATATTGCAATCCGGGAGTACCTCATTCGTCCACGGTAGGCCGGACTAGCGCCTTTCCCTTCTCCTCAACCACGGCTCGGAAATTCCGTCCGCTGGCGGAATTGTGCACCAGGATGATATCCCCTTTTCTCCCGGATGACGCCGCAATGCCATCCAAAGAGAGGGTCGCCGGTCCATCGATCACCATCACCTGCACTATGTCTCCCCGGACCACCTCCTTTGGCTCATCCAGCGCGCTGGCCGTAATTTTTTGCCCCGCCCGGATGCTGCGGCGAGCAACTTTGCCGACAATTTCGGCGGCTGAATCCAGCCTCGGCCCCGACAACGGGAATTCATGTACAGTAACTGCTTTTACCTCAACATCGCTAACAGCAGACCCGGCTGGAATGTCGACGTCAGCCACGAAAACGGAACGCTCCACCGTGATCTTGACTTTCGCCCATACCGCGGCGCTGTGATGCTGGTCGTAAACCAGCCTGCCTCTCCAAATCACCGGAGAGTCGGGGGCGATCAGTGGCGGCTGGCTGAGCGTCGAACGCTGGAATTCAAGCCGGCCTGGTGGCAGCGGCTGGCTGCTGAACTCCGTAATGTCCAATTGCGCGTCCGGCATGCCTAGCGCCCCCTCCAGCGCGGCCTGCATTTCGGCCGGGGTGATGACCCGCAGGGCGCGCTCAACGCACACGTCGGGGACATCGGTGAGGGCTAGGCCATGGCGGAGCGCGATTAGGGTCAGCTCTCGCCCCGAGATCGTGCGTATGGTCCCGGGTAAAGGCGCATATCCAACCAAGGTGTCCGGATCTAAGTCTCTAAGAAGCGGCGCCGCTTCGAGCAGTTCCCGGACGATGATTCGCTCAGAAGAGACTTGTACGCAGGCGCCTGGGGCAGGCGCGGCAGCGGCAACCAAAATCAATCCCAGCATCAGTCTCATGGCGTCACGATATTGTTTACTTCTTGATACATCTGATTAGCCGCCGTAACCACTTTCGTGTTGGCCTCGTAGGCCCGCTGGCTAACGATCATGTTGATGAATTCTTCTACCACGCTGACGTTGGACCCCTCCACGTAGCCTTGCATCAACTGGCCGTTGCCTTCCGGCCCGCCCGGATTGCCGACCGTGGGATCGCCAGACGCATCGGTCTGAGCAAAAAGGTTTCCCCCGAGACTATTCAAGCCGGCGGGATTGGGGAAGTTGGCAAGCTGAATCTGGCCCGCCACTTGAGCGGCGGTCTGGCCCTGTTGCGTGTAGCTGACCGTACCATCGGCGGCGATGGTGACGCTCTGCGCCTGTGCCGGAATGGTAATCTGCGGCTCGATGAGATTGCCGCTGGACGTCACGACGTTGCCGGTAGCGTTCAGTTGGAAGCCTCCGTCTCGCGTGTAGGCGATTGTTCCGGTGGGCAGCTGAACTTGGAAGAAGCCTTTGCCTTGAATGACCAGATCCAGCGGGTTATCGGTTTCCGTGAAATTCCCCTGCGTCATGATGATCTCGTTCGACGCCGGCCGCGTTCCCAGGCCTATCTGTAGACCGCTGGGCACGATGGTTTGCGCACCAGCGGCCGCGCCGGGCTGCACATAGTTCTGATAGAGCAGGTCCTGGAACTGCACCCGCCGCATCTTGAAGCCGTTGGTGTTGGCGTTAGCCAAATTGTTCGCGATGTTGTCGACATTCAGTTGTTGAGCGGACATTCCGCTGGCCGCGCTGTAGAGTGCTCGAATCACTGCTCGTTTCTCCGTTTATTATTCACGAGGTAACCATCATTATTCACGACGAAACATTCACGAAACATTCACGACGAAACATTTCACGACGAAACATTTCACGACGAAACATTTCACGACGAAACATTTCACGACGAAACATTTCACGACGAAACATTTCACGACGAAACATTTCACGACGAAA
>Ga0187847_10000652_pt1 | contig 36455 bp, 34 predicted proteins | sample June2016WEW_4_10_FD_132458 | JGI IMG/M metagenome (GOLD analysis project Ga0187847, IMG submission 132458) | Peatland microbial communities from SPRUCE experiment site at the Marcell Experimental Forest, Minnesota, USA - June2016WEW_4_10 | ecosystem: Environmental > Terrestrial > Soil >...
GCTGGTTGTTGGCTCTGATGGAAAGTGGTCTGCGGGAGACAAAATGCCCGCATCGTCCAGCCAGGACTGGATCACCGGACGAGCTGCTATCGCAGTTCAACTCCTGTCCGCGATTGACCCGGCGCGAGTGGAGCAGAAACTGATTGCCTTCAATCGGAGCGTGGAGGATGGCACAGCAAGGCGAGCTGTTTCCTAAAGCGGAAGTTACGATCAAGCTTGACGGCTCGCGGGGAGAGCCGCGTTTTTGGGTTCGCAGAATTGTGCTCTGGGAGAAACCGGGCGAGATCATCCGCGATATCCACCTCCGGCGCGGCCTGAATATCATCTGGTCGCCCGACCCAGGCGCTGCATTGGCCGATCTCGGTCGTGATGCCGGGAGTGGTCATGGAGCCGGTAAGACTCTGTTCTGCCGCCTGGTGCGATATTGCCTGGGCGAAGATACGTTCTCAAGCGATGAACAGCGGAGAAGTATTACGGAATTGCTACCGGCCGGGCTCGTCGGTGCTGAAGTCATTATTGAAGGAAAACCATGGGCCGTGATTCGGCCAATCGGCCAAACAAGGAAACAAATTGCGCGGGCAGACGCAAACCTCGAAGATTTGGCGCCCATGAAGGAGCCCGGCGGGAGCATCGAGCCATTGCTTGATGCGTTGAAGTCTCAGCTCTTTCCAAAAGGAATCGACGGCTACCTGCCAAGTGAGAGCCTGAATGCCGCGTGGCTATTCGCATTGGCCTGGATGTCGAGAGATCAAGAGTGCCGTTTCGATCACATCCTTGACTGGCGGCACAAACGCGCAGACAGCGGTTCTATTGCGGTCAGTCCTACCAAGGAGCAGCTTCTGATCGTCGTTCGAGCATTCCTCGGAATCATCGAACAGGAGGAGATGCGTCTTAAGGGCGAACGCGTGAATCTGTCCGAGACAAAGCGCTCTCTGGAACGAGACGTTGCCTATTATCAAAGGCAAAGCGATCAACTTCGGGCCAGTCTGGTTCAGGATCTTTCCGTGGACGCGGAGACAGAAGTTGGTGGCGAGTTGAGCGTAGGTCTATTTCGCGAAAAGGCCGAAAACAAATTGAAGGCAAATGAGCGGCAGGACAACCCTGAAGACATTGCGTCACTGGCTTCCCATCGGCAGGAACGGGAAGGCATTCTCAAGGAAATGGCCGTCCTTGAGAGTGAGATCAAGAAGTATGACTCGACCAAACAGATTCACGATGAACAATTGAAAGTAATTCGAGGTGAGCGATCGAACCTGGACGCTGCGGCGTTAAAAGCCCAGCTTGGCCCCGTATGTCCAGTGTGCAGCGTGCCAATTGATGAGGCTCTTGCCGAGGGGTGTAGCCTGTCCCATCACTCTTGGGATCCGGGTAGCGTGAGCGACGAGAAGCAGAGGTTGGCCACACAAACTGCAGCCCACAATGAAGCCATTTCAAGAATCCGTGCCTTGACCGCAGAACATACAACTCAACTTGAGCAACTTGGCCGTCACGAAGACAAACTCACGGCGGAGATCGATGAGCTGGTGAACAAGATCGAGGACGCCAGGAACAGGATGCGTCTGCAGTGGTTCAGTGCGAAGCAGCTTGTCGAGCAGGTGTCGGCACTGGAGCGTGCATCAGCAAGCATTGCTACCGCAAAGAAGTCCCTGGAGGGACTGGTCGGCCGCGACAATGAACTTGCCAATCTGGAGTCGAAGCTCAGAAACCGCCATAACAATACGTTATCGAGGATGGAGGAACTTTTCTCTTATGTGTGTAAAGGGCTTCTCGGGAGCCGGGTGAGTGCCTCCCTTGCGTTGTCTGGCCAAGGCCTTCAGGCTGACGTCGAAGTCGGCGGCATGGCGATGGAATCTCTCAAAGCAATCGCATTTGACCTGGCGGCAATGCTGATGAGCATCGAAGGGCACTCGATGCTGCCTGCATTCCTTGTACATGACAGCCCAAGGGAAGCTGACCTTGGAGAGGCGATATACCATCGCCTTTTCCGGCTCGTTCGCTCATTCGAGTGCCTGGGAGATGACCCACCTTTTCAGTACCTCATCACAACAACCAGCGGGCCGCCAGATGAACTCCGAATTTCTCCGTTTCTAGTCGCTGAGTTTCAAGGATCGATTGCGAAAGAGCGGCTCTTATGCCGAGACCTCGGCGGAGTGACGAATTAATGCGACATCCATTGACAGAGCCTTACAAGTTCAACGACACGGACCAGAACATCGTTGAAGCCGCGCGGCTCCTACTGCGAAAGTTGAGTGCGCCCGGAACGATCAGGCCAGCCCAGTTGGTCACTGTTGCCAAGCTGCACCATGTGCTTCTGACACTGCCCCAAGTCACTTATGGGGTCACGGCTTCCGCTACCATCTCGACTCGAATGAAATACGCCGAGATCATGACTTTGTCGTGGTGGACACTATCAGTTGATGAAGGCAAGTTGTGCATTGAATCCGGAGGCCATGAACATGATCCAGCGATCGGGGGCGACTCCTACACAACGATGTCGTGGTCCGCAAGTCCTGGAGAACGGACTGAATACAACGACCGTTGGGATGAGCTGTGGATGGTGCCTGATCTCGGATACTATCCAGACCGTAACATCGACATCGACTGCGCTTCCGGCGAATACACAGTAGAAATTACTGACAGTGACAACCCCCTACTTGAAGACAGCGAAGGTCAAGCTGTGGAAGAGAGTCCCGACAGCCAAAATGCTGAAACCTTTGATTTGCTTTGGGCATACTGTGTGGAGAACAAACGATTGGTACCAGCGCCGCCAGAATGGGCTGATCTTCACGGTATGCTGGCAAATGGGCAGCAGAACTTAAGCGGAGGTTGGGAACCATCGGCTCCGCTGATATTGGCCGCCTGGCAGTGCACCATGCCCATCGAGAAGCAACAGCGGTTAAAAGAGCACATCCAATGGGCCGCAGACCACAACCAGCTCGAAGAAGTGGGGGCATTCCTTCGCGCCTTGCCCGAAGATAGGTGGGTTCACTTTGGCGAGGCTTAGTTGAACGGTGGTAGGAATACCCGCGACCACCGTAAACTCAGTTCAGGATGGAAATCGCTCCCAACGCTCAGTCGCTCGTCTGAGCCCGTTCTGCGACCTGCAGGTATTCGCCACGCTCGAATGCCTCGCCCTCTCGTTTGCTTTCGCGAGTCCGAAGCAGCTCGGCGTGCTTCGGGGCAAACACATATTCCTCAAGAAACCGGATTCTCGATGGCGACACTCGCCGGGTGATCAGAAGGCCCTTGTGTTCCTTGCAGAACTTCTGAAGAGCCTCAAATTCAATCAGATAACTGACCCGGCCGGCCCTCGATTCCTGCCGCTCCGCCTTCAGCAGGCCCTGCTCGATCCAGGCGCTCGCCCTCGTGTATTTCACGCCGAGATGCTCGCAGATCTGCCGGAGGCTCATAGCGTCTTTGCTGAGTCTGGTATGTTCCTGTCGATACAACAGGTTATACAGCGACTTTGGGTCGTAGCCGAATCGGGTGGCCGCGGCCTGCACGCCGTGATCGCAAACATAATCGATCAGGGCATTCACGGTTCGAGGATCGAATCGCCGCCGAGATCCTGAGCCTGGGCGTTTGACCCCGTGCTTATTGAGAAATCGCCAGCACGCGCGCTTGTCGTTGCCCGTAGTCGAGGCAAGCTCCTCGCAGAGAGCAACCGGGTTCTTGTTCTGTTGAATCAGCGCAATCGCCTCTGGAGGCCATCGCCGCCAGCTTCGGCGCTTAGGACTTGAGTGGTCGGGGGAAGTAGTCATCACGCACCTCTGCCTCCATATACACACATTCGGGCAAAAATGAAGAGAGGGATAGAACTTTTTCTCGAATTATTTTGCGGACGAGCCAAAGGCAGAAGTCGTGCAATCGAGTTGCGATGAGCAATAGACCTCTCTATACATATAAGGCATTTGGCAAATGGTTTTGTTTCACGTCAAGAGAAGAAAGTTTGTTCCGTAAAGCGATTTCAGGCTAGAATGCACGCATAGGGTGCGGCGGCGTCAGCTTGGACGGTGTCGGCGCGCAAGGTTCGAGTACCCGGCGATGCAGAGTTGTTATGGATCAGAGGCCTCCCCCCTCCGCCAGCACCTACTGGTATCTGGGCTCTCCCGACCCGGATGTGGACCAGTTGTTCCGTCGCGCCTGCGCGCTCGCCTGGCCCTACGCCGTCTACTGTGCAACTCGCTACCTGCGTGATCTTCACTCCGCCTACGACCTGATGGATGAAGCGGTCGAAAACACCGAGCGCTACTATGAGCGCTTCAATCGTGAGCGAAACTCGGCACAGATCTTCTACCGCATCTTGAGCGTCATCAAGCGTCTTTCGAAACAACGCCTGAATAGCAAGCGGGAGATCGCCAGGGGCTCGCTTTACGATCTCGAGCGATTGGCGCAACGCCATGCATCTGGATCGGAAGCCGAGCAAGCCGCGTTGGTACGGCAGGTTTTGGACAAGATGAGTAAGCGCTCCCAACAGATTGCCTACTGGCGTCTGGCGGGACACAGCTGGCGGCAGATTGCTGAAGAGTTGGGCGCGAGTCACATCACTGTGCGGCGTGTTTTCCACACAGAAATTCGTGGACTTCTCTTCCGCTCTTCTGGTAACGATAGATTTGGGGGAAGAGGGGGCAGTGACCAAAAAGCAGACTCCTGAGCAGTGGTTTCTCGATCAGCTTGCCGCCTACGCCCATAGGCAACCGAGCGCTGAGAGAACTCCACAGTGTCGGGACGATTCATTTCTTCAGGCGTATGCTGCGAACCCGGATCGTTTCGCACTTTCCGATCCAGATGTGGCGCACGTGAGTTCCTGCAACCACTGTATGCCGCGTCTTCTTCAGTTTCGTGCCACCCGATCTGCCGCAAGTTCTTTGCGATCGAAGTTGGCCGGAGCTGCGGCCTTGAGCGCGGCCTTACTCTTGGTTGGTTTTCTAATTGGGACATCCTGGCGCCATCAGCGCCAGGCCATTCAACAGGCTCCTCAGTCAGCCGAACTTAATCCACCAGCCAGCCTGACCGAGCGCACGCTGGATCTCACCGAGTATGGCACGTATCGCGGCGCCGGCGAGCAGCCGGAAAAACCCCCGCTGATCCTGCCGCGCGCGTTGCTGCATATTAACCTGATTCTTCCGCGCTTCAGCGAGGCCGGGATGTACAGCATCCTGGTCGCGGCTGACCGGGGAGGAAAGAATCGCCTCGCCTGCACCAGCGGACAAGCAGTTCTCACCAACGGCCGGACAGCGGTTGCCTTCTTCATGGATTTGAGGAGCATCAAGCCCGGAGACTATTTGCTGTTAACCGAGCTCAACGGCCAAGATGATTTCTACTCCTACCCGCTAAGAATTCAATAATCTGAAGAGAGCTGCGGTCCTCCCTCAGGTCTCGCGCTGAATACACTCAATTCCGCCACCGGATCTATTGCTATGCCGCCAGTCTCGGCGTGGGTCTGCCGCCACCCGGTACAACGGACGCCTCCATGGGTTGAGTTTGCAACGAAGGCAGCTTCATCCGCACCAAAATCGTGCGTATGTTGATCAACCGATAACTTCCGAGCAACTGTTAATCCTCTCGGAACCCGGAGATAGCGGAAAATAGTCGAGAAGGCGACTTTCGAGGATCTAACTGTGTAGCCCGCTTGTACCTAATGAGCCGCCGCTCACTCTTTAACACCTCCAAGTGTCAAAGCAGAGCCCAAGATGTCAGGAGGGAATGTCAATTGGATATTCATTTCACTAAGAATGGACGGTATTCCGGCGAACGTTTTTACCTCAAGTCGGGTATAGTCTGCTTGGACACAGAGCACTTTGCAAGGTTCGTGCTGCCCTGACGCGCTCGTTGGACGCCTCTTCGTGGGAAAGCCGCACACGGCATCACAGCCCGGATGACTCCGTGGATTACCTTGAGCGGCTCTACGGCCTGGAGGACCCACTCGCTATGTGATCGGCGCGGTCCCTAGTTCCGCACGCATTCTCCGGTCCGCGGCATCGGCTTTCTCTTTGTCCATCGCCCGGACCACTGCAAAGGCTGTTTGCGCGGCATTGAACGCTTTCTGTGCGTCCTGCTTTGTGTATTCCACGTTCCCCCAGTGCATGATCTGGTTTCGCCGCGTGAATAGTTCGGCGCTGATGTGAGCCGACTTCATTTCGATGACCGGCACACCTAATGACGTTCTGCTCTGTGCTGCTAAGTCATCCACCAAACTATCGAAGGGTTTACCCATCAAATAGTTCGACACAAAATTCGCGGAATTCGCAAAGCCGCCCGGCTTGGTCCCTCTGCGGTAGTCTCGCACCCACGCTTCGCGGACCGCATCCGTCGCGGTTCCGTAGCCGTGCTCAATTTCTCTCCACTTCAAGTAAACACGCGTGAGCGCAGTTTCCACGGCCATCGCGCCACAGATGATGGGCATCGTGAAGTCCCCGCTCTCCAATTCCGCTTGGCTGCGATAGAGAAGCCGCTCCCCGACAATGCTAATCGTCAACGGGTCAATAACGTGAATCGTTGCCCCGCATGTGCATGTTGCTGGCGGGAAGGTTAGCTGTCCATATCCGAGGGCGCGGAAATCACACCCACAAGCTGAACACGAAACCGGAACTGTGAACTTCACATCTTGCCTCAATGGAGCGATTCTGCTCTCCGGGTCTACGCAATCGCGTCCCGTTCACTAGTTCAGCCGTGGGCCGCTACACTTGAATGGTATTCTCAAGCGCCAGTGCAATCTCCACTACCGCTGTTGCAAGTCCATCCATGTCGTGCGAGAGCGTCATGACAGCGTGCCTTTTGCAGAAAAACTTCTCATGGCGTCCATCTACGCTATGAAGGATCAATTCCGCCGGGTGTTGGTTTATGCCGGGGCCAATTTCGTATTGGCAATTTCTCGGCCCCGCATTGTGGTCCATTATGTACGGCTCGATTATTGGCATTGTGTTTGCCTCCAGTGTGATTCTCCCATCTAGTCTAACTCGGAATCGCGTTTTAAGCACCGGAGGTTACCGCCGATTAAGGATGCCCTTGATTGCAGACGTTAGCTCCTTCTCGATTACGCCTGAGTCAATGGCGTCATCGTGCCCGATGCGGAGAATCACGTCTTCCCGGTACTGATTCTTCTCATCCATGCGGCGCACAATGAGCACTAGCGGGTCCCTTGGGTGGTCACCCTTTTTGATGCCCGCGGCGCGTGCCTTGAATACCTCCGTGACTAACTCAACCACGCTCTTTGCCAGTGAAAGGACACCCGCTGTCACGGCCAAGTAGAGCAATAGCTCCGGGCCACTTTCGTGTTCAATGACCTCCGTGTGTTCTGGCGGCCGTCTGAGTCTTGCGTCAACGATTTTGTATGCTTCAGGCGAGTGTTCCCGATGAAAGCAGCCGGACTCCACGCGAACCTTGATTGAGACAACGTCGCCGTTGCCCGTCTGTCTGCGCTGAAAATCACTAACGGTATGCCGAAAGCCCCTTAGCCAAAGTTCATCCACCATGAGTGTGCGTGCCCTTCGATCAAAGCTGAAACCACTGCCGTGGTGTAACCACGCTCAATGGTTGGCTCCGCTTTACGCTGTAGAACTTGCGAATGTGCGCAAAGGTGGTAGGGGCGCTCAGCATGTTGTCAATCGTCTCGCGTGCGTATTTGTCGCCGATGAGCAATTCGAGCACCTCGTTTAGATACTCTCTCTGAATCTCTTTAGACACTCCTGCGAATGACCGCTCGTTCAAAATCGCGGCCGCAATTTCGAGAAGGTTCATCAACTCGCACAGTTCGTACCTCTTGGCGTCCTCTGTCTTCTCGGAGAGGAACCTCTGAAAGGCTTGGCGGGATGCCTCATAGAGGGTGACAAGCGTCGCAACCGATGCGTTTCTGTTGCCCTTATAAATCGCCAACATCGCAACTAAAAGAGCGAGAATCGCAACGATGAGAGCCAAAAGTGCGATTTGGTCAGAGGTCTGCAAGCCTCACTTCTCTTGACTCGGGGATTGGGGCCCGCTGTTCCCCGATTGTCCGGTTTGGCCTTGGCTTTGACCCGATTGTTGGTTCTGGACTTGCTGTTTGTAGTGCGCGGTTGTCAGCGTCCTCTGCAAATGCGAAGTCGTTAGACTGTCATTTGCCATTACCTTCTTGTCACTCATTTGCTCTCCGTCTTGGCTGATGAAATGGGGCGCTTTCCGCCCGATGCTGTACTGCGGGGCTTGACCTGGACACTCTGCCTCTCCGCACCTTGTAGCGTTTGCTTCAGATGAGCAGTGGTCAATGATTCTGCCACCAGCATCTCTTGGATGTGCCCGGTGGTCAAAGTAAGCGCCTCTTGCTCTACCGCTTCTTTGAGGTGTTGCGTGGTGAGCGAGTCTTGAGTCCGAGCACGATGCGATTTGCGGTTGTCCTCAGTCACGGTCCCTCTTTGGCAACTGAAATAGATGCACTGATTTTACGCTCTTGCAAATGTGAAAAACAGAGCAAAAAAGTTTGCAAAGGGGGTGGCGTACACTCCTGGCATGAGCGATATTCCGCTTGTATGCAAGAACTGCGGGGCCAGAACCTTCAAAGTCCATTCAAAGCCGAAGACGCTGGACGATTTTGACGGCGCAACCTGCCAGAAATGCGGGACGAAGACGACCAAGAAAGACATCGAAGTCCTGGCCAGCACTATCGCTTTGGACGTCCTGAAGAAAGCAGGATTCAAAGCCAAGTTGTACCCCTGTCTTGCATGGCTGCCCCATGGCCCTGCGACGGCTGGTGGCATTTCATTGTAACCAGCAACTCTGGTGTAAACAGATTTACGCGCGCCACAGCAACCGAATTCTCAATTGGCAATTTAAGCGTCCGCACGGTCGCTGCGCTGGGGTGTGGCACGGTCAAACTTTTCGACCAGATCGGCCCAGTATTCGAGACGATTCTGGCATCGTGTACAGATGGCCAGATGCTTTGCACGATCTGTCAGAAACAGATTGCGGGCATCAAATGCGAAGGTGCGAATTTCATCCTCTGAATAGCAGGCGAAATCAGCCTCGTTGAAATGCGGCTTAGCGTGATCCATCCTGAGGATTTGTGATTTTCGTTGCGCCACCATGTCATCGAATTCGATCTGGCGCGCCGGCGCCTTCCTCCACGCGTCGTCGTCGCAGGCCCAGAGATCTTCAAGCTGAGCGCTAGCGTTCAGAGCCAGATAGCGAACTGCGTCCTCGCGGCCCTGAAAGACCTTGCTCTGATCGGCCAACGCGGATCTCGCGATCTGCGCAAGGCCGAGAATCTCATCATCGGAATAGGTGCTTGTCTGATCTTGGAAGCTCCTCACCTCCTCTCTGGCAATCTGCGCAAACTCCGAATCCCGATCCACCGTCTTCGCGACTTCAGAGGTCAGAGCCGGCAGTTCGATCCGCGTTCCCGGCGCCGCGTCCCAGGCCGGGTGGTTGCTAGTGTACATTCCCGGATCGAAGACATCGATCAGGGACTCCTTGTGGTCGTCGGGGCCGCGAAAGCGGTTCAGCATATCAAGAAACCAGGCCAACTGCGCTGGGCTCAAACCCTGGGCAGCGGACTTTACGGACTCTTCCCGGTAGGCGTCAAAACTCCCCATGAGAGAGCTCGGCAGCTGGAGCTGGTTCAACTGTTCGATCATTTGATCCATATCTGTGGTTGGGTAGTGCATACCTTTCTCTCCTTCCTTGTGGGCTTGTTTTCCCACGAAACCCAACCTCTGTCAAACCGGCCGCGAGGCGGGAGCACTCTGATCCCGAAACTCACGCAGAATCCTACGCTTACCGTAAAACTCAATCAGACAATCTCCGCGCATGCCTTCGCTCAGTGGAACATCCCATGAGAGTGCTTCCATGCTCCGCCCTCCCTGCCGGATGCGCACCCATCTATTCTTGACGCTCTGAATCTCGACCATCCGAAGCAGGAAAACCGGCGCGCGATTTCCCTCCCCGAATGGCTCAAGCTGAGAGAGCTGTTCATTGAAGCGGCTTCCGAGCATCGGCAGGATGATCTCAGCCTCAGCCCGAAGGCCGGACTCCGGCTTGAGCCCGGCCGATTCGACCAAGCGGACAAACTCCTCTTCGAAGACTCCAACGTGCGCGCGTGGCATGGTCAGTCCGACGGCCTGAGCGTGGCCCCCGAATCGGGTCAGGAATCTCTGGAAGGGGCGCAGACCTTCCACCATGTCGAAGCCCGCCACGCTTCTTCCCGATCCTTGGACAAATCCCGGCGTGGACGAAGGAACCAGAACGATGCTGGGAACGGAGAACCGTTCGACACATTTGCTGGCAAGCAGGCCGGCAATCCCTTTTGGGCAGGACGCGCGATAGACTGCAAGCGCGGCGGGGATTGGATGATGAAGGGAGTCAGTCAACTTCTTGAATTCGAGGCCAACCTGCCTTCGCCGCTCGAGGTTCAGCTGGTTGAGCGTTTCGACCCTTTTGCGTGCGGCCTCTTCATCCTGAGCAGCTTCGAAGACGGCCAGCGCCAGCGCCGGATGCTCCATGCGTCCAGCAGCATTGATTCGAGGCGCGACTCCGAATGCCACGTCGTGCGAGTCCGGCCGTGCCGGATCGTTGCACGAGACTCTCACGAGTTCCCGTAATCCGCAGTGCCTGGCCTGCGCCAGTTGACCCAGCCCGAGCCTTGCCAACGTCCTAGTTCCATTGACCAGCGGGACACAATCGGCAATCGATGCAATGGCTGCATACTGGCTCAGACCTCGCAGCAGACCTTCCACCCGCCCATCCTTCCAGCCGGCGCGGCTCGCCAACGCCCATCCGAAGATGGCGGCAAGCCCGGCGCCACAGAACTCTGGAGACCAAACGGCGAGGGTCTTGGCCCGCTCTTGAATACGGTGGTGGTCGATCACAAGAACGTCAATGCCCAACCTCTGCGCCAGCAGGACTGATTGGTAGGCATTGATGCCGTTGTCGACAGTTATCAGCAGATCTGTGCCAGCGCGAGAGAGCCGATGGACTTGATTTGCGCTCAAGCCGTAACCTTCATCGCGGTGAGGGAGGTAAGCTCTCGGCGCGGCTCCCAGGCTGCTAAGGACGCTACGCAGGATGTGCGTGCCAAGCACGCCGTCGCAGTCATAGTCGCCATGGATGGAGATTCTCTCCTTCGCCCGGATGCCTCTATACACTCGATCGACGGCCTGCTCCAAGCCAGGGATCGACAGCGGATCGGGAAGAGCGCTCCAGGATGGAGTTTGGACAAAGGAATCAACGTCTTCGACTCCGCGTCCGATGAGGACGTCTAGCAATGGCTGGCACAGAAACATTTCTCCTCCTCGTGGCGCTGAAGTTCCGTATTGAGCGATAGTTCTATGCGTAGAGGCCTTGTTAGTCGATAACATACGCATTCGTCTAGTAAGCGAGCCGGGCTGCCAGCAAGAAAAGATTGGCGCGAGTGTTCCCTTAGACACCATGATCGGACTGTAATTAAACTCGCTTCGTTAGGATCCTGAATGGCGGTTTTGCGCGGGTTTCAATGGCCATCGCAATTGGTACGCTACACAATATGTTCATCGGACTCGAAGACCGCCGGTCCCGAAGATAGGGCTTATGCGCTATTGGTGGATCAACCAAGACCAGACCTTTCGCCACGAGATCACTGGCGGATACCTTTGGTCACAGACGCACGGAGAGGGGCACCAGATGTATCCTGCGAGGACGGATGGTAGATTTGAAGATAAGTCAGGACAGGCGCGGCCGTCACTGATCGAAGCTCTCTCTTCAGGTTCGGATGGTAAGGCAAGGGCAGCAAACGGGACGGCAATGCAGGGTACCTAAAACACGCAGGCCCCGAATATATATGAGTCAAAGGAGACGATCCATACGATGCGACTTCCAGCTCAGACCGAATATGCTCCATATTATCGTCGCCTCAGGTATCGCTTGAATTGCGGACGCGAAGTATCCGTTCAGGGGTGTCACATAAGCCCTTCAACGCTCGAATTCATCGAAGGAAGCATAAAGTATATTCGCGACGAAATTATCGAGCGACTTCCGGAGAGAACGCGAGAGCAGTTTCCGTGGGGGAAAACAAACGGTGTTTTCGTCAAGCCCGTGCCAGAGGGAGAATTGCCCGTCTATGCATTCATGGTGCATTTGGTCTGCTACGAGTTCGTGTCCGATCCCGGTAACGACATGTCAAGCCTCGTCGTTTGCTGGCTGGGAGATGACATTGAAACAAGCTTGCCAGAATTAATAGACCGCGAGATCTGTTCTGTCGAATGGGACAAGTACGCTGTGGACGGCCAAATCTAGCGGATTGGCTTTGCTCTGCTCATCTGCGTAAATCTCAGACAAGCTGGCCTGCCCGACGCTGAAATCTGTGATTGTGCAGAGGCGGGCCTGACTGGGGTATCCACCTACGCTCTTTAGCTGTGCGTGAGTTGCTTTTCATCCGCCATTTAATTAATCCCAAAGACGGCGAGCGCGCCTCAAGACCCGAATGCGGAAGCGAATACGCGGGTGTGAAAGAGATCAATGCCCGCAACAATCTGTTCACCGTGGTGCGGGCCGATGGCACGGAGCGTACCTACAATACTAGCCAGCAGTAGGGTGTCTCTGTTTATGGCGAGGAGCCGCGCAGCTTGTCAGTTTGCGACCGCATCGAGTTCACCGCGCCAAATCAGGAGTTGAAGATTGCGAATCGAGAGCTTGGCAGCATCGAAGGCATCTCTCCAAATGGAGCCATGACGCTCAAGTTGGACAATGGACGCGAAACGAGTTTCGACCCCCAGCGTCATCCGCATTTCGACCAGGGTTATGCTGTCACGAGCTATTCGAGCCAGGGCCAAACCGCTGACCGCGTTCTTATCCACGTTGACACAGAACTCGGGGTCAAGGATCTGCTAAACAATCGCATGGCCTATGATTCGGTATCACGCGGCCAATGGGATGCGCAGATATTCACGAATGATCGCAGCGCACTGAAGGAAGCTCTCAGTCGAGACATCTCGCACGAAAGTGCGCATAAACCGGAGAAAGCTATTTCTCCCGTAGAAGAGGATATTGCACAGTCGCCGCAACCTGCGCGCGCTCAAGGGATGGAAGTCGGCATCGGCGTTTAGGCCAGTTTCATTTGACTATAGTTTCGATCTCTGGACACTGTGGAAGACGTGGCAGCGCAGCCGAAAAGTGGAAACGCGCATTGGCTTGTTGGCATCAACTACTTTGCGACCCTCCGTGGTCCGAGAGTCCGGGCCTGCGGTACCCTGTTTCTCGCGTGGGGAAATGAGCCACTTGTCCCCACCGTAGTCTAAACTGACTTCAGTTCTACAGACTCGAATATTCCGTTAATGAAAGCCTCTCTTTCATATTCACAAAATTCGCCGACTTCCTCGATTGACCCGACTTCGTAGAAATCCCTTGCCCTACAAGCCCCGCCACAAATATAGCGAAGCTGACAAGCTGAGCACTTGCTAAGCGTGTCGACGTTGACGCTTCGTAATCGTTTGAGAACTGGCGATTCGTAGTAGATTTCAGTCAAGGAACGTTCTCGAATATTTCCGGCCTTAAACTCCTCCGCATGGAGCAGTTGGCACGGATAGACATCGCCGGTCTCTGAAATGCTGATTTCGCGTTCCGCTAACGCGCATCGGCGAACTCCCCGTCCCCTGATTGATTCAAGCGTCCTCGCAATCATCCCCATTGGAGCTACGCCATCGACAGATGCGAGGGCATCGTAATACTCAAGACCAGTTAGAGAAAGATCTACCTTATCTTGACCACGTCCCGCTTTGAACAGCGGTTGCAGCGCCAAACGGGAGCCGAAACGAGAAACCATCTTTGGAATATCGCTCCGATTTTCCTTCGTTACGGTCATGGCGACGATAACGTTAGTTTCAAGGCCAACCAGGAGGTCGATTGCTCGAATCACCCTCTCAAAATTATTCTTACCGCGCGTCGCCGAATGTACCTCTTCGCTGCTGCCGTCGAGGCTGATCTTGACCATGTCCGCGACTTTACTAATGCGCTCTGCGTTCTTCTCGTTAATCAGCGTTCCATTGGTGAGGATTTGCACGACATTGCCGGACGCCTTAACCATTTCCGCGAAGTCGAGCGTATATGGATTCAGTAATGGTTCCCCGCCGGAGAGAACATATTCAACAGATCGTGAAATTGATGAAACGCCACCCGCTATCGCCTTCAAATCTTCAAGGGAAAGCACGTCAGACGGCTTACCACTTTGGGCGTAACAGTAGTTGCAACTTAAGTTGCATTGATTGGTCAACTTTAAGTAGATGCTGCCAAGAGACGGTTTATCTCGCCGTTGATCTTCACGGGTCACTACCTCGGGATTTTCGTCTTCCAGGGAAGCGGAGTCCACAAGAATGCCGCGACTCTGTGCCTCAGAAAAAAGTACTTCGGTTTCAAGTTGGAGAGTTTCGGGGATCGACATTGACCCGAGGATGTCTTCTATTGTTGAACTGCCGTCGCACCGCGACAGCAAGACAGCCCCGTTGCGGTTAACCACAATCCAATCAGGCCCGGAGGGTCTAAGGAAGAGGTGCTTTTCGCCTTTCTCGGCATACAAGACTTCGTCGGAGAGCTTCAAGAAATCGAAATGATTAGCCATTCGTTAGCTACCGCCGCAGTTTGAACCATAGCTGCACTTTCCACCACCGCCAGTGCAATTTGAGCCATAGCTACACTCTCCGCCACCCCCTGCGCAATCCGAACCGTAACTACACTTTCCACTCCCGCCTGCTGTGCAATCTGAGGCCTTTCCGCACTTTCCGCTGCCGCTGCCCCCGCAGTTCGAACCGTAGCTGCACTTTCCACCCCCTCCCGCGCAATTTGAGCCGTAGCTACACTTTCCGTCGCCCCCAGCACAATCTGATCCGTAGCTGCAGCTCCCCGCGCCCTCTGAATCTCCTGACGACATTAGGGATTTCCCGATCCAGACTCCCTGTCCCGCCGCGAGCGTTGATGCTGCAAGAGTTCCAACCACGCCCCCAGCGGAAACCAATGCGGTCCTTAAGAACCTTCTACGGCTCTCGGTTGAGTCTGACATTTCCCCTCCTGAGTGGCACCCGAGTTGGTTGACATTTCGCTTCGACCATAGCTCCGCCTGCCGTGAGTGTTAGGCGTTGGTAAGTGCGGCTGTCGGTGACGGTTATCACTACCGGATTCATCACCTTTTCCTTGCTACCACTTGCGCCAAGCAACACTATTGTCTATCCCATCCTTCGCGCCTTGTTTGGAGTTGGGCCAGCACGAGACTCGGCTGAAAACGCTAAAGCTCCGATCACGATTTATTCGACAACTTCTCAAAATCGAAATACTGGCGCACGTTTTCGGCCTTAGCCCCGGTTGAAAGCTCAAGGCTCACCATCGAGATTTAAGCCCCGGCAGGCTTCCGACCCACCCGTTCATCATTCAAAGTTGTTTTCCGCACACATCGAAATGGCGGTAGACTGAGTGCACAGATCATTTGAGACTGGGGATTATTCCATGCGAGCCTTCGTTTTGGGAACCCTTTTGGTTGCCTCTGTTAGCCTGTTTGGACAAGCCACGGACACTGCAAAGCAGGTCTACGACTCCTCGCAGAACTCTGTCTTTCTGATCTACCTTAACGATAGTTCCGGTTCACCAACGGCCCTTGGAAGCGGGTTTCTAGTCGGCTCGCGCATGCTGGCGACCAACGCACATGTTGCTAACGCCGGCAGTCCAGTTCTTTCGGTAGGACCTGTCCGTATTCCGCTTAAGGTCCTCCGTACTGACGAGGAAAACGATCTGGCGCTTCTTACCATAGATGCAGACCTGACTTCGAAACCGTTGCTCCTATCTACCTCCGCAGTTTCGCCCGGAGAGCAGATCTTTGCAATCGGTAATCCTGAAGGCCTCGAAAAGACCATAAGCCAAGGGATAGTTTCCGGACTGCGAAAGAAGGACAATCGCGACCTAATTCAAATCACCAGTCCAATCTCGCATGGCTCATCAGGTGGACCGATCTTGAACGCAAAGGGAGAAGTGGTTGGCATTGCGGTTGGGGTTTTGGAAAACGGGCAAAATCTCAACTTTGCTGTTCCAGTTGTTTACCTCAAGGCGCTGATTGAGAATAGCATCCATAAAGCCTCCGGAATTGACCCGAAGGTTTCGGTTGCCGAAGCAAAAGGATTGCAGGACCAGAGAAGCCGCCTTGAATACTCGAATGATCCCACTTCCGACTATCAGCAATTCGGCCATCGGATCAAACAGATCATGGCCGACCTTCTCCGGGATTCAAACAGTGAAGAGGTATTAACTGACGTAGCTTGCCTTGGGACGAAGTCCTTCGAATTCAGTGACGACGGGATGGCAGCAGCGAAGAAGCTCAATCAGTTAAAGCCCTCCGCCGGCCACAGAGCACTGCTTTCCTATCTTCTGTTTGATCGCGCACAAGACGAATACATGGTATCGCTTTTCAGCGAAAAGGACAGTCCGGGGCAAGCGAATGCGAAGGCTGCCTCTAAAGAATTCTTCGAGGACGCAGGTCGGGAAGCGGCTGACTCCAGAAAGCTTGCAAAAGGAACGGATTACCTGCTTGCAAGCTTTGTTCTTGGCGCTGTGAAGGACAATGAGGGTGCATACTCCGAAGCTGCAATGATCCAGACTCCCGTTGCAAATGGGCACCTCATGGTCTGCGGCGTAGATATTGTTCAGCTCGCATACAAGAATCTTATCGGCGAAACCGCCAAAGCAAAGAAGCCGGAGGAAGCTGAAAGGTGGTTCCGCCAGTATGCGGCAAAATATCAGCCGACGGGCTACGATTGGGACATTGAGGGAGACCGTAGAGAAGAGGCAAAAGACTTCTCCGCAGCCGCTGATGCATACGAAAGGGCCGCGGCAGGTGGCGACTACTATGCGTACGACGCCTGCTATGCATCCGCGGATCGCTACAAACAGGAGGTTACAGACCAAGTTAATGTTCTCGCTGATGGCAGAAAATGCGTTGAAGGCTCCGTCAAGAACACGAACAAGGACACAGAGCATTTTTTTAAGCAGGCCCTTCCTGTTGTCTATCGGGATATGGCGGATGTGTTGGACTCGCGAGGAGCATATCCATCTGCATTGGAATACATAAAGGAAGCAATATCCGCAGATCCGCAAAATGCATATGGCATGCATCTGGAATCGCAGATTCTTGAAAACATGCAGAGGTACTCTGAGTGCACCTCGGCCGCTCAGGAGGCGGTGCGGCTATCCGACGGCGCCTACCCGTTCATGCAGTTCCAACTGGGACAGTGCTACTTCGACTCGGGGAATTGGAGCCAAGCCGCATCAAGCTATCGAATCGCCGCTGAAGCCAACAAAAGTGACGTAGCCGCAGCATTCAACCTCGGCCTTTCCCTTCAGAGGCAAGGTTTCGGCGCAGATGCACGCCAATGGTTTCGTGAAGCTCTCAACAGGAATCCAAGTAGTGAGCTGCGAGGGAAGATAATGGCTCAACTGCAATAGGTCATTTCTTTGAAATCGGCTCCTTTGACGGTCAACTGCTGCCAAAAGGCAATGCATTCGTTGGGCGCCGGTTGTGCGTGCGCAATTTGATTAATCTCCAAACGCCCCTGGGACCTTGATCGATAGTGCGCCAATATCGTCTCCGAGCCGGAACAAAACGGGGAAACGATGCGGCCGCAACAGATGTGCAACCCGCCAGCGAAGTCGCATGATTTACACATAAAATTACACATTTCGCAATTTTCAAATTGTAATGTGTTATTTTTCAGTAATTTGCAACCAGACGCAGCGGACTTAAAATCCAGTATGCCCAACAATAGGAAGTTCGATCCAACCAAGCGATTCTAAAAAATGAGTTCGTTCGCCGCCACGAAGATAGGCCCAGCGAACAAGATCCCTCTTCATCCATCTGAGTGGCAGCTAACTGGCGCCAAGTGCCTTGAGACGAGCCTGCGCGAGTACCCAAGTACTCGTTGGGTTAATTCGGCCTTCTGGCCTTTCAACCTTGCGGTAGGCTTCGATAGCCGCGTCAGTAACACCATATTGTTCATAAATGGAGGCCAGCGCATACCAGACCGAGGAGTTCGGCTCGGAGAGGTGTTCCTCTGCCATCGCTTTCAGCAGCAGATCGCGCGCTTCGACGGTTCGGCCCTGATTGGCATAGATGCAGGCCAGGGTGTGCATCTCATTAAAGCTGCCGTTATGAGTTAGCGCGTTGGCCTGTTGCGCTTCCTTGATGACTTCGGCATCGATCTTGTTATCGAAGAGCGCCGTCCAGGCATATCCGTTGTAATCGTTGGATGTTGCTTTGCCATTATCGAAGAGCTTTTGGCGGGTTGTGCGAGCCAGCTCGAAGTTCCCTTGCGCTTCGGCACTACGCGCCTTCAGGCGCAGCAGAGTTTCATCGTCGGGATGCTTGTCAAGCTGCGAGGCAAGAATCAAGTTCGAGTTGGTCCACTCTTTCATCATCGCGTCTGCATCGGCTACAAGTTCGATGGCCACATAGGAATCTGGATATTTAGCAATAACTTCAGAACTGATGGATCTGAGAGCCGCGCCATCCTGTACGGTCCTGTAGCCAGCACCCAGAAGCAACTGAAGGTTCAGGCGCTCTTGTTCGTTTGTCGCAATCTTCATCTCTGCTTCGAGCGCGGGTAGCAACTCGCCGATGCCGGGATTATCTGCCACCAGCGAAGCAGCAGCACGCACCATTGCCTTGTGATCGGCGGCATCGCCGACAGTCCAGAAGCGGGGCAGCAGCGGCCCGGAGAGCGGGTCATCGCCACCGCCCTTGTGCATGCGGTCGCGCGTCCAGTCAAGCAGAGACCGCGCCTCTGAGTCATGGCCAATGCTTAACAGATAGAGCGCTTCGTTGCCTGCCTCAGATGGCGTCGTGCCGTCGGTGACGACCTTGAAATGTCCATCTTCTTTCACCACAAAGAAATTCTGTGCCTTGGTCCCAAGGCTGTGCATGGTCACCTTGTAGCCGCTGGAATCGTCGCCTTGAACACTGAATTTGAAATTGCCGGCTATCAGGTCAAGCAAGGCGTTGGCGGGCAGGTCGGAGCTTGCTGCCAGGTCATGCAACATACCGCGGGTATGATCGGACTTCTCGAGATTGCGTTGCCACTCGAGAGCGGAGCCGTAGGCGTGGCGTGCGAGCAGTTCGTTGGCAAGCTTCTCATCCAGTTGGCCAGCGATGACGGCCAGCATCATGTGCTGAACCGCGCTGCGCGGATCGGTCGAAGGAAGATAGCCGCCATCCCATCGGGTGAGCTGACGGAAGACGCTGATACGCTGAGTCGTGGCTGCAGAGTCACTTTGCCCCGCCGCGCTGGCTGAAAGCATCTCAGCCGCCTCGGGATACATGCGCAAGTAAAGGAGCTGATTACCGGCTGCGGCAAGAGCAGCGCTGCGGCCATCGGCGCCGGCTGTCAGATGATCTGCGCGCGCGATACCGGCAGCGATACCCTTTTGTCCGCCTTCCATCGCGACGGTAGCAGAGATGCCGAGAGCATTGCGATTGACCGACGAAGGCAGCTTGTCCAACTCCTCTAAGAGCGCCTTGTACTGATTACTGTAGAGCAGGTCGTAGAGCAAATTGTTCTGATACTGCTCGCCAGTATCCTTGTCCTTGTCGAGCAGCGAACGGAAGAGGCGCACGGCATCGGGCAGGGCTGCATGTGGGCTGTAGCGGTTTCCGTTGTGGTCGTACTCGTCAAGCAGTCCAAGATTGATGATGTTGCTGCTGTCGTCCGGATCGAGTTCAAGAGCCCTCTTGTAAGCTGCGGCCGCGCAATCCCAATCAAAGCCTTGACCGTACTGAATGCCCATGGCATTAAACTCGCAGACCCAGCCAAGGGTTTTGAATGCGACCGCCGATTTGGGATCCAACCTTGTTGCCCGCAGAGCCTCGGCGCGGGCCCGGTCGCCCATGCCGGCTTTGAGCAGCGCATAGGCTATCTGTGCGTGTTGAAGCGCCTGGGCGGGATGTTGTGCGATCAGCGCACGGTCGGCAGCGAGAGCCTCGCGAATCTTGCCCGCGGCTATTAGTTTGGATCCCTCCTGATCGAACAGGATCGTGATCATGTCCTCTTTGGAGGCGGCCAGCACAGCATCGCGGAGAGCAAGAGCTTCATCTACCGAATAGTGCGGCTTGCCGCTGCTGAAACGCAGATCGGCGGTAATGATCCCTTTTGCATCCTGCTCGTAGTGTTCCGTCAGAACTGCCGGACCCATCTCAATTTTCTTCTCCTCTGGCAATGCGCGCAAGATAAACCCTGCCGGAGGAGTAATGCGATAGCGCCATTCGGTGAGGAAGGGATGCACATCATACGTCGTGGCGCGCGCAGCGACCGCTCGCTTCTGATCGTCTTCCTTCTGCGGGGTGAGCTTTTCGCCCTTGAGTTTTGGGTCCGTGCTGAACCAGTCAGGGAGCCGATTGAAGATGCCGGAAAATGGAATGGCGAGTGCGGCATCTTCAATTTGCGTGTTACCGCGCTTGGCCTCGGCCATCTCCAACTTGAGCACGAAGGGCTTGGTCAGGTCCTTTCCATCACCGCGGTCGACTCGCGTGAGTGCTTTGGCGAGGTACTGATCGCGCGCATAGTCTTCCAGACTTTTGCGCTTCTCGCGCGTGTCGGCTTCGCCGAAGTCGGAGCGGTAGTCAGCATCGACAGAGCCTTCGGAGACCGAGGTCTCGGTGATGTGCGCGGGGCCGTAGGGCGCCATCTCCACCTCTCGCAGCTCGGTCAGATGATCATCTTCGGGCTTGAACTCCGGCGTGGTTGTCAATGAGGTTGTGCCTTCGGCGATGATGAGTGCTTGTCGGCCCTGGTCCATTCGCGGCAGCCAACCCACTTGCGTGTACTCGGCGGTGGCGTCAATCCAAAGAGGTGGCGCCCCCTTGTCGTCTGCCTGCACATAGACAATCGCATGGTCGAACAGGTTCATACCGGAAAGTTCCGCTGTCACGTCACTGCCTGGACCGGTGTCAAGCAGCACGATACTTGCAGGAATGCCGACGGCGCGCAACATGGCAACCAGCACGGCTGCCTTGTCTTTGCAGTCGCCGTAATGGTGCTTGATGACATCGGCTGCCATCGCCGGCTGCAAGCTTGCCTGGCCGAATTCAAGTCCGGTATAGCGAATCTCTTTGTGCAGACGCGAAACCAAGCTCTGAATCTTCTCAAGACGTGCTGCGGGCAGGTTGGACGGAAGCAGCGACTTCACCTTTTCAGGATCGATGTGCGCTTCAGCCAATTGCCGATAGGCATTGGCTACTTCGGCCCAGGACTCGCCCGTGGAGAACTCAATCATCGGGTTGAGATCGTCGTGAGTATTTAGCTCGATGTCGGAGTCGGCGCGCGCGGGCAGGTAGCCTTGCACGAATTGCAGATGGCGCATGCCGTTTTGTTCGCTATCGGTGACTTTTACCGTGTCGAGATGATGCACGCGATATTGCAGCTTGAGCTTGCTGGGTGCTTCGATCAGAAGCTCCGAGCGCACAATCGGTACACTGCGGGAGGCGGGATCGCGATAGATGCCACCACCGACAAAGAAAGGCTGTTTGTCCTCTGTGACGGTCTCCTCTTCCACAATGGCGCCGATGGCGAGCGCGGGAAGCGGGGCTTTGCGGATGCGATCATCGGTGTAGACGCTGTTGTCATCGTCGGATGCTGGACCATCGATGACAGTCTTTGGATCGAGTTGGCTGACTCGCCCATCGGGTAGAATCACCCGGGCATGTATATCCGGCTGGTTCTGATGCCAGGGCGCGTAGTGGGCTGAGGTCTTAGCCCAGTTATCGACGCCTGCCTGTGTCTCGATGCGGAAAGTGAGCGAATGACGATAAGTGACGCGGCCCTCGGCGTCGATCCGGTAACTATCTCGCTCAAAGAGGACGGTCGCATCCATGAACTTCTCAGGGGTGATCTGAGCGGCAGCCTTCTGCACATCGGCTGCCGAGGCCTGAAACGCAGGCCCGACGAGAGGCCAAACTGGCTCCTGCCCATGGGCGCCATCAACCGCCAACATGCTGCAAACAAAGGCCACAATGACAGAGGTTACGAGCGAAGACCGTGTACCATAAGTACGCATCGAATGGGCTTCTTTTCATTAAACTTGAGTTGCTTCCATCTTATCGCGAATGTGATGTAAAGACATCGATGGCGGAGTTTACGGCGAACACCATAGTTTGGGTGCAAATTGGGGGCAGAATCGTCTCGCAAAGCGGCCTTCACGCAACGCGCAGATGGTCGCCGCGGTAGACTTCGGCTCCGGGTACTGTGATTTGGCTTTGAATGGCTTGTTTGATCGCCTCGGAGCTCGGCGCAGCATCTCGGACACAGGGAACGAGGAGCTGTTGCAACTCGCTGGATACGGAAGAGACGATCTTCTCCCAGAGCTGCCCGTCAATGCGTGCCTCGATGTTCCTGAAACACATAGGTACTTGCGCCTCATCCGTGAACCGCACCGAGTCTTGGCTGTTCTTCTGGATCCGCAGGGTGAACTCCCGCCCCTCAATCTTTTTGAGTTCGCGGCTCTTGAGGTAATACATAACGATGTTCTTGGTCTGGGTAACTTTGCGATCACAAGTGCGCGCACGGTCTTGTAGCCGACCTGCTTCACTCCGGCAGTACTGGACCCGAGCTTCCATCATGCGAAGGAAGCGCCCGATGCGGTCTGCTTTTTCGCCGTGGGCCTCGCAGAATTGCTGAAAGCGCTCTACCACCTCGACCGACGCTTCGCCGCGATTTTCAATCTCGTCCTCGATCTCGTCGAGAAGCGCGTCGAGTTCCTCGTCAATCTCAAACAATGAATGCTCTTGGGCAATTGATGCCATGGAAACCTCCCTGAAATCCGATCAGACGCTGTTCTCGAATCTAAAACTGCACCCACTACCCGGCAGCCGCATCACATTCATAATCACATCGAGTGTGCTATTCTCACGGCGACTTCCAAACCGCTTGACGGCCGGAAGGGAAACACCTTGCGATCTGTTTCGTTCCAGATTCCTTTTTCCGCAGTCTTCGTTGTTGAGTCGGCTCCAAGGTACTTACCTTGGGGCCGATTGCACTTGATCGGATAGGGTGCCGCGTCCCACAACTCCTATCCCGTCCGCTACAGATTGCCGACCTCCAGTTTCAAGGCTCGTTCCGCGTCCATAGAAGCCGCCCTGGGCTGCGCGGAGTCAAGGGTTGGAATTGTTGGATCAATGCGGCAGACGCTGAGCCATGATTCTCGATCTAGTTTTCGAATTCGTCGAGAGGCGCATCCGATTTCCTCGGCACCCCAACAATATGCCTGTTGTGTGCCGCACTCCGGGCTGAAGCGAATTATGTCCCAAAAAGGTGGGCACATTATTTCGCGCGGCGCGAGCACATTGATCGCCAGCGCTAACCTTGGGCGCGATCTGCAGACGGATGCGCCAGGACTAGGCTCGCGCGGAACCTCGCTGCTATGATCTGGAGCGGTTCTGAGCGAAAAATATTACCTTCTCGATCGCCTCAAGATGCAGCCAAATTCCCTGTAAATCGTAAGAATTTCTCACTGTTTCTGCGTGGGGTTTTCCGCTCACTTGTTTTACCATGTGTGGATCAAGTCCGTAGCTCGCCCCGCAGAACCGTCTGCGGCTGTCTGCCCAGAGGATAGCGAACCCACAGGATAACGCAATGCCGGAGGTCTAAGCACGGATCATCACAACCGAATGTGAACTATTCACAGCTAACTTTGCTGTTCAATCGTGGCCTTAAGCTGTGCGATGGCCGCTGTCCGATCATCAGATATTCTTCCGTCTACTGCCGATGCGAAAATGGCAATAGCCACGAGAAAGTCACAAGTAGGCTTCTTGAAATTCGTTCCATGTGACGCGTCGAAACTCTCAATGAACGCCAGCGTGTAGGGCCTCACTGGATCCCCAAGATAGATGTCTGGATTTTTCTGACCGATCTGCTGAAGCATATTAATCGAGTTGTCCAGTGACAATCCCGAATAGGTCCTGGGATGCAATTGACTAAACAAATCCAAATACAGTTGCGCGGCATCTCGCGAAATCTTCCCGTCAGAACATCCGAAATGGATGATAACTGCTCGCAAGTCCTGCTCGAAGAAATCCCGAGCCATACTTGATTGTCGTGACTCACGCATTTCAGTTTTGAGCAATTCTACGATTCCGTCTATGAAGCTCTTGCTCACTTCCTTTAGCGAACTCAAGGTCAATTCGTTTGATGTTGTAGGGTGAAGCTCTCGCTGCAGATTGAGCCGTAGAGGAGAGAGCGGCGTCTCGACTGGATTAGGCGGTGTCTGAGGGATTGGGATGGGAAAAGGGGCTGGGATTGGGAACGATTCCGGTGGCGGGACAGACGCATGGACGGGCGGCACTGTATTACTTTGACGGACGGCTGAAAACTGTTCTGTGAACGCCTTCGCCTTCTCGCCGTTCGACGTCTGAAGAATCATCCGAAGCCCCGTCGCGGAGCGGAAAGTAACCTCTCCGTATTCAAGAACCGGTATTTGCCTATTGCTGTTGAACCTTCGATCCGGTCCCCCGCTCTTGTTGACATATTGCCAGGTTGTGTCGATTCTCCGGCTGTCGCTGGGGATCGGCTCCGTTTCCGAGAAGCGGGTTGACCGCATCTCGATGAAGAGTTGCGCATAGGAGATAGACCCATATCGGCCCGTATAAATCAGTATCTGGTCAGGCAGGAAGTGGAGCACGATGTTGTTGGCTCTGATCGAAGTGATTGGCAGGGAGCACTTGAAAACCTTGGTGGGAAGATTCCCGACAGCAGCCAGCCCGCGAGAGATTAGCATGTAAGCTCCCGCATTTCTCTTCGCGTCAGCGTTCGCCGCGCTAGTATTGACGACCCAGATCCTCGCGCATGACGCGAGTACCGAGAGCGCCTGCTGCCTGGCTCTGAATTGCTCCGCCGATTCCTGATCCAAAGAGAAGTTGATCTCGTCGGTATGGCTTTCCGCAAAACGCATCGATACAAATATACCCAGACCAAGGCCAAGGAAGAACAGTACTACTCCGAGGATGAGATTGATCGATACAAGCAAAAACGCAAACACGGAAAGAATGATTAGAACGGGGCCGGGATTGAAAGCCGAAACGTTGTCGTTCAGCCGGGCAACGAATTCATTCTGGTTCGAGGCGGTCAGCTCAGATACAGGAACCTGGAATACCGAGTCCATTTGGAACTGCGGATCGTTTTGAGGTTGCAGGCCCGGCTCGATATTCTCTGCACGCCGTTGGTAGCCCACTCCGCGAGAATTGACGGTGACGAAGGTTGCGCGGGAGCGGGCGGTGGAGATCACCTGCCGGTTGAAAACCCCCGTGCCGGGTATTGAGAGGGTGCGGACGGTGCGCCCCTTGGCGTCGCGCCCGATACGAAAACCGCGAATTCCCCATGAGAACCCTAGGCCGCTTTTCGATGCATTCACTCGAAAGCCGAGCGGTAAGCGCGCCGATTTTCGGAATCGCCAAGCCAAGTCCGTGCACTCCAGAATTTAGAAACGGATTCAGTAGCAGTATACGTAGCATATGTAGAGTCCAACAATGATTTGGAAAATCATCTCCCGCCCGCACCCTTCACCTGTGACTTATATGTACCAACTCAAGGAACAGGCAGTGCCAGCCATATCGGTCCTGAAAGGATATGTACACCCGGTGCAGGTCGATCAAGTTCACCATGCCGACAATTCTAGGCGAACAAGAAGTGAAGGGTGTCCACCGGCCGCAGAAACCGTCATTTATATCTCAATGGTTAGGTTGGAGGCGTTACACTTGATCCACATCAAATCTGACTGGATTCGTATGATGGCAGGTCTGGCGAGCAGAGAAGCTGTCAGCTGCGATTCCAACAAATCCTATGTCTTCATAATTGACTGGTTTGGGAGTTGAGGATGGCAACAGCGCCGACACAAGAGCCCGATTTTGAATCGCTACCCCTGAGGTTGGCCTATTCATTCCTCGCGACTAATGGCCTCGAGACGGAAGCCACTGAAATCAGGAAAAGTCCCGAACGGCTCGGCTCCTACACAACGAGTCTCCGACGCGCAAAGATCGTTGCCTTACTGCGCAAAAATGATCTGCTGAAACAATTCATTGAAACTACCTGGCCATTCGGTTTAACGCCTTCAGGCAAGAAAAAGCTCAACCGATATGACCTAATCTTTTCAAAGTACGAAAGGGCTGGCGAAAGCGGTTCTCTGCCAAACAACAACACGACTGAAAACGAAATTGAAGCTGGCTCGGAGTTCGCTCTCGAAGAACAACTTCGTGACTACCTCGCTGAGAATCTGGGCATTCTTGAGCCAGGTCTTTCATTGTGGCCCGTGGAAAACGGAGACGCAGTGGAGTTCCAGTTAGACGAGCAAGGGCCGACCCGGAGGATTGACATCCTTGCCAAAGACCAAGGCGGTGTGCCAGTGGTTATCGAACTAAAGGTCAGCAGAGGCCATGAAAGAACGGTCGGCCAAGCCCTTTATTATCGCGCCAGAATCAAGAAGCGATTCGGTGTCAAACTGGCGAGAATCTTCATTGTTGCTTCAGAGATTAGCCGGGAACTCCGCGATGCAGCTTCGGAAGTTTCCGATGTGCTTCTATTCGAGTACAGCCTTGCAGTCAAGGTCAGCCGGATTTCGATTGATATATAAGCGGTTGGGGATCGAATGACAGGATCGTAGCAGTGGCCAAGGCGCGTTGGGCTGCAACGAGGAAGGCTGGGAAGTAGAACAATTAGGAGTGTGCGATGGCTGTAAGGAAGGTCGGGGGAAGTGTTGAGAGGCAGCCACAACTCAAATCTGGCCCTGCCGGACGCAGTCGAAAAGCACCCAATGGTCAAATTTCGTTGGATCTTGAAGCCCCTCAAGCTGAAGGCGTTGTAACCAAGACCGTGTGGGAATCTATCCGCGCAGTTGCACTGGCCCTCGCTGCCGTGGCCGTTCCGCTGCTTCTCCTGCAACTGAAGTTCGTAAAGGACATGTCCGGCTTTGTTGCGATGCTTGCCATAGTATATGGAAGCGGTTGGGTGGGGATTACGGTAGCAAGTCGCATGAAAGGGTTTCACTTTTGGACCAGGGCCATAGTGTGCGTAGTTCTAATCTTGGGAATCGCAGTCATCGCCTTCTTCATGGCGGACAATATGCGTCATTACATTGCGTCCAGAGGTAACGACGAGTGACAGGTGGCTACCTCAATTCTCAAGTGAGGCATCGAGTGACCCGACCGATCAGGGCATTCCGGGAGTATATCTTTCGGGACGTCGTGCCACAGTTCGCCAATCTAAATGAGCGAGCTACGCAGGTCGGGCATGAGTATTACCAGATGATGATCTCTCAGCCCGTGGGCGATGATTGCGACGGTGATGTGTCCGGATTCGCGGAAGACGCGCAAGATCAGGCGATAGGTTGGTACGAAATGATGCGGTCCTTGCACCAAACTATGCTAAATCTGCTTGTGGCGGGTCTATTCCATTTGACAGAGCAACAACTCGCGTCACTGTGCCACGATGGTGGGTTCAGAGTCCGGCCTCCAAAGGATACGAATCTCGATGTAGTGGCGAAGTGGTATAGCCTTCATCTGCACTTTGACATCAGAACTCTTCCAACTTGGCCGCTAATAGATGAACTCAGACTCTTGGCAAACACAGTAAAACACGGCGAGGGAAAGTCTAGTCTTCCACTCAAAGCGAGACGCCCCGAGCTGTTTTATGACCCATCATTGGTGAGGTGCTTTCCAGAGATAGACTTTCGGGAATACTCTCTCAACAAGACTGTAGCTGCGCCGCTTGCAGGCGACGATGTCTTCGTATCCGAAGATCTGCTCAAGCAGTACGCGGAAGGCGTGGGGTCATTTTTTGGGGAGATCGCAGATCATTTTGCCGCGCACGCGAACGAAGACTACTAGCTGGTGGCACCGAATCCGAAGCTAACTGCGACTTGCGCCGTTCACCAGGACCCCGCTCCGTCTTCGACACAAGATCGAATGAATTCTCCAACTGCATTCCTGCCCCCGTGATTGCCCCCGCAATTGGCTCGTTTTACACGTATTTAGGCGTATTCTCCCTCTCCACGGAGATATGTAAGTAGTTGATTGTATTAGTCATGGGAGTTTTCATAACTCGTAGGTCAGTAGTTCGATCCTGCCTCCAATCACCAATCAATGGTGAAGGAACTGAGAAGCGGATTATAGAGCTTTCCCCCAGGTTATGTGGTGCCTGGCACTGACCCATCACGAGCGGATATGTATCCTCCGCAGCAATGGCCAACATTCTCATTTGCGTTTTGATTATTGTTGTCATTGGATTGCTGGATCATCTATTCGGGCGGCTTGGTCGGTCACCAAGAGCGAAGCCTTGTTCGCACGGAATATTGGGAGAATGTGCAAAGTGTGGGAGGCTTGCTCAGGAGGCAGCCCGGATCGCAGCTGATGGGAGGCGCAAGCGAGTTGAAACCGACTACAACCAGATCCAAGAAGACGAAAGAAACAGAATCAGGGAAATTGTAAAGGAGCGTTCTCGGCTTCACGAACTTCGGCTGACAGAGGAGGCAGTAGAATCTGCTGTCGTTAAGATTTATGAGAAGTCAGTAGCGAACAAAGGTGTTCCCCTTGTGGTGACAGGGCATTCAGTTCGGCGAGGACGCAACCATTAAGGTAGGTTCGGGAGGGGCAAAGATGGACATCGAAGCGCACGAGGAGAATTCGCACTACCTCCACTCGACACTGCGTGAACGGATTGTCGAGCACGTGTTCGTGGGCGATGCCTTGCGATGGCTGTGGCAGCGCGGCGTGACCGATGTAGAAGTGTTGCGCTCCGAATTCGATGCCGGCGGCTATGACCTGGTGATGAGTTACCAGAAGATCGTCAGGCACATTCAATTCAAAACTACGATGGTCAACGGCAAGGCAGCCGGTATCAAAGCGAGCCTCAAGCTGATGGACAAGCCAAGCGGCTGCATCATTTGGATCTTTGTCACTAAAGATCTGGATCTTCACTCCTACCGCTGGTTCGGTGGTCCTCCCGGGGACCGGCTGCCCGACATAAGGAACATGAAAGTTGCCAAGCATACGAAGGCAAACGCCAAAGGCAAGAAAGCAGACCGACTGGACCATCGGATTGTCGCTCGTGGCCATTTCGAGTCACTTGGCTCGCTCGACGAAGTGATGGAGAGACTATTCGGACAATTGACATGAGCCAGCTCGCACCTTTGGAAAGGGCCACTTCAGGCTCCTTCCATGCAAACAACCTGCCCGAAGGGCGTTCTCCGATTTTCAGTGGACGCCCAAATCACTGGATACGGCGGTGTATCGTTCGGGAAGCTGCCGCACAGATCGGTGAGGAAGACCAGCGTTTGCGGGACAATTCCCCGTTCCCGAAGCCAATCGAAGCAGGGACTAAAATCCGTTCCTCCTCCGCCGACTGGTGTCAGGGCAATCGTCTCTCCCTCTTGGTAGGTATCGACCCTATGCACCTCGGCGTCGAAATAGAGGACATGCACCTGGCGCGGTCTCTGCCCAGCCAAGATAGAGCTGATTTCCGCCTCGAAGAGTCCCAACTGGCGGGCGCTCACCGATCCGGAGCAATCGACTGCAATGGCGATTTCGCCAACACCTTCACACGTGACACCAGGCAGATAAAGCCCGGACCAGACGTGGCGGCGGTTCGGACGCGTCCAACTGTAATCGGCAGGGATGGTATCTGACCACGCGCGGCGGAGCAGTTCCCTCCAATCCACCTTGGCAGCCTGTGCGGCTTCAAGAGTCCGGACAGCACCCGCAGGCATCTTTCCGGCCAGCCTCGCCACGCTTTGAGCTTGCTCGACGGCGATCTGCCACTCGCGAGCCTGCTCCGCCAGCGTGCTGGCTTCGCCGTCCTCCTGCTTATTAGCATCGATCACTTGCCCGATGCCGCCAGGCGTTAACGGAGCATAGGGTTTACCATCCGCTTCTTTCTCCTCTGGTTCAAGACCCGCGTTCTCGGAAGGTGTCCCATCGGCGGGTTGATCGTCGCCTGACGACTGCTCGCCAGGCGAGTCTCGATCTTGTTCATCTTCGATGAGGTTATAGATCCGCTCCGCGCTCATCCCACGGAATCGGTTATCTACAAGCACCCCTTCTGGCAGACTCAGACCTGCGTCGAGCAAGAGCGGGTTGATCGCATGATCGCACGCCACATTCCACCGCTTTAAATCGCGGCCGCATCGCCGCAAGTGGTGCTGAAGCGCAGGGTGCATGACCTCATGGGCCAACACCCCGGCCAAGGTAGCCGAATTCAGTGTATCGACGAAATCAGGGTTGTAGTAGAGGGATGCACCGTCAGTTGCCATGGTTGAAATCGAACGGCTCTCGCGTCCCTTCAGATGAAACAACAGCGCCCCGAAAAATGGGTGATCCAATAGAAGGGCCGTGCGAGCATTCCGGATGCGAACGGCCACTGGCATATCTTGTGTCATATCGCCGCGGGCGCCTCCATATACGCAGACATATGGGCCAGAATGTTCTCTACCGACGGATTCTGCTCGGTCTCGACCGGAGCGCCGGTTTCGCGATTGCGCAGAACGCTGTCAATCTCAGCGACGATCTCGGCGGCATCCGTCGCCGTCGCCACGCGCAGCAGGTCGTGTTTCTTGAGATCCTGGGCCGTGAAGCCGCACAGCCGCTGCCTGATCTGATCGGCAAGCCTATTCAGTTCGGAGTCGCCATTGACGTTGAGCCGAGGCAGCAGTTCCACCAGATCGAAGACATTCGTAACCAAAGTGGCGTGGAAGCGCGACTCCGGCTCTTTCAGCCGGTCTACCATATGCGAAACCACTTCCCTCATTCGCTTCCAGAGATCTTCGGTTCCACGTGTCAGGGACTCGCGGACATTGGCATCGATCTCGCGGGCCACGCGCGCCTGTTCCTCGGCCGACATCTGGACGCGGAAGTCAGTGCCGGTCGGGATGGGCAGGATCTCAAGCTTCACGCCGAACTTCTTGCGCAGCTTGTCGACGGCTGGGTAATCTTCCTCTCGAAACAGGCCATTCAACTCCGGCCGTACCTGCTCAATGTACTGGGGGTAAACCTGAAGGAAGCTCTCCACGCTTTGCTCGAAGCTGGCCTCGAACTCGCGCATCCGTGCCGTCAGGTCGAAGTAGAGGTTCGACGGCAGCAGGCGAAAGCCTTCATCGGACCAAGGCAGCGTGATTTTGTAAAAGTACTGCCGCACCTGCCCTGCGAGCGTGCGCAACTCATCGAGCTTGTCGGCGCCGCGTAGCAACTGCTTGTTGTAGCGGCCCGCGCCCTGGTGCGCTCCGTGCTGGTCGGCAACGTCGCGGCTGATCTTGCGGTCGTGTTTGACGGCCGTCCAGATGCTGATGTGGACGGCTGCGAGCATCGCGCGTTCGGTGATCATTGCACTACCTCCCGGTGATCTACTCCGAAGCGAACGAACTCAGGAGTGTGGGTGATGGCGGTGTCCCGCGCCGCAGCGTCGCGCATGGCCAGGACGCGCATCTCGGTCGGCATACGTTCCAGATACTTGAGGCCTCTGGCCACAGAGTTGTCCGTCATGACCCGGCCCAGCGCCGTGGCGATAGCGATCTGGGCCGAGGTCTCTGCCGGAAGCGGCGCAGTCTCCGGGTTGAGGAGGATCTCATCGATCGACGGCAACTGCCGGAAGAGCCGCAGGAATGCAATCAACTCCGCAGAAGCGGCAGTCCCAACCGTGCCGTCGAGCAACTGCGCCTCGAACTCGCTCGCGCCAGAAAGGAAAGTTGTCTTCTGCCGGTTGGCAATGCCGCGCAGGACATTGGAGGCCATCTCCCAGGATCGGGGAGTGGGCCAGGCATTGGCATCCGAAGTCGCATCTGCCGTATGCAGCAGGTCCGGCTTGAAGCGCAGAAATGCGATGATCTCCGGCCGCACACCGGCGCCCACGGCCCACTTGCACCAGTCGTTCAAGTCGGCTTCAAGTTCGAGATGGACAAAGCGATTTCTGAGAGGCCGCGGCATCGAAAAATGCACACCCCGCTCCGATGCCGGGTTGCCGGCGGCGATGACCACCCAGCCGTCTGGGAGCATGTATTCTCCCAGCTTGCGGTCGAGCATCAACTGGTAGCAACCGGCCTGCGTCATCTGTGGCGCCGAGGTCAACTCATCGAGAAAGAGAATGCCCTTTCCGGCAGTTGGAAGGAACCGGGGCGGTACCCATTCGGTCTGGTCTGCTTTGATTCTGGGCAACCCCCGCAGATCAACCGGGTCGAGTTGGACGGCGCGAACGTCAAGGAACTCAAAGTCGAGATCGTCCGCAACCTGGGCGACAATCTGCGATTTTCCGACGCCGCACCCGCCCCAGATATGCAGTGGCACACGTTCGCCGATCAGCGCATGAAGCGCCTCGTAAAGCTTGGATGGTTTCATTTGGGTTTACCTCAGGAGAAATGCGAGTTCGGATGTGAAGATGGGCAGGTCGTTTCTAATAATCTCCGGTTGAGCTCCGTCGGCTCGAGGTGGAGCGGCTATCGGGCAGGGTTTTCCGGGGACGTTGCGCGATTAGTTTCGCGCAACCAAATTTTGCTCTATTTGCTTTATTGTTGCGCGAAAGAAGAATATACTGCGCGTATACCACTTTCGCGCAATGAAGAGGAGCGATTTCGTGCCCAAACGCATACCGGAAGAGGCTCTCGCAGCGATCCTTGGCGCCGTCGAGCGCCATCCCGGAGGTGCAAGCCGGGCTGCCATCGCGGAGACGCTGACGCCGAAGCTCGCCTTGCGCACACTGCAATTTCGGCTCAAGTATCTGGTCGATGCTGGGCGCCTCGCAAAACAAGGTGAGGGCCGTGCGGCTAAATACTGTCTACCGGTTACACAGCAAGCGCAGGTTGCAGCCTCTCCCGCAGCACGGGCTGGGGCGGAAGAGGCTGTCATTCCTCTTTCTCCAACAAGCGCTGCGATCCGCCGTTATCTCAGTCAGCCCCTCGCGGCGCGTAAGCCCGCAGGCTACAACCGTCAATTTCTCGATTCGTACCGTCCGAATGTCAGCTTTTATCTTTCGCCGACCGAACGCGCCCGACTTGCCCAGATTGGCAAGCCAAATTTTACAGCAGTGGCCGCAGGCACCTACGCAAAACAGGTTCTCAGCCGGCTGCTGATCGATTTGTCGTGGAACTCAAGCCGCCTTGAGGGAAATACGTATTCCCTGCTCGATACCAAACGCCTCATTGAGTTCGGGGAAGAAGCGCAAGGCCGCGATCGGCAGGAAGCGCAGATGATCGTGAACCACAAGGATGCGATCGAGTTTCTGGTTAACGCTGCAGATGAGATCGGTTTCAACCGCTACACCATCCTCAATCTGCATGGAATCCTCGCGCAAAACCTGTTGCAGGATGAGGGTGCGGCTGGACGTCTAAGGCACATTGCAGTCGGAATCGAGAGATCGACCTTTCACCCGCTCGAAGTGCCACAGCTAATCGAGGAGTGTTTCAACCAGATCCTGGCAACGGCCGCGGCAATCGACGATCCATTCGAGCAGGCGTTCTTCATCATGGCGCAGTTGCCGTATCTGCAACCCTTCGATGACGTCAACAAGCGCGTCTCCCGTCTGGCCGCCAATATTCCGTTCATCAAGCGCAATCTGTCGCCACTCTCCTTCACCGATGTCCCGCAATCGCTCTATACAGACGCAATTCTGAGTGTGTACGAACGGAATGAAGTCGATCTGCTGAAGGATGTCTTCATCTGGGCCTATGGGCGCTCGGCAGCGCAATACGCCGCCGTTCGGCAGTCGCTCGGCGAGCCTGACCCCTTCCGGTTCAAGCACAGCGCGGCTCTGCGGCAAATCGTCTCCGAGGTAGTGCGTGGACCCATGGATAGAAAGGCGGCGGCCGCTCGCATTGCTCTCCGGGCCGAGGAGGATATTGCAGCAGGCGAGCGCGAGCGCTTCAGGGAGATGGCTGAGGCCGAGCTTCTGAGCCTGCACGAAGGGAATTTTGCTCGCTACCAGATCCGGCCGAGTGAGTTCGCAGCGTGGGAGGCGGTCTGGAAACCAAGCCGGTGAGTCGAGCAGGTGTGTGCAAAGCAATTCATGCGCGCACTGCATTGTGCGTTTTCACAGCCATCGAGTTCGGAGAGCGTTTCCTCAAGTTTGTGGCATTGGGAGAAGTTGACCATCCCCGCGCGTAGATTCTACGCGTTTCAGTCCGACCGATCTCGAATCAGTCCTTGGGGAGTCGCCAAGGCTCCGCTGATCATCTTCCACATAATTCTGGGTTTACGCAAACAGCCCATTGCGCTCAAGAGGAGCGCTATCGGCATTTTCACACAGCCTTCGGACATGTGGCTGGCCACCCGAATCCGTCTTGAAGAAAGGAATGACGGCAGTCAGGCTGCATCATCCAGTCCTTCGAATTCTTCCGGTTCCTCGTCATCGTCGATTTCTGCAAATCCGGGGTCATCTTCCGGTTCGGCTGGCGCGGCGGTGGGAGTAGTCGCCAGTGTCGGCATATCGAAGAGGCTTGCAGGCTTCTGCAGCGCTGGCTCGGCAGGCTTGGCGGAGGGAGCATTCTGAGTGATTTCCGTCTTCGCCGGTACTGACCTTGTCGCAGTTTTCGGCTTCGCACGCGCCTCTGCCTGGGCAGCCTTGGAAGCCGCATCCATTTCGGCCTTAGCCTTCTCCAGGGTATTCTTCATCTGGAGATGGGAGCCGACGAAGCCGATGATGGTAGGGGACAACTCGGCGTCGAGGTCCTCGGCCGTGCCGGTGACGCTCAGTGGCGTGGTGAGAGCGTCATTGTCGCCGTCTTTGAGTTTCTTCGGCACAATGTTCACTCGAACATGATCTGCATCGACAAGCGTGACTGTCAGCAATACCGCGCGATCCCGCAGGACTGGTACAAGTTCTTTGAACATAGTTTTACTCCTGATGAAATTTGATTTCTGGATCATGGTCGCAGAGAGCGTCGCCGCGTCTTCGACCAGAGTTGAGGATCGACTGGCAACGGACTGATGGCTCCTCTTTCAGCGTTGAAAAACCCGCCATGGTGCGAGAGCTTTCCGTAACGAAAGAGCCGCGCCAGCATCGCCAACGCGCTCGACGCCAAAGTCTGGTTGATGAAGGGTTCCTGGCGGTCCAATGCCTCGACAGCGGAACAACTGGGCAGCGGGTCTTCACCAGCATCAGCGTCGATGATCTCTGGATACAACTCGCTCACGGTTCGAAGTCGGGCGGCCTTTCTACGATTGCGCGCATTCAACGGCTGGCCGAGAACGAATTGGCCGGTGGCCGCGTTGTTGCCGAGATCGAGCCAATACGCTGCGCGGCATCGTGCTTTGGTCAGCGCCCTCGCGATGATGTTTCGCGCCGCGCGTGTGTCTACACAGCCTATGAGTAGATCGACAGACCTGTCATTGATCCGCTCTAGCGTTCGTTCGTCGAAGTTTGTCGGCTCAGCCCGCCACTGCGTTCCCCAGAAGAGGTTGATGCGATTGATCAGCACGATCGCCTTGTTCTGCCCGATGTCGGAGACTGAGAATGGCTGGCGCACACAGTTCGTCTCTGAGACGGCATCGGCGTCCATCATGACCACTTCGAGCCCGGATAACCTGCCCCAGACCCGCATCGCCTGGTCGAGATAGGGTAGGCCCATAACGATGGCGCTACCGGTTCCGCCTGCGCCGACAACCAGAACGCGCACCGGCTTTTGGCCCACGAGATCGCTTGGAAGCGCGTGCTCGATGCGCATATCAGCCTCTCTCCCCGAGCACGAACTCCGTGAGCGTCTGCGGAAGGGCGACGAGTGTTTCGAATGGGAAGGTCTGGCGCTTCCCAGTCAGTCCACTCCACAGCCCATCGAATCCGCCTTCATGGCGCGTCAGTCGGCCAACGTTGGCGTGGGTGAATGCGCTCTCGTAGAAGCCGCGCTCCCAGGCCGGAATTGACGCAACAGACTCGCTGTCCGGGCGTCGCATGGTGCCGGTGCAGACGCGCCCGTCGTCCGAGAGATTCCAGAAAGGCGCGACGGCCAGTTTCGTTGAACCTTCCGGCCGCTTGTTCTCCGTAAGCGCCCGAATGATGAGTTCTCCATTCAATACCTTCCACACTAGAGGAGGCTGAGGGAAGATGCGGCCGTTCAGCTCCGCGGCCTTGCCTTCGGAGTTCTCGTAGAACATCTGGCGGCGCCGTGCAGGAGTCCACCAGACGATCATGCGGTCTGCCTTGGCAAGTACCTTGGCCGGTAGAACTTCGGCCTGCAAACTGCCGCTGAGGGATCGAACCAGAGATTCGATGAATGCCACAGTAAGCGGCTGAGCCGGGCCGAGAGTGGGTGGCGCGTCCTTGTGGGCGGTTACGTCGTGGCGGGTGATGAAACTGCTTTGCCGGTCGCGATAAATCAGCAGAGCCTCATGCAACTCGAAGCGATGGTTCTCCCCGATCGATAGATGTGCCTGCATCGCATTTCTCCCAGCCCTGTTATGTGACGCTCAACATAAACAGCCTTATGTTGAGTTGCTGATTATGTTTAGTAAGAGCTGGCGATGGCTGTACCCA
>Ga0187847_10000653_pt1 | contig 36439 bp, 32 predicted proteins | sample June2016WEW_4_10_FD_132458 | JGI IMG/M metagenome (GOLD analysis project Ga0187847, IMG submission 132458) | Peatland microbial communities from SPRUCE experiment site at the Marcell Experimental Forest, Minnesota, USA - June2016WEW_4_10 | ecosystem: Environmental > Terrestrial > Soil >...
ATCCCGAAAGCATCGCAAATGAGCCACACACAATTCAAATCGTGGACACCCATAAACCGCTGTAAACCGCACATGTCAATAAGCTTGACGGCTACAAAACTAAATTAAACCGGACAGCAGTGATCTCACGGCTTTGTGGGGTGTTCTTCAAACCATTTCCGCGCCCGCTCCTGGGTTTGTAGCAAGACCGCGCTGGTGAGATGTGAAGCCACTGCGTCTCGGGTTTTGGCGGTATCTTCCGAATTTGGTCCAGTGTCTTTGCCAGCAGCAGCAAGATCGAGCCAAAAATAGGCTTCCGCGTAGTCCTGTGGCACGCCGTGGCCGTCCGCATACAAATCGGCCAGAAACTTTTGCGAATCTACATCTCCTTGCTCGGCGGCCTTGCGAAACCAGACAGACGCTTGCACATAATCCTGCGATGCACCTTGGCCGAGTTGGTACATTGCACCCAGTTCACATTGGGCTGACGAGTTGCCACTTTCCGCGGCCTTGCGAAGCCATGCCAGGGCTTGTGCGTTGTCATGAAGTGCGCCCTCCTTATTCGCGTACTTCAGGTATAGACTCCACTGTGCATTTGCATCCCCGCCGGCAGCTTGCTCTTTGAGCGTGGCGACACTTTGGGCCGACTCAGGGGCGTCGACGCTCACCGGGGCTTGGTCACGAACTGGCGCAGCGGACGGCACAGCCGTAGCTACCGGGACGGCAACTTGCGACATTGTTTCGGGCATTGCATCCGTCTTGGCCGCATTGTCCTGAGAATCTGCGCGGATAGCCTTCAAGGCTTCCTCAAATAGCTTGTCCGCCCGGTGCCGATCCCCAGACGCTCTTATCAGATTGCCAATTCCAGCACCCAGTTCCGCTGCTGAGGCATCATCGCCAGACCCGCTGGCCGCAACACGGATAAAAACGACGTTATCGGTAGCAATCAATTCCAGTTGGTTTCCATTAACGCGATAGGCGTACATGTACAAGGCAACCGAGGATTGTGAAACGGTTGTCTCGGTTGGGACGACGATGGTTGAGGTTTGCTGACCTTGGACCGTCGCGGTGCCGTTCGCGGTGCTGCCGTCGGAATAGGTGGTATGAGAAGAAACGTCGGCGCTGAATGGCTCGGTGGTCGTGCGAGTTTCCGAACCGTGGGTGGTTTGGCTAACGGTCTTCATGGGAGTCTCGGAAATCAGCACGCGGTACTTCACCTTGTCCATGTTTTTTTGGGTAGCTGGGCAGACTGAGGGGGCGAGCTTCACGCCCTCTGTCGAAAACCACCGGAACATCTTTTCGCTCATGAAACCCCATTGTGGTTTGTCGCCTAAATCCGGGCGGTAGATGCCGGTTGTGTAGAGAATCTTGCAGCTTGGGTTGGTTTGGCTCGAAAGCACCCATTGATGGAAGTCGGATTGCCAATCCTTCTTAGCTGCCGCCGGGAGTGTCACGCTGAGTAGGAACGCGCAGAGGGTGGGGATTGCGAGCCGACTGAGGGCAAAACGTGATCGCGCGGTCATAGGTCTCCTTGCTGGAGCAGATGAGCTAACCGATTCATCCGAGAGATTCGCCTCAAATTGGATGCGCAATCAGTCTACAACAATGTGGCCCGTTGGGCGGGGGGCGCAGGTCTCGATTCTGATCCCTGGGAGGCCGCCTCCATGGCATAGCTTATCATCTACATAGCTTCTTCCGAGGATAGGCCGCCTTCGGCGGGCGGAGCGGCTTTCGCGCTTCTTCGGCGGCCGGGCAACAGCATCTCTCATGCTTATGGGCAGAATTCCCTACCGATTTCTCGGCTGCGCCGTCCTGGCCATCTCGCTGGCAGGCTGCGATCCCACTGCGCCCCCGCGCGCTCCGAGCACTCCGGTTGCGCAAGCCACCGCGCCCCCGCTGCCGGCGCCCGTGCCGCCGCCTGTTGCCGCTCCTCCATCGCCTCCGCCGCTCACCGTCGAGCAGCAGCGCGTCAAAGTGCTCATCAAGCAAGTGGACGATGCCTATGACCAGGGCGAGGCCGACTATCGCAAGGGAAGATTGATCGAGGCCAAGCAGGAATTCGATCGCGCCGTTGACCTGATGCTGGCCAGCGGCATCGACATCAAGGCCGATGCCGATTTGCAGGACGAGTTCGACCGCATCGTGGACGGCGTGAACGCGCTGGAGATGGAGGCGCTCAAGCAGGGCAACGGCTTCGTTCCCAAGGAGGAGCCCACGCCTGCCGAGGCGGCCAGCGACGTAACCTTCGAGGTCCAGCCCGTCATTGTGGCCAAGGCCACCGCCGATCTGGCCACCACCAAGTCCGACCTGCCGCTGGTGGTGAACGACTATGTGGCCACCTACATCAACTTTTTCGCCAACACGAAGAAGGGCCACAACACGCTTGAACATTCGTTCCAGCGCGCCGGACGGTACAAGGCGATGATCCAGCGGGTGATGGCCGAAGAGGGTGTGCCGCAGGATTTGATCTATCTCGCGGTGGCCGAGTCGGGCTTCAATCCGCGCGCGCTCAATCCGCGCTCGCACGCGGGCGGCATGTGGCAGTTCATGCCGCGCGGCAACTACGGCCTGGCCCGCAATGCCTATATCGACGAGCGATTCGATCCGGAAAAATCCACGCGCGCCTACGCCCGCTACATGAAATTCATCTACGATCAGATGGGCGATTGGTATCTGTCCATGGCCGGCTACGACTGGGGCGCGGGCAACGTGCAGCGCGCCGTCGAGAAGACCGGCTACGCCGATTTCTGGGAGTTGTACAGGCGCAACGACCTGCCCAAAGAGACTGCCAACTACGTGCCGGAGATTCTGGCCGCGATCATCATCGCCAACAATCCCGCGCAGTACGGCTTCGACGATGTCACGCTCGACCCGCCGGTGCTCACCGACACGGTCAACCTCAACTACTCGGTGAACCTGCGGCTGGTATCGGATCTGACGGGCGCGCCCGTGGATGAGTTGACGGCGTTGAATCCCAGCTTGCTGCGCACAGTGACTCCGCCCAATGCCTCCTTCGATCTGCATCTGCCGGCCGGCACCGCGGCGCTCTATGAGCAGCGCATCGCCGCGATTCCAGAGGCCAAACGCAATGCATGGCGCTACCATCCGGTTGCGCACGAAGACACGCTGGCCTCGGTGGCGCGCGAGTATCGCGTCACTGTGCCGGAACTTGCGGCTGCCAATCGACTGCGCCCGAGCGAAGGCGTAGAGGGAATCGAAGCGCTGCTTGTGCCCGCGCCTCCAGCTGCCGAGCCGGCCGCGCACACGCGCCTCTACACTGTGCGCAAGGGCGAGACGCTGGTGACCATCTCTGATCGCTTCGGCGTGTCGTTGAGCGATTTGCGCCGCTGGAACAAGATCGCCGGCATCAAGGTGCAGCCGGGACAGCGGCTGCATGTTGCCGAGCCTGTGAGCGCGCCGGGCACCGCATCGCGCAGTCATCGATATGCATCGACAACTGGCGCGCATGAGCCGCAAGCCGCGCAGGCAAAGGGTTCCGGCGCAAGCACTGCGCATAAGCAAGCCGCATCGGCGGCGAAGAAGAGCGCGCCAACAAGCGCAAAAAGATCGCGCGCGCGAAGCCGCGGCGCTCACTCCACAACTCACGCGGCGAAATAAATGTGATTAGTACCACGTTACGCACTTGTCAATCGCAGGTCTCTGCGTACATGCTATTGCTAAGATGTCTTGCGCGGGTGGACCATGTTCTTCCGCCGCGCGAAAAGAGAAACGCAAACAAGCGCAGCGGCAAGCCGCTGGAGGCAATGGGATGGATGATGTGTTCAGGATGTGCGCAATGAGCGACGGCGAAGCGAATGTCAAGCCGGCAGAGTTTGGGTCCGGCCACGGCGGCTTCGAAGAGGACGAAGAGGTTGAAACCTCCAGTGTGCTCACCTCCTCGGACGACGACGAGGGAGTAGCTGAAGAGACAATCATCGTGATCGTGGATGCACCCGCATCGAAGCCGGCTGGCAAGAAGGCCGCGAAGAAAAAATCTCCCGCAAAGAAAGCCGCGGCGAAGAAGGCGCCTGCCAAGAAAGCTGTAGCCAAGAAGGCGCCCGCCAAGAAAGCCGCGGCGAAGAAAGCAGCCGGGAAAAAGGTTGTGGCCAAAAAGGCCGCAAAAAAGTCCGCCGCAAAGAAGAGTAACACTGGCGCGAAGGGCGGAAAGGCCAAGGCCAAGAAGGCCGCGGCCGGCAAGAGCGTCAGCAAAACCACCAAACGAGGTAAAAAGTTGGCCGTTAAGAAAGCAGCAAAGAAGGCGCCAGCCAAGAAGGCAGCAAAGAAGGCAGTTGCCAAAAAGGCTCCGGCGAAGAAGGCAGTTGCCAAGAAGGCACCTGCGAAGAAGGCAGCCGCAAAGAAGGCCCCTGCGAAAAAGGCAACCAAGTAGCAGAGGCAATCTGAAGGTAAAGGCAAGCAAAAGAGCCCGGCTTACGCCGGGCTTTTTTGCGTCTGGAATTAAGCGAGCAGCCTATTTTGCCGCAACCGGGGCCGTCAACTGCGCCAGATGCCAACGCTGATGGCTGATATAGTCCTCGATGAGAAAGCGCAGCGTGACAGGCTCATCTTCGCCGACCGTGCAGCGTGTATCGAACCGCTCGGCTGGGATGCGATCCACCACGGCGGCAAGAATCTCGTGCTCCACCTTCCACCAATCGAGCAAGGTCTCCCAGGTCTGGCTGGCATAGCCGTGCGCGGCCACCCACGCATCCTGCGCATACTGCGGTCCGGCATAGGCGCCGTCCGCGGCGGCGCGCACAAAGCGCTGGCGGTTGTTGGCAGCCGAATCGAGCAGGTGCCCGACAATCTCTTTGCGGGTCCATCCGCCATCGCGCCAGGGCGTGTCGGCCAACGCGGGCGGAAGCGCAAGCAGCGCGGCGTGAATCGACTTCAAATCGGCGCGGAAGTCCTCGGCAAGCTGGGTGGGCATCTCTTACTCCTAACGCAAGGACACCCCCCCAGGGCGAGGCCGTTGCCGCGTCCGTGAGGCTGTCCTTGCTGTATTGGTTTTGAGACAGGGGCCTTTGCTTACTTGGCGGGCGCCCGCTTTGCATCCGGAGGCTTCACGGAGAAGCCCGGCTTGACGACGCCCATCGTTGCATCGGGCGGCTTCACGGAAAAGCCCGGCTTGACGACGCCCATCGTTGCATCGGGCGGCTTGACGGAATTCGGCTTGCTGCGAGGGGTCATGGCTGCTCCTTGGTTGCTGCCGGGTTGGAAGGCTTGACGGATAGCTGAGCAGCGGTGATGGCGGCCAGCACTTCTGTTGAATGAACCGAGGGGTCCACCTTGGTCCACACCTTTGCGATAGTCCCTTGGGGGTCGATGAGGAAGGTGTTGCGGTTGGCGATAGTCCAGGTTCCAAAGTGGCCCAGCGATCCATAAGCGTCCACGACCTTGTGCTCGGGGTCGGCCAGCAGCCGGAAGGTCAGCCCTTCCTTGGTGCAGAACTGCTTATGGCTGTCGGGCGTGTCCACGCTCACGCCAAGAATCACCGTATTCACCGCGTCGAACTTGGCCTGGTCGCGCTGGAAGTTGTGCGCCTCGATGGTACAACCCGAGGTCATGTCTTTGGGATAGAAGTAGAGCACCACCCACTTGCCGCGAAAGCTCGCCAGAGAAATCTGCGAGCCATCCTGCGAAGGGAGGGTGAAGGTGGGCGCGACCTGCCCGGCGGCAGGCAGCGTTTCATTGGCCGCGTGGACGGTGGCCAGGGAAACCGCGATCACAACAATCGCGGCAATAAAAAAGAAAGCTCGCTTCTTCACGAGAGACCTCCAAGGCACAGGGAACACAGAACAGCAAGCAGCAACAGGGGGAGCCTTGCTGGTAATCAGTATCCGCCCGGAGCGGCCACAATGGCAATACCTTCTTTGTTGGACCGCTCAATCAATTTTTCGCGATCGAAGAGCAGGGTGCGGCCCGCCTCGACCGAGAGGCAACTTGCGCCAGCGCGAATCATCGCCTCGACCGTCGTCATGCCCACCACCGGCACGTCAAAGCGCATATCCTGATTGGGCTTGGCCACCTTGACGACGGTCAGGCGGCGTTCGAGCGTCGAAGTGGAATTTGCCGCGTCTTCTTCGAGCGACTTCATCAGCCGTCCGGCCCGCTCGATGGCGGCATCCGTGCCTTCCATGGCCTCGACGGCCACGCATGCCTGCGCCGCCACCACCACCGTTTGGCCGATGTCGAATCCCGCCACCGCGCGGGCCACGCTCAGGCCGTATTCGATGTTCTTGCGCTCTTCCTCGTCCGGCGCGCGGTTGGTGAGCACACCTTCGGCGACCAGCAGCGGCTCCAGAAACGCGGTCGAGCTGATCAGCTCGATCCCCTCGTCGCCCAGCACCTTGGCCACCGCGCCCAGCAGCATGTCGGTCGAGCGCGTGCGCAGATTGAGCAGCAGCTTGGCCAGCCGCCAATCGGGCCGGATGCTGGAGAATATCTGCTTGTGCTTTACCTGGCCGGCCATCACGGCTTTTGAAACGCCCTCTTTTTGGAAGGTCTCAATCAGCCGCGACAGCTCGCCCAGCGAGAGCCAATGGACAGTGATGCACTCGTCCTCGGCCGCGCGCCGGTCGATCTCCGGGTCAGTCTCCTCGCGGATGGCGGCGACCACGACAGCGAGTCCCTGCGCCCGCGCCGCATCCAGCAGCAGAAACGGAAAGCGACCGTTGCCGGCGATGAGGCCGAGCTTCATTACTTGATCACCCCACGCTCGCTGCGCTCGATAAACGCGGCCAGCAGCGCTACGTCCTCGCCTTCCAGCTCGCGCATCTTTTCGAGAGCCTGCGTGGTGTTCAGCTTCGAGACCAGCAGCAGCCGGAAGGCCTTCTGCAAGCCCCGGATTCGCTCCGCGCTGAATCCCCGCCGCTCCAGTCCCACGCCGTTGACCCCGAATGCCTTGTTCTCACGCCGCGCGGATGTCTTCGAAAACGGCAGCACGTCCTGCGTGACGATCGTCCCGCCGCCGATAAAAGCATACGTGCCCACAACGCAATGCTGATGCACCGGGCAGAACGCCCCCACCGTCGCGTAGTCCTCGATGATCACGTGCCCCGCCAGCGTGGCGCAGTTGGCCAGGATGCAATGGCTGCCTACCAGGCTGTCGTGGCCGATATGCACGCCTGCCATCAATAGACAACCCGACCCGATGCGCGTCACTCCGCCGCCGCCCACTGTGCCCCGGCTGATGGTCACGTTCTCGCGAATCGTGTTGCCGTCGCCGATCACAAGCTCGGTCGGCTCGCCGCCATACTTCAAATCCTGCGGCGCTACCCCCACCGCGCAGAACGGATGAAAGGTGTTGCGCGCGCCAATGCGGCTGCGGCCGTCGAGCACCACGTGGGAGATGAGAACGCACTCCTCGCCCAACACCACATCGGGACTGATCGTGCAAAACGGCCCCACCGTGCAGGAGTCCGGAACCACCGCGCCCGCGGCGATCACAGCGCTGGGATGAATGTTCACTCGGCAGCCTCTAGCGGAGCCTGCGCCGAGGCTTCTTGGGCTGCCGTCGGAGCGGCCTCGCGCGCCTTCGGTACGATCTGGCAGGTGAGCGTCGCCTGGCAGGCCAGCTTGCCGTCCACAAAGGCCTTGGCCTCCATGCGCCCCAGCCGGCTCTTGAAGGCCAGCACCTCCACCTCGATGCGCAACTGGTCTCCGGGGGTCACCGGGCGGCGAAACTTGGCCCGCTCGATGCCGGTAAAGACCGCCAGCTTCTTCTCCCGGTCGGGGATTTCTTTGAGCATAATGATGGCGCCGGCCTGGGCCATCGCCTCGATCACCAGCACCCCCGGCATGATCGGATACCCCGGAAAATGCCCCTGAAAGAAAGGCTCGTTGATGGTCACATTTTTGATGGCGACCAGGCGCTTGCCGCGCTCGAATTCGACCACTCTGTCGATCAGCAGAAACGGGTAGCGGTGCGGTAGCAAATCCAGGATCTCCTGGATATCAAACGTCATTCTCAGCTCCAGAGAGCGGCTGCCCTGCCTGCTCAAGCGCTCGTCTGGATTATATCGAAAGCCCCGCGCCGCATACTCGACAGGCGCCAGTCCGCCGCGCCTTTACTTCTTGATGCGCCGCTCGGCCGCGTCCACGCTCCAGAAATCCGCCGGCAATCCCTGGTTGTAGGTCACATGAGACAGGAAGTATTGCCGGAACATCTCGCCGTTCTTGAAGCGGGTGATGGCAAACGGCGTCGGAATTCCCTCGATGGTGTGGTAGTCGTCGTACTCCTCGACGTCGAGGTTTTTGTCCTTGTAGACCGGGTCGCGCCACTCGAAGGTGCGGCGCAGCGGCAGATGGGTCTGCGTGTCCATCTGGATTGTGACTGACTCGTTCTGGGCGGAGATGAGGGTCACCTGGTCGGCCAGGTGGCGCTCGGCCAGCCGCTGCCCCTCGTAAACCAGAATCGTCCGCGGGTCTTTGAGCCAAACCTTTACTACGGTCTCGATGGAGTGGTCGCGGCGGCGCAGGAAGTCGTCCACAAGATCCTGGGGCAGCGGCTCCTTGCCCTTGTAGGTTACCTCGGAGCCTGCGCGCCCGATGTAAAACTCCACCACGTCGCGGTGCTTGGTGATCTCGATGCGGTCGCGATCGGGCCAGGCGTGATACTCCCAAAGGTCGGTGGTGCCGGCGTCGGGGTTGCCGTGGTCAAAGGCGGCCACATGCCCTTGCCGCATCTGGTTCTTCATGTCGAGCCATCCCTGCCCGCCCAGCGCCTGCACCATCGCGTCCAGAGCCGCGCGCGCCTGGCGCGAGTTCTTCATGCTGGCGTCGTCGTTGGTCTGCGCCCGCAGGTTGCCCGGCGCGGCAAGCAGCATGAGGGCCAGCAGAACCGGCCAAACTCCGCACATTCTTTTTCTCCTCAAACGATTGGACGTATTCCGCGAGCCTTGGCATCGCCCTCGGCTCACGCTATCGCATTTCCGGAGACAATGTCGAGAGAATCCAGCGCGGCAGGGAAAGCTGTCGCAGGTCAGATGGCGCGGATCACCCGCGCCGGAAGCGTGAAGATGGCGCCGATCAGTTCCAGCACACCGCCCACCGCGATGCCCACCACGCGAAACGGCAGCAGAACGAGCCACACCAGCGGGTACAGCACCAGGGCAGCCAGCGCCAACGGCCAGCAGAGCACCAAAAGAATGCAAAACAAGAGAAACTTCGCCATGGATTCAGCCCTCACCGCGCCCCGGCTTGCCCTACAGCGGTCCAATCTCCGGAACGGTCCAACAAGAGATACGAAGGCGCGGCCAGCACGGTTCCCGCCGCAGCCCTTCAGCCTGTCCCGCGCGTCCAGGCCTCGCCCTGCCCTCAGTCCCCGGTGTGAATCCGCACCAGCGCCGGCTCCTCGGCTCCGTGTCCGCCCCCGGAGTTGCCGCCAGACATCCCCGGCGAAACCGTGCTCGTCTGCGGCGCCCGCCAGTGGTCGATGTAGCTGATCCGGTGTACGCAGCCGATGGTGCAATTTGGCGCGCAGCTTTTCGCCGTCAAAAACTCCCGCTTCACGTCCGCCGTGGTGTACTCGGCCAGCGGCACGCCCGGATACCCGCGCTGCTGCGAGCAATAGTGAACCAGCCCGTCCTCGCAGATATACAAGTAGCGCGATCCCGCCCGGCAACGCCAGTCGTTTGGCCGCCCCTGCGCAATCGCCTCTTGAAACTTGTCGAACTGCGCGTAGTTGGTCTTCTTCCTATTGCTCATCGCGAAGTAGACCTTGGCCTCCTCCGGCTTGAGCGGCTTCAGTTGCCCGCTGCCGTCGTGGATAATGCCGATCGTCGATTCAAAGCCCAGCTCCAGCGCCCGGCGGCCGATCACCAGCGCGTCGTTAGGGTCTTTGAAGCCCCCGCCGACGACTGAGTTAATGTTGACGTGGAACTCGGCGTACTCGGCCAGCATCACCAGCTTCTTGTCCAACACCTTGAGGCTTTTCTTCGAGACCTCGTCCGGCTCCAGATTGTCGATGCTGATTTGCATATGGTCGAGGCCAGCCTGGTTCAGCCGCTTGACCCGGTCGACATTCAGCAGGTAGCCGTTGGTGATCATCCCGGCAATCGCTCCTGTTTGCCGCATCCGCCGGATAATCGCGTCCAGATCCGGATGCGTCAGCGGCTCGCCGCCACTGATGCCGATCATCGCCGTCCCCAGCCGCCCGAGGTGGTCGATGCGGCGGAGCATCTCGTCCAGCGGCACCGGCTCGGAGACCTTGTCGTACTCGTTGCAGTAGCCGCAGCTCAGGTTGCAAAAGCGCGCCGGAATAATCTGCGCCAACACCGGATGAGAAGTGGATGCCAGCGCCCGCGCAACCATCGCGTACTCGCGCGCCTTCCGCGTCGCCGCAATCGCGCGCCCGCGCACCGTCGATCTCCGGGGAATTGCCATCTGTTCCATTGAATCACATTGCAAGGGGAGAGCGGAGGCTTGGACGGAGTTGCGCGGCAGAGCCATTCTTGACGAAAAAAGCGGAAAACTTCGCGAAAGGAGGCTCTTAGGCGGAGAATCGAGGCTTTTTGGCGGTAGAAAAGCCCCGAAAGTATCACATGATGGTATTATTTCGAGTGGGTTGCTTTGTAAAGTATTGATTCCAAGCAGGATGAATTATCCGCAAGGTGCTGAAAATAAATATAGGGGGGTGGGGGAAGCAGGGAATAGGGATTAGGGATTAGGAAAGGCCGGCGGCTCTGGTCGTTGTTCATTCTTTTATTGTGCGCCGGGATGCGGTAATTCTCTGCAAGCGTCTGCGGAGCGGCCGGCTAGCCGGTTGCCGACCGCTGGGAGGAGAAGAAACCGGGGCGAGTTGGGGCGCGGCAGCAGTGCGAACCAGACGAGGATGCGGGAGTTGCTTTAGAAGCGATGGCCGCCGCCGTGGTGACCGCCGGAATGGCCTTTGCTGGAACTCTTGCCGCCGCCGTAGTTCCTGGGGGCGTGTCCGCCGCCATAGTATTTCTCGGCGTTGTGGCCGCCGCCAAAGAGGTGGAAGCCGCCGGAGTGGGGCGGTTTGGACTCAGCAAAGGCGCGGTTGCCACGAGACGAGCCGCCGTAGCCGGAATAGGAGCGGTCGCCGAGATAGGAGCGCTGGGCGAATTCTTGCCGTTGCGGGTAGGAGGGCGCGCCGCGGCCGGATTGCTGGGGGTTGGCGTAGGGGGCGGCTGGACGGCGTGAATCGTATTGCGGAGAGCCGCCGTAGAAGCCGGAGGCATAGCCGGGGCGGGCGTAGGCTTGCTCCCTGGCGGTCATGGCTCCGAGAGGCTGGGGGCGGTTGTATTCGGGGAGGGCGGGGCGGAGGTAGTTGCCGGACTGCGCGGGGTAGTCGCGGGTGGGGTATTCATGGTTCGGGTTTTCTGGGGGACGGTTGCCTGCGTAGGGGCGGTTTTCGGCGTAGTTTTCGGGGTTTCTGACGGGCTGGCGGGCGAATACCTGGCGGCTATATTCGGTGGCTGGACGGCTATAAGTTTCCTGGGGCTGGTTGGATTGGAGCCGGTTAGAGGCGTCCTGCCGGAGGGGCATCGGCGCCTGGCGCTGCCAGCCGCTGGAGGGATTGCCCCAATGGGCGACCGAGGCGCTGGTAGAGGAGTAGTTCGACTGATGGAAGAGGACATTTTGGGTGAGCCAGTCGAGGGCCCAGGTTGCCCAGCCGAAAGGGGTGTGGTTGAAGGCCGACATGGCGATGCCGAGGCCAAACTTCACCGGCGATGAGCCGGCAAGGGACGCCAGTGAGCCGAGCAGCGAAAAGTTCCGGTAGGGGGTGACGGGCTGTCCGTAGACATCCCATGGGTTGTAGGCCGGCACGTAGACGACCTGCGGGTTGACCGGGGCCAACTGGATGTATCCCTGGTTGTAGCTGACGGCTTCCTGCGGGGAGTCCTCAAGGGTTCCGGCCGCCTGTGCGCGCTGGCGCAAGACCTGCACGGTCTGGAGCACGTCCTGGGGCTGGTTGTAGTAGGCGTTGCCGAGGTCGGTGGTCCACTGTAGGTCGCGGTCCATCTGCGCCAGCACCTGCGGAAAGGCGGTGAGGGCTTTGACGCTGGGATCCCAAGGCTGGGCGTCGGCTCCGGCGGCGATCTGGTCGGGAGAGGCATAGCCCTGGTACGCAAGCCAATGGTCTGCACCCACCACTTGCGCGGGATAAGTGGCCGCGGCCAGAATCTGCGCCACGAGCGCATCGGGGTAGAGGGCGATGGGGGCTAGCAACTGCTCGAGCTGCTCGGCGCCAAGCGGCTGGGGCTGAGGCTGGGACTGTGCATAGTTTGAGGGCGGATTGCCCGGATCGTAAGCGGGATCTGGGATTGCCTGATTGGATGTGGGATAGGGTTGCTGGGTGTAGGGTTGCTGGGCATAGGATTGTGGCTGGGCCTGGAGCTGAGAGAGCGCCAAGGGCAGGACCGTCAGGACGATCGCGAGAGCAGCCATGCGCGATCCGCTAAAGCAGGTTTGGGATCTCATTTTCCCCCTCAGTGGCCGCCCGAAGCGAAGCACGATCCCCGAAACCGGATCACGGCTGTCTAGTCTAGACCCGGTATGGTGCGATTAGTTGCGGCGGGAAGGTTGGATATTTTGGCGGGCGGCCGACCGGCTCCGCCAACGGGGAATATGCACCGAGGGTTTATCATCTAACTGGTGCGGGCCGGAGGGGTCAGCGCCTTTGTTTTGCAGCTCAGGTTTCTAGCGCGCGCCCTCGGTTCGCCGCCGGAGTTGAGCTAAATATCACAAAAGAAAGACATCAAGGAACGGGACGGAAATGCGAGCAAAGACGGCGGTAGTGCTGGGCGCTCAGTGGGGCGACGAGGGCAAGGGGAAGATTGTGGACGTGCTCAGCGAGCGGTTTACAGCCGTGGCGCGCTATGCCGGCGGACATAACGCGGGCCACACGGTCATCTTTGGCGGGCAAAAGTTCATTTTGCAACTGATTCCCTGCGGGGTGCTGCGGGCCGGGTGCCGGGGGATTATCGGCAACGGCGTGGTGCTGGACCCGATCGCATTTTTGAAAGAAGTCGCCAAGCTGCGGGCGCTCGGAGTGGGCGTGGATGAGCAGCTTTTTGTGTCGAACAGGGCGCAGGTGATTTTGCCTTATCACAGAATGATTGAACTGGCTGCCGAGAGCGCGCCGGGGCGGAAGAAGATCGGCACCACAAGCCGGGGGATTGGGCCGGCTTATGAGGACAAGATGGCGCGTAGCGGGTTGCGGGTTGTGGATTTGCTGCGGCCCGATCTGTTGAAGACGCATATCGAGGCGGCCTGCGCGGAGAAGAACGCGATTGTTCACGCGCTTTTTGGGGCCGGGTCTGAGACTGGCCCGCTGGACCCGGCGCAGATGTTTGACGAGTACGCGGCGGCGGCGGAAGAGGTGCGGCCGTTCGTCACCGACACGGGACGGCTGCTGAACAGGATTCTGGCCGAGGGCGGCAGCGTGATGTTCGAGGGGGCGCAGGGGACGATGCTGGACATCGACCACGGGACGTATCCGTTTGTGACATCGTCGTCGGCGACAGCGGGCGGGGCGGCGACGGGCACCGGCGTGGGGCCGACGGCCATCGGCACGGTGATCTCGGTGACCAAGGCCTATGTGACGAGGGTGGGCGAGGGGCCATTCCCTACGGAGATTCAGGACGCGGTGGGCGACGAACTGCGGGCGCGCGGAAAAGAATATGGCGCGGTGACCGGGCGGCCAAGGCGCTGCGGCTGGCTGGACATTCCGCTGCTGCGCTATTCCAATCAGGTGAATGGCGCTGAGTGGCTGGTGGTGACCAAGCTGGACGTGCTGGACGAGCTCGCGGAGATTCCCATCTGCGTGGGCTACGAGATCGCGGGCAAGGTGACGGATGAGATTCCCGCGGACGTGCAGGGGCTGGAGCAGATCAAGCCGGTTTATACCACGATGAAGGGCTGGCGGAGTTCGACCGAGGGAATTACCGATTTTGAAAAACTGCCTCACGCGGCGAGAGAGTATCTGCGATTTCAGGAGCGGGAGAGCGGGGCGAAGATCGGAATGGTCTCGACCGGCCCAGATCGGGACCAGACGATGCTGCTGCCGGAGTTTGCCGCGGCGCTGGATAGCCTTCACGCGTAACTTTCGCGGTTATTTTGAGGGTGAGCCGCCGGCTGTTTGCCGATCGCAGCTCTATTTGCTATCATGATAGCAGAGGAGACTTGGAGGCAACAATGGCGCAGCTTCTGGTTCGCAACTTTGATGATTCGCTCAAGACGCGCTTGCAGCGCCGCGCTAAACGCCACGGCCAAAGCATGGAAGCGGAAGCGCGCGATATTCTCCGCAATGCGCTGCGGGAGCGCGAGAAGCCGCGTGGCGGCCTGGGGACCGAGATCGCCAATATGTTCCGCGGCATCGGGCTCAAAGAGGGAGAAGAGATTGCTGAGCTTCACGGCTTCACCATGGAGATTCCGGACTTCGAGTCATGATCCTGCTCGACACGAACGTGATCTCGGAATTGATGGGGCTTGACTCCTGTTCTATTATGCTATCATGATAGCAGAGGAGACTTGGAGGCAACAATGGCGCAGCTTCTGGTTCGCAACTTTGACGATTCACTCAAGACGCGCTTGCAGCGCAGCGCCAAACGCCACGGCCACAGCATGGAAGCGGAAGCGCGCGATATTCTCCGCAATGCGCTGCGGGAAGACAAGGCGCAGCCGGTTGGTTTTGGCACGGCTTCCGCTGCTCTCTTCAGCGGGCAGGGCGTTTTTTTGGATGAGCCGATTGCCGAATTGCGCGATATACGCCTGCAAATCCCTGACCTCGAATCATGATTATTCTCGATACGAACGTGATTTCAGAGATCATGCTTCCCCGGCCGGATATCCAAGTCCTCAGTTGGTTGGACGGGCGGGCTGGCACCTCGATCTGGACCACCTCGGTCAATATCTTCGAGATTCGCTACGGCTTGCAATCGATGCCGGAGGGGAAGAAGCGGTCCGCTCTGCTGGACTTGTTCGAGCGCTGGCTGACCGAAGTGGTCCAAGGGCGAATTGCAAGCTTCGATGAGGCAGCTGCCCGCCGGGCGGCGGACCTGAACGCGCTGCGGAAGGAGAAGGGCCGTCCCGTTGACACGCGCGACACCATGATCGCCGGAATCGTTCTGGCCTCACACGCAACACTCGCCACGCGCAACGTCAAGCACTTCGAGGAGATTGCGCCGTCGGTGATGAATCCCTGGGAGGCGTAGAGGCACGGAACAGGAATCAGGGATCAGAAAAAGGCTGCTGGTTGGGGTTCGTGGTTCCCACCCTTTCACAAAGTGCGCGAAAGGATGGGGCACCCGGCGTAGGGAAAACTGCCCGAGAAACGCCAGCGCAGAATCTCCGGCCAACATTTCCCTGCGCTTCTCCGCGATCCTGTCTTGATGATTTTGCTTTACATCTTCAGAAAAGCGTCCGGCTGTCTGCCGGTAGCACTCGAAGATCCTTTCCATTTCGGCGATCTCCCCCCGGATTTGCGCGTTCTTGTTCAAGGTTGCCGGGTTCACCCGCCACAATAATCTCTAAACCAATTGAACGACCTCAAAATCAAACCCCCTCATCTTTTCTTGCTGGAGAGCGTCAAAGAACCTCTTTGAAACAAGAAGCCGGCGCCAAGGCCGAAATAGTCCCCTTTTCCCGCCAAAATACGTATTGCTGAAGCATATGTCCGCACCATCCCAACTTGAACTTACAATGGACAATGCTGACAACAATCCATGTCTTTCTACCTTTCCCAAGGTACAGTCGCATTTCGTAAGCGATCCTGGCCTCAGCGGATTATAACCAAATAAGGTGTTACCGGAAATCACTATAGGATCCGATTGAATAATCAACTGTGAGAACTTTCTCAAAGTCGCAAAAGAAACGCCATCTCCACGGTTTTCTCGCAAGTCCATTTGCTCCCATAGCGCCTTTTCGAGAAGCGGCAGCTGTTCTTTCTCTTCCAACCACAATCGAAAGGCATGACCGCTCGGATCCAATCCATGCATTAATGCACGTTGAAATAGTTCGTTCCCACTGGGCACATCATGAAGGTGTTGCAGCGATTTTGGCGGAACACATGTATTCCATATAGGCTGAAGTTTTGCGCCTGTAAAACCTTTCTCAACAATCATTTTCGCCAATCGCCCGGATACGACGATCTCTCCACTCCACAACATGAAGATGTCATCGCTCCGCCGCATTTGATTGAAGGGGAATCTTAAAGGACCTATCTGTACAGAACTCAAGGCACATGTTACCTTGCCTCTATTATTGCATGGACTTGGACTTTCTTCGTTGATAGTACAGCGCTCGGCTAATACTCCCTCTGTATACCATGTCCCATACTCCCCGCCACCTCCCGATGCACTAAAAAGATGCATCTGAAGCAGTTTTGCCTGCTGTATTTCCGACGCGTCGAATATCCTTTTATTGTACCGACGGTCCCAACCCAAAAGAAGGCTCTCCTTCGATTCAATCGCCAATAGGCTGTCCTTCTCCAGGATTCTCCGGTAAAGAATGTCGCCGACGACACCTTCGGCAAAATAGTCATCCTCGTTCGTTATAGGATTATGAACAGGGATATAGTGTTCTCCTAGTAATTCACGAACGAACGGCAAAGCTATGCGAAACCGATAAACCTCTCTCATCATTACTCCGCCTCACTGCATGCCGCAATGGCCCGATCAAGCGGATACTCTTGAGATACTTCACGCAGGATTTCTACGACAAGACTGCGCGAAACTTCCTGGCCTCTACCCACTTTGCCACTGAGCTCTTCTGGCCAATTCGATGACAGGCCCTTTGATGAGCAATACTTGGCTTACTATTGCGCCGGCGGGGGCGCCGGCGCGGGAACAGCCGCGGGAGCTTGCAGGTCGGCGGGCAGAAACGCCCCCGCCTGCTCGTCCTGAACCAAGCCGATCACTCCATCCGGCGTCACAATCGGCGAGCCGAAGGCGGCGGCATCCACGGGTTCGCTGAGGCGGATGCCGTTTCCGTCGCGGACAGCTCCCATTTGCAGCACCTCGACGGAGGGCTTTTTGGTCACCGCATCCTCGCGCAGCCGGAAGACGGCGACCTGCGGCCAACTGTCCTGGGCAGCGACGGCGACCGAAGCCGCGGCCAATCCCGTGGGCAGTACCACGGGCTGATCCGGGGACGCGGGCGGCGCATGAAGCGTCAGGACGGCCAGCGACGTGGGCGAGGCGCGGCGCACTACCTGAATCTTGCCGTGGCCGCCGTTGCCCACCGCGATCAGGCTATCTGTCTCCTGGGTGCCGCGCATGTCGACAACAAAATCCTTTCCGCTGAGCCGCAGAGGATCGCCCAGCCCGAGGGGCCGCAGCAGAATCTCCTGGCTGTTCTTGACCAGTTTGGCCGCGCCCGACTGCACCGCGCCGAGAAAATCCGCATCGTACTTCCAAGGCTCCTGAGCCTCGGCCGCGGTCACCACCTGCGAGGGCTTGACGCGGAAGCCCAGCAGGACCGAAACAACCGGATCGCTCGTCTCCCCGTGGGTTAGCGCGTAACTCGACTCGACCGCAAATAGATTTGCCTGGGCGCTGGCCTCAAGATCGGCAATCCACTTGGGCCTCATGCCGGGGATGTACTTGTCGGCCGAAGCCGTGGCCTGCAGGCCGGAATCGATCAATTCGAGGGCGCTCAGCGCCATGCTGCGTTCGAAGGCCGAGGCCTCAATGCGCACCGGCACTTCCTGCGCCAGAGCAATCTCCACGCTGGGGTGCTCGGTGTGCAGCGCCAGCTTCTCGATCGCCGTCAGCCGCAAATCCGCCACCAGGTCGCCGTCGAGCCGGACGCTCTGGTTTTCGATCATGCGGCGCAGCGGCGCAACCGTATGCAGATCGCGAAACAGCACCGTGACGTAGAGCGGCGGCAGCGCGGTTGCCACGCCTTTCTTGAGCACGATTTCCTGGTTCAAAGGCGCGGCGAAGACCGGCAGCCCATTCAGATGGAGCGACGCCAGCCGCAGATTCTCAAAGGTTGCCGACTGCGTTACGGTCAGATTCAGGTCCACGGCCAGTTTCAAATGCGAGGTGTCGATCTCCGCCAGGTTGACTTCCTTCACCTGCAGATTACCGATCATCGATGCCGGCCCGGCCGGCTGAGCCAGCCCGCCCGACGCCGCCAGCACGCTCAGGCCGGCGATTGCCATCCGCAAAGCTGCCTTCATTCCGCACCTCCCTCGCCCTCCATGAATCATAATCGCCCGCAAGCGGCCGCGCCAGAATAGATCGATGCTCCGGCGAAAATGCCGCTTGCGCGGGAGCATCTTTGAGCGCGGGATGCCGTCTTGGGCGAAGCGCCAAAGCGCCAGATCCTGCCGACTGCCGGGGAGATTGGCGCGGCAGAGGGCCGAAGCATCTTTGGGTGTCGGAGGGACCTCGCGGAGAACTCTTCGAGTAAGCGCCAGATGCAACGCGATCCCCGGCTCCCGGCCGGGGAGGCGGGCACTTCCGGCCTGCCTGCGCTGGGTCGAAAAAAAACAAATCCAAGATAGTGACAAAGCTTAGGTAACTGGGAGTATATTTGTTTCTTGGCTGGAAAAGCCAAGTGGGAACCCCGCTCAATTCTGCTTGTTCTCTTTGCAAGCCGGAAGTGTGGGCAACCTCAAACCAATCACCGCTTCCTCATCCCGCAAAGGAGGGATCATGTCCGACCCGAAACAGCCTGGCCTCTCTGAAAATCTTCTAGGCGCAATTGCCTACATCACAGTTGTCCCGGCGATCTTCTTTCTCGCCATCGCGCCGTACAACCGGAGCGCCTATGTGCGCTTCCACGCCTGGCAGTCCACCATACTCACCGTTGTGATGTTCCTCATCAGCACTGCCGTGAGCTTTGTCCCCGCGCTCCATTCTTTCCGCGTGCCTTTTGCCCTTCTGGGCCTCAGCTTGCTGGTCTGGATTCTCTGGGCCCTCATTGCGCTCTGGTGTTCGATCAGCGCGTTGAATGGCAAGCGCCGCCAGATGCCGTTGATCGGCGCCTGGGCCAATTGGCAGAGCAACAGGTAAACCGCCCATACGGCAATCCCGCGAACGGCCTCTCAATGAGGCCGTTTTCGCATGCCGCCGGACGATGAAATGGCGCTTGCCCCTCCCGCTGCTGGCCTCAGTCAGCGAGACGCGCGGCTTTGCTGCAATTCTCGATGCGAACTTACCCATTGATGGGAAGAGAATGAAATGAATCCAGCCGCGACCGCGGCAGGACGGATTGGCCGCCAGCGGTTTCGTCTTCCGGCGCTCATCCACCCGGCATTTGGCCTTTGCAATCCACTTTGAGACGCGCGCGGCAAGATCGAGGGTCGAGTGCTAGACTGCTGAATGTCCTGAGCCTTTATGCAATTTAGGAATTGGCGGCTTTCTGGAGGTGCACTCTTGATAACGCTTCGTCCGCGACATTCAGCTTTGGTACTGTTTTTTCTTTGCGGGGGCTTGATGCACACTCCCACGATTTGCGCCCAGCCGGAGGCCCCGCTTGCGGTGATGCCCTTGCCGGCGCACGCGGCGCGGGGCGACGGGCAGTTGATCATCGACGGCAGCTTCAGCGTTGGATCGGAGGGCTACACCGAATCTCGACTGGTGTTGGCAAGGCAGCGCTTTCTTGACACGCTTACCCGAGAGACCGGTATTCCTCTTTCCGGCGAGGCGCAGTCCGGCCCGGCAAGTTTGACGATCAAGACGGACGGGCCGAGCAAGCCAGTGCAGGAGATCGATGAGGACGAGTCGTATCGCCTGGAGATTACGGCGACCCATGCGCAGCTTACGGCGCCCAATCCGCTAGGCGCGCTGCACGGCTTACAGACCTTTTTGCAACTGGTAAGAGTTACACCCCAGGGTTTCAGTGTGCCCGCCGTGACCATCGACGACCAGCCGCGCTTCCTGTGGCGCGGGCTGATGATCGATACCGGACGGCACTTCATGCCGGTCCCGGTCATTGAACGGAATCTGGACGGAATGGAAGCCGTGAAGCTGAATGTCTTCCATTGGCACCTCTCCGATGACCAGGGCTTTCGCGTGGAGAGCAAGCTATTTCCATTGCTGCACGAAAAGGGTTCTGGCGGACAATACTTTACGCAGAAGCAGGTCGGCGAGGTGATCGCATACGCCCGGGAGCGCGGGATCCGCGTGGTTCCCGAGTTCGACATGCCTTGCCATACGAATTCGTGGCTGGTGGGTTATCCGGAACTCGGCAGCAAGGAGGGTCCGTACGAGATAGCAACCCGCTGGGGCATTTTAGATGCCGCGATGGATCCAACGCGAGAGAGCACGTATCAGTTCATCGATCAGTTCCTGGGCGAGATGACGGCGCTTTTCCCCGATGCCTACTTCCATATCGGCGGCGACGAGTGCAATGGGAAAGAGTGGGATGCGAACCCGCGGATCAAGGCGTTCATGCGGGAGAAGGGCTTCAAGAACAATGCGGCTCTGCAGTTGTATTTTACGGGGAGGGTGCAGAAGCTGGTCTCGGGCCACAATAAGATCATGGAGGGCTGGGATGAGGTGTTGCAGGCCGATACGCCGAAGGATGTGGTGATTCAGTCCTGGCGAGGGCAGCGGTCGCTGTCGGTAGCGGCGCGGCAAGGGAATCGGGCCCTGCTTTCGACCGGCTACTACATTAACCTGAACGGGCCGGCGGCCGAGCATTACCTGATCGATCCGATGGGCGACGATGCAGCTTTGCTGACCCCGGAGCAAAAGGCGCGCATTCTGGGCGGCGAAGCCACCATGTGGAGCGAGTTCGTTACCCCGGAGAATATCGACAGCCGCACTTGGCCCCGCCTGGCGGCGATCGCCGAGCGGCTGTGGTCGCCTGAGGAGGTCAAGGATCTGGCTTCGATGTACGAGCGGCTGGCGGTGGTATCGCAGAAGCTGCAGTACACCAGCGTGGGATATGAATCCACAATCGAACTGATGATCCAGCGCATGAGCGGCGAATCGGACCCGCAGGCTTTGAAGGTTCTCGCGGCGGTGGTTCAGCCTCCCGAGGGATATGTGCGCGAGGGATTGAGAGCGTACAGCACCTCTACTCCGCTCAACCGGCTGGTCGATGCTGTCCCTCCGGAGAGCGAGACCGCGCGGAAGTTCAACGACCTGGCCAAGCTGATCGCCCAAGGGAAAGCCTCTGCCCAGCAGTTGCAGGAGGCGCGGAGCTGGCTGGTGCTCTGGCGCGACAACGACGCCCGGCTGCAACCCTTGCTGGAACGGTCGGAGCTGACGGCGGAACTGATTCCGCTGTCACATTCGCTGTCTCAGGTGGCCGCGATCGGTCTCCAGGCTCTCGACGATCTCGAAGGCCATCGCACGGTGGACGCGGACGTGCTGCAGAAGAATCTTCAGTTGCTCAAGGATGCCGCCAAGCCGCAGGCCGTGCTGCTCGATAGGATTGCGCCATCGGTTACGCTGCTGGCAAAGGCGGCGGGGACACAATGATTTCGATCTTCCGTCCTTGAAACAGGCGAGATCGAACCGCTCAGAGCGCGCGCATGTAGCCGTAGTTGATTTTGGCCGCTTCCAGTTCGGTCATGCCGACGACGGGCGGTTCCTGCTCGCTGAAGAAATACTCGACGCCTGCCAGCCCGGCGGCGGCAAAGATCGGCTTGTAGTCGATGTGGCCTTTGCCGAGTTCCGTTCCCTGGGGACGGTCCGGCCCTTTGAGATCGGTGGTCGGCGCGCCGGTGAGAAGAAAATCTTTCACGTGAATCATGCGGTAGCGATGCGGGTATTTGCGGAAGTAGTCTACCGGATTGAAACCCGCCGCAACCATCCATCCGCAATCCAATTCAAACTTAACCAGCTCGGGATCGGTCTCTTTGAGCAGCAAGTCGTAGCCGGTCTGGCCGCTGCCCTGGTCGCGGAATTCGAAGTTGTGATTGTGGTAGGCGTATTGCAGGCCGGTCTGCTTTGCCTTTGCGCCGATGCGATTGGCCAGATCGGCGGTTCGCTTGAAGTCGTCCAGGGTGAGAGCGGAGAGCGTTTTGCCGTGACCGTTCCCCGACGATTCCGGCGGCGGCGCGATCAGCATGGAACTGACGGCGTAATGCGCTCCGATGGCGTGAGCATCTTCAAACAACGGGCCGGGATCGGCGGCGGCGAATTGCAGATGGGCGCTGGGGCAGCGAAGGCCCGCCGTGTCGAGAGCCTTGCGGAAGTCCTGCGCTGAGAGACCGGCAAAGCCGGCGCTCTCGACAACTTTGTAGCCGATGGCGCGCAGCGCCTTGAGTGTGCCGGGAATGTCGACGGCAAGCTCGGCGGCGACGGTGTAGAGCTGGATGCCGAGCGCGCGGGGCGAAACGTCCGCTTGCAGTGGCTTGGGCAGAGTTGCGGTGAGAGCCGCCGCGGCGCCTGCCGCGCTACCTTGCATGAGGAACTTCCTCCGAGTCAGCTTGTCCATGGTTGCTCCGGTTCATTTTTCTGCCTTATCTGTGAGAATGTTGCCGGGAGATTCCGCACGAGCCCTAACGCAAGAGCATACATTCCCTCAGGGGCTAAAGCCCATCCTCATTTTGCGCCATTGACGGCACGACTGAAGTCGTGCCCTGACACTCCTTGCGGCTCCGAATGAGTTTTTCGCAGCCTGTGAAGCCGTGCCCTTTCAAAACATCGACTTGTGCATAGTCTCGTTACCGCAGCGCGCCGCGGATAGCGAGATTCAATCCGACCATCAGGACGGCGGAGGCGGGAATGACCAGCAGAGCTTTTTTGAGCCGTCTCGGGTCGGGGCCGGCGATGGCGCCGATGATGCGCGAACTGACGGCAAGGCCAACCCATCCGCAGGTAATGACAAAGCCGATGGCTGTGCCGGTCATGCGCGGGAAGGCGTCGCCGACGATAGCCAGCGTCGTGGGAAAGACTGGAGCCATGGAGGCTCCGGCGAGGAAGACCAGAACAGCAGCGGTGATTGGTTTGCTCGTTCGCAGCATCAGAAAGGTGGTGATGGCCATGGCGACGGATGCGGCCAGGGTCACATCGATGGCGGGCTCGTGCATGAGAATAGGCGAAACGCCGACGCGGCCGACGAGCAGGCCGAGGGCAAATCCCAGCGAGAGAATGTTGAGCGCGCGCGACTCCGGGATGCCTTGCGCGATGAGGTGGCGCGGCAGCCAGTTCCACACGCCGACCTCGCAGGTGATGTAGAGGAAGAGAAAAAGCCCAAGCAAGAAGAGCAGCGGGCGGCCCAGAACAGGCCCCGCATCGGCGAGTTGGAATCCCGCAGCGCCGGTGGGCGCGGGCATCGCGGTGAAGGCCTGGATGGCCAGCGCGACGACGGTGAGCGAGGCCACGGTGTAGCAGAGGCGGACCCAGTTACTCTTGAAGAGATTGGCGGAGATGAAGGGCGTGGCGAGTCCGCCGAGACCGAAAAAGAGGTTGACGAGGTTGAGCGCGGTGGCGCGGTAAGCAACGCTTACATCGCTGACCAGGGCATTTGCGCCTGTGACTACGATGCCGCCGCCCACGCCGAGCAGGAACATCAGAAAGAGAATGCCGCGGAAGCCCGGCGAGCGCGGCAGCGCGTAGAGCGCGACTGCGATCAGCGCAAGGCCGAGAATGAGGCCGATCTTTTTGCCTTCGCTATCGAGCAGCGGGCCGACGCCGACCGAGGCAATGATAAGCCCAAGCGCCTGCGTGAAGGCGATGGTTCCATTCTGCGTGGGGGTGAGGCGGAAGCGATCGGAGAGGTTGGGCAGGATGGTGCCCAGCATGGCGGCGATCATTCCGTAGACGAAGATGGCGACGATGGCGGCGAAGATCAACATGCGGCTGGCCTTCTTTCCAATGCCCGATCAGATTGCGGGAACGTCGATCCAGCCGCGCGTTCGATGGCTGTGGAGTTCGGCTTGAAGGATGGTCAATTGCCGCAGCCCGTCGGTGAACCGCGGATATTCAGCGGTGATGCCGGGCGCGGCGATGGAGGCGTAAAAGCGGCGCATCATCTGCTTGGTGGTGTCGTCGTAGCCCTCGGCATGGCCGCCGGGCAGGTCGGCGTAGGCGCGCACCTCGGGCTTGAGCAGCGAGGGGTCTTTGAGGATGATCTGGTTGCCCGAATCGCGGTGGCCGATCCAGAGTTCGTTGGGCCGTTCCTGATCCCAGGCGGCAGAGGCTTTGGTGCCGTAGACCTCGATGGCGAGGCGGTTCTTTCGCCCAGCGGCGGCCTGGCTGGCAACGAGATTTCCGCGCACTCGAGCGCCCATGTGAAAGATGACCGCGCCGAAGTCTTCCGTATCGACAGGGCGTTCGATGTAGTCTTCCGGGCCGAGCAGCTTGTTGGCAAAGGTTTCGATGCGGCCTTTGGGCTGTTTGCGCGTGGCGTGGAAGGTCTGGAGATCGGCTACCAGAGAAGTGATGCGCAGGCCGGTGACGTGCTCGGCCATATCGAACCAATGCGAGCCGACATCGGCCATGCAGCGCGATGGGCCGCCGACTTTGGAGTCGATGCGCCAGTTCCAGTCCGTGTCGCAGAGCAGCCAGTCCTGCGAATACGCGCCTTGAAGGGAGAGAATCTCGCCCAGCTCGCCGGCTTCGATCATGCGGCGCAACTGCTGCACCAGGGGGTAGTAGCGCAGATTATGGCAGACGCAGTTGCGCGCGCCCGTCTGCACGGCCAGGGCAACCAGTTCCCGCGCCTCTTCTGCCGTGGTGGCCAGCGGCTTTTCGCAGGCCACGTGCTTGCCGGCTTCGAGAGCTTCTTTGGCCATGGAAAAGTGCAGAGCGTTGGGCGTACAGATGTGGACGGCATCGATAGCGGGGTCGCGCAGAATTTCGCGATAGTCGGTGGTGATCGCGGGCACGGCAAAGCCTTCGGCCAAGCTGCGCGCCACTGCCAGGTTCGGGTCGGCTATGGCCGCGATTTCGACACCTTCCAGGCGGCGCAGCGCGTCAAGATGAACGCGGCCTATGAAGCCGGTGCCTAAGATTGATGTCTTGATTGGTTTCATTGCAAAACCGCATTCCCTCAGGGGCTAAAGCCCGGATTTATTTTGCCATTTGCGGCACGACTGAAGTCGTGCCCTGTTACAAAGCAGGCCTGCTGTCGAGCTATTCCGCAGCCTGTAAAACCCGTACCGTTCAAGCAAAACCAAGTTATTGGACAGGTTCTTATGTCCACCACGCCACACCGGGCTGATCGCGGATGACGATGCCGTTGAGGAAATTGGCCGCCTTGGTCAGGCCTTCTTCCGGGGCGAGCAGGCTGTCTTCATGCTCGATGGAGAGCACATAGTCGTAGCCGAACATGCGCAGCGTGGAGATGAATTCGGCCCACCATTCCGCGCCATGCCCATAACCGCAAGTGCGGAAGATCCATCCGCGCTGCCGCTCCTCGGTGTAGGGCCGCGTGTCGAGGACTCCGGTGCGCGAAAGATTGGCGGAGTAAAGCTGCGTGTCTTTGGCGTGGACGTAAAAGATCGCCTCGCCGAGGACGCGAATAGCGGCGATAGGATCGATCGCTTGCCAGAAGAGATGGCTGGGGTCGAGGTTGCATCCCACGCTGGGGCCGGCGATAAAGCGCAGGCGGAGCATCGTCTCCGGGCTGTAGACGACGAAGCCGGGATGCATTTCGATGGCGATCTTGACGCCATGGTCGGCGGCGAACTTGCCGTGCCCGGTCCAGTAGGGCGCTACCACTTCATTCCATTGCCAGTCTAGAACTTTGAGATAGTCAGGCGGCCAGGGGCAGGTGACCCAGTTGGGAGCCGTCGCGCTGGGCGAGTCGCCGGGGCAGCCGGAGAAATCGACGACTACGGGGATGCCGAGCTTTTCTGCGAGCAGGATGGTTTTGCGGCTTACCTCCTGGTCAGTTTTGGCGCGGGCCTTGTCTGGATGCAGCGCATTGCCGTGGCAACTCAGCGCGCTGATGGATGCGCCATGATCGGACAGAACTTGCTGAAACTCGGCGAGGGCGGCGCTGTCGTCGAGCATCGCGAGCTTGCAGTGCGCGTCGCCGGGATAGTTGCCCGTGCCCAGCTCAACGGTCACGATGTCGAGCGATTTGAGCTTGTCGAGAACGGCGGCAAGCGGGAGCTGCGAGAGCAGCGGCGTAAAAACTCCAACGCGCATGATGAACGATCTCCTGCGTCTTACTTTGTTGCGGCCTCTTCGGCTGGCAGTATCTGGTAGCTGACGAAGGCCACCTTTGTGCTGTCAGGCGACCAGGAGGGTACATTGATGGTGCCTTGTCCGCCAAAGAGCTTGGCGAGGACCGAAATCTTGCGGTCGCTGAGAGCCATCAGGCGAATCTGCACGTCCTTGTTGGCTGGATGGCCGGTGACGTCGTTCCCGTACGAGAGGAATGCCATCCACTTGCCGTCGGGAGAGATGTGCGGAAACCAGTTGTTGAATTCGTCGAAGGTGATCTGCTCCTGAGCGCTGCCGTCGGCTAACATGCGCCATATCTGCATGCGGCCGGTGCGCTCGGAGTTGAAGTAGATGTACTTGCCGTCGGGCGAATACTCGGGGCCGTCGTCGAGGCCCTTGGCGGTGGTGAGGCGCGTCTCTTCGCCGCCGGCCGCGGGGATGGTGTAGATGTCGAAGTCGCCGTTGCGCTGGCCGGTGAAGGCGAGCGTCTTGCCGTCGGGCGACCAGCCGTGCCAGTAGGAGGGGGAGTTTTGCGTCACGCGACGGGGCGCGCCTCCGCCGATGGGCACGATATAGATGGTGGAAAGGTGGTCGGCCTGCGACTGGTCGCTAATGGCCAGCCATTGCTGGTCCGGGGAGAGGCCGTGGTCGTTGTTGCAGTGGACGGCCGTGCCGGTGTCGATGGTTTCCGGCGTGCCGCCGGCAACGGGCAGGCGCAGAATGTGGCCGTCGCTGTTGAAGAAGAAGTAAGCGCCATCGCGCGTCCAGTTGGGCGCCTCGAAGTGGCTCGCGGCGACATAGACGACACGGCGGTCGGTGGAGGCGATGGGCACCGTCTCCAACGTGCTGTAGAGGGTGAGCGTGGCTGTGAGCGGCGCGGGCGCGCCTAGCTCGACATGGGAGAAGACGGCCTTTTCGACGGCATCCTTGTCGTGAGCGCAGATTCCAATGCCGATGTAAAACGGTCCCTGCATGGGGAGCTTGATGGATGCGCCGGAGGGCTTCAGCGGCTCGTCCGCGGCCGAGGCGAGGAAGAGATAGACAAAGTCGCCGCGCTTTTCGATGCGCAGGCGATGGGGCGCGGAGAGGTTGGATTGAATCTCGTGCGTCACCGCTCCCTTGGCCTCGCGATACTGCAGCGAGGTTAGCCCGACGCCGTGCAGCGCTACGTCGGCATAAGGCGAGCCGGCATCGAGGCTTTGGCGGATCATCAGCACGGCCTTGCGATGCGGGTTGCCGCCCGGTTCGGGGAAGGCAATGTCGGCGGTGAGCGCAACGTCTCCGGAGACCTGCTTCCATGCGAACTGGAAGTTGTCGCCGGTGGCCCAGACATTTTCTCCGCTGCCAGTGAGAGTGTAGACGCCGCGCGCGGCGTCATACTGCGCGCTTCCCGCGTGAAGCACCGTGCCAATATCGGCATGATCCTGAAAGATGCCGAGCGGCGATGCAGGCTGAGCGCCGAATGCGCCGGCCGATAAGATAACAGACATGATGACGCTCCCCAGCAAGAATAGATGTGCGAAGTTCCTTTTGCGCATGGCGGAACAATCCCCCGCAACATTGTAGATGATCGCCGCGGCATGAAGAGCGTCACTTTCAGCAGACAGCCTAACTCCACCGGAATCGCGGAGCGCGAATTCGCCGGCTTAAAGCATTTTCGGAAATAGTGTGAACTTTATTACGTCACAGTGGGTTGTCGCTCCCTGTTGGTCGCGCCGACTTTAGGTCATGGATTCGGTCTACAGCATTTCCGAAAATGCTATAAATCCGATCTGTGCGAAATTGACCGGACGAGAGGAGCCCGCGCAACTACGTTACAAGATAGGCGAGGCGGAGCGAGGGACGGATGAAGGGCTGGCGTTGGCCGCAGCCCCGGAATCATCGCTATCGAGAGATTGGAGCAAACGCGAATGGATCAAATTTTAAGAGGGATCTCTCAGGAGCAGCAGAACCACTGCCGTGAAGCATTGGCAAAGTTCATCGACAGGCATGACCTCTCCGATTGGGGATCGACAGTGAAGGTTGAGGAAACGAGTGCGGGACGATGCAATGTGAAGATCGAGCTGACCCCGCCGCCAAACTCAGGGCTGCCGGCGTGGCCGGTGGATGAAATCGCGGTCGGCGATGCATCGACCGATGTGGCCGCTGAAGTGGATAGGCTGCTGGAATGTGGTTATCATGCCCGTCTCCTGGATGCGAGAGTGCTGGAGTCATGATCGCTTTGGAGATCAAAATATCTGTGCTCGTTACGCGGCAAAGGAGTATCCCGTGATTCAGGCTATGTACAAAGGCATCGAGATCGAAATGGAGATGCATCAGCAGGCGCACGAGCATTGGAAGTGCGACTACACATTGATCAAGCACCCCGAACGAACGGTGACGATTCATCACGGAACCGATGTGTTCACGACATTGGAGATCGCACGGGAGCATGCGCTCAAAGATGCTCAGGACGCAATCGATCAAGGTGGTTGAACTCTCATCGAGGTTTCAGGGGCGGCGGCTTTTTTCGATGCGAACCGCAGTGAATTGGATGCGGGGAGCTTGAGCGCTGCCGGCTTCTCATGCACGGAACTGGTTGGGGTTCATGTTCTCACCCACCCGATGCGATGAAGGCGCGCCAGATTTGGAGCGCCCAGCCGGCTTCAACTCCAAAAACAAAACGGCCCCCGCGCATTGAGGCGGAAGGCCGGATTCGTTGGTTTGCGGCAGGTCCTAATTTAGCGCGAGGTCCGCTATGAGCGGGGTGTTTTCGCTGGAGTCGCCAACGCGAATGACGAATTTGCCGGGATCGATGGTCCACTTGCGGGCTGCTTCGTCCCAGTAGCTGAAGGCGCGGGCGTCGAGATTGAGGGTCACATGTTTGGTCTCTCCCGGCGCCAGGCGGACCTTTGCAAAACCTTTGAGTTCCCGCTCGGGGCGGCTGACTTTGGTGGAGGGATCGGAGACGTAGAGCTGCGCTACCTCAGCCCCGGCAACGGAGCCGGTGTTGGTCACGTCGAAGCTGACCGTCACCGTCGAACCGGAGGCTGCCGTGGCCGGCGCTTGCAGATTGGCGAAGCTGAAAGTCGTATAGCTGAGGCCGAAGCCGAAGGGATAGAGCGGGCGCTTGCCGGTGGTGGTCCAGTAGCGGTAGCCGACCAGCAGCTTATCGCCGTATTTTACGTGGGGAATGACGTAATCGACCGGCGGTTTGCCGCTTTCCGTCACGTGGAGGGAGGTGTCGTCGCCTTGGATCGGGTAGTACCAGGGGAACGACGGATTCTCCTCCCAACTGCGGTCGAAGCTCACCGGCAGCTTGCCTTCGGGGTTGTGCTTGCCGAAGAGGACTTCGGCGAGGGCTGTGCCGCCCTCCTGGCCGGGGTACCAGGCGTGGAGCAGCACGGGGATCTTGCTGAGCCAGGGCCGCGTATCCATGCCGCCGCCGCCAATCAGGGTGACGATGGTGCGAGGGTTGACGGCCGCGACGGCGTTGATCAAATCATCCTGGCCCCAGGGCAGCGAAAAGGTGCGGTCGCTGGCCTCGCGCTCGGTCTCTGCGCTAAAGCCGGCGGCCACAACGACTACATCCGCGGCAGCCGCTATGGTCCTCACTTCGGCAGAGATCATCTCCGGCTCATAGACGATCCCAAGACCGAAGCGAATCGCTTCTGTAACGTGGGGAATATACTCAGCCACGACGCTTACGGTCTGGCCTTGCTTCAGATCGATCGAAGCCGACTGCGGAACCTGTCCGTCGATCGGGGGATGGGCCAACACCTGCTTGCCATCGACGGTTACTTTGTATTCGCCGCCGCTCCAGGGTTGAGAAAATGCCAAAACAAGATACTTGCCGGCCTTGCCTGCCGTGTAGCTGGAGGTGTAGCGGATACTGCGCGGCAGATTCGCATCGGGTTGCAGCGATCCCTCGCTCAACCCAGTGATTGCCTGGAACGATGTCATTTCGGGATTGCCGGTGAAGTCTGCGCTGGGGTATGTGGCAACGCTCACGCCGCCCTCCCACTGGGTGTTCTGGAAGATATCCCTCATCTCCGGCAGGCCGCGGCTGTAGAGTACATGCACATTGGGGCCGAGCAGGTTGGCGATGCCTGTGAGAAAGCTGACCGGCTCGTATGCCTGCGTCTCCGCCGCGCCGCCGCCGCTGGTGACCGCGGGATACGCGTCGGGTCCGATGACGGCAATGGTCTTGATCTTTGCCGGATCGAGCGGGAGCAGGTTTCTCTCGTTCTTGAGCAGAGTCAGGCTTTCCAGGGCGCCTTCGAGAGCAACGGCGCGATCGGCGACAGAGTAGGTGGAGTCGGCCAGATCGAGTTGCGGGCGGTCGAGGAAGCCGTAACGCAATTCGGCGCGAAGCAGGCGCAGCACCTTGTCGTCGATGGTGGATTCCTTGACCAAACCATCCTTGACCGCGGGCAACAGCACTTTGGCGTTCATGAAGCGCGGCGTTGGCATCTCCAGGTCGAGACCGTTGTTGGCCGCCGCCGCCCCGTCGTAGGTGGCATCCCAATCCGACATCAGAATGCCCTGGAAGCCCCAGTCGCCCTTGAGCACCTTCAGATTGAGGAAATTGTTCTCCGTGGCGTGGACGCCGTTGACCAAATTATAGGAGTTCATCACCGCGTCCACATGGGCCTGCGTGACGGCGGCCTCGAAGGCCGGCAGATAGATCTCGCGCATGGTCCGCTCGTCCACGTCCACGCTCACGTTGTGCCGGTTGTACTCCTGATTGTTGAGGGCATAGTGCTTGACTGTAGCGATCACGCCCTGCGACTGGACGCCCTCAACATAAGGAACGACCATGGCGGAGGCCAGAAAGGGATCTTCGGAGAAGTATTCGAAGTTGCGGCCCGCCACCGGCGAGCGGGCGATGTTGACGCCGGGGCCGAGCACGAAGTTGACGCCGCGGGCGCGGGCATCGCGGGCAATGCCCTCGCCGACTCGGCGCGCCAACTCCGGGTTCCAACTTGCGGCCAGCGCCGCGCCGCCGGCAAAGGTGGTGGAGGGCCCCCAGGTCTTTATGCCCACCGGGCCGTCGGACATCTTGAAGCGTGGCAGGCCGATGGCCGGCATGGGATGGGTAAACATGTCGTCCATGCCGCCCAGCAGCTCGATCTTCTCTTCGAGCGTGAGCTTGGCCAGCAGAGCATGGGCTTGAGCCTCGATGGCTGGCGAATCCGGTACGGGCGCCTGCGCGGAGACGATGAAGGTGCAACCAAAAAGGATGGGCAGGAGAGCGGAATGGAATAGCTTGGAGGGCCCGCTGGATTTTCTCATCACTGGAAAGGGTATCGCACCTGGTATTTGGATGTATATCGGGGTCTTGTGTTTCGGACGTTACCAGAGATCGCGGCAAACGGAACTAAAGTGCGGTAATCTTTCCCACTCTCTGTGACGGGCCAGGCGGACGGCGGCGTCGGAACGGCTGTACAATTCTCTGTGGACTAGCGCCTGGCAGCGGCCCTGGACCTTCCGGCTAACGAGAGATTTCCGGCGGAGCGGCTGTGCAATACGAAATCAGCCCGCAACAGGGATTTGCGAGCAATGGGAGCATCGGCATGAGAACACTTCGGAAGGAAGCGGCGGCCTGGATGGGAATCGGACTGAGCCTGTCTATCACGGCTTGCGGCGGAGGCGGCGGGACGACAAGCACACCTCCTCCCCCTCCCATCAGCTATGTGCTCATGATCGACTCAACCCACCCCGCCAGTGGAATGGCGATTACCGTCTCTCCCGCGGACAACAACGGCGCGGCCAATGGGAGCACGAGTTTTTCGCGCATCTACAACACCGGTTCGTCCGTCACGTTGACCGCGCCAGCCACGTCGAGCATCGGTCCTTTTGCCTCGTGGAGCGGATGCACCTCAACGAGCACAGTCACCTGCACGGTGACGGTGAACGCCAGCACAACCGTCACCGCCAATTACAGCGCCCCCGCGGTCACGGTGACGCCCAATCCCGCGGCCGCGACGATCGGCGGCCAGGTGCAGTTCGCAGCTGCCATTGCCGGCACGGCCTCAACAGCGGTAACCTGGTCGGTGTCCGCGCCAGCCGGCAGCGCTTTGAGCCCCGGCACGATCACCGCCGACGGTCTTTACACCACGCCATACCCGGCTCCGGCAACGGTCACGGTGACGGCCACCAGCTCCCAGAATAGCGGCAGCGCAACGGTTACCCTCACTCCGCCGGCTACGGCTGCCGGCCCGGCGCTGAGCGTGGATGCCAGCACCCAGACCCACGCCATCAGCCCGTACATCTACGGCATGGATGCGTATTTGCTGGGCGCGAGCGCAGCCGATATTGCCGCAGTCGCGCCAACCAATATCACCATCGATCGCTGGGGGGGCGACTCCACCGAGCGCTACAACTACCAGTTGGACGTAACCAACTCCATCGACGATTGGTACTTCGAGAACGGAGACGGCAGCGGAGGGGACGGCTGGCTGGCGGTCAGCGGAGCGACGGCATTCGACGCCCTGGTCGAGAGCAACAACAGCAACGGAATCAGGACGCTGGGTACGGTGCCGGTGCTCGGCTGGGTGGCCAAGGACAGCACTTCCTGCAGCTTTCCGGAGTCGACCTACCCCGATCAGCTTGCGGTAAACAACAAGCAGGCCTTTTCCGGAGATGGCCGGAATTGTGGCTCCGGCATATATCCCGATGGGGCCGGAGGTTGCACCAACACGAATGGGTGCAATATCCCCAGCGATCCTACGGTTACCAGCATCGCGGAACCTCCGCCGGCGCCACCGGCTGCCTCCGCGGTAACCGCCGCATGGGCGGACGCCACATGGGCGGGCGGCTGGACACAATACCTGGTAAACAAGTTCGGCCCAGGAAACCCGGCGTCCGGAACCAACACCGGCGTATCCATCTATGACCTCGACAACGAGCCGAGCTGGTGGTATTCCAACGACGCCGACGTGCATCCGCAGCCCTTCACCTACGACGAAGTGACCAATGGCGGCATCGGCACCGCCCTGGCCATCAAGACCGCCGATCCGACCGCCGAGGTCAGCGGCCCGGTGATGGACTTCTGGTGGGCATACTTTTATTCGATGGAGGATATCCGGTCCGGTTGGGGCACAGGCCCCTGCTATCGGCCTTGGAGCAATCCCGCCGATCGAACCGCTCACGGTGGTGTTCCGTTCATCGAGTACTATCTGCAGCAATTCAAGGCGGCTGAGACAACCTATAACAAGCGCCTGCTGGATTATCTCGATCTGCACACCTATTTTGCGGCCCAATATCCCGCCAACAGCGGTAACGGAGTCGGCTTGACCACGGCAGGCGATACCGCGGAGCAGCAGGCGCGGCTCAACTCGACGCGCGCCCTCTGGGACTCGACCTATACCGATTCAAGTACCCTTAACGGTGGCGGTTTTCCCCAACCGAACTACCCCACCGATCCCAACTACACCGCAAACTGCTCACCTCCGCAACAGGCTCCGCAACTGATTCGAATGATGAAGACCTGGGTTGCCAACGACTACCCCGGCACCAAGCTGTCCATTGACGAATACAACTGGGGCGGATTGGAAGCCATCAACGGCGCGCTGGCGCAGGCCGATATCCTGGGCATTTTCGGGCGTGAAGGCCTCGATCTGGGCACCATGTGGCCGACCACCAACCCTTCGACGCAGATTCCCGGCATGATGGCGTTTGCAATCTATCGCAACTACGACGGAAGCAAATCGACCTTTGGCGACATGGCCTTGGCCTCGACCAGCGCCAACCAGGGCGCGCTCTCGGTCTATGGAGCGCTGCGCACCTCCGATAACGCCGTGACCGTGATGGTGATCAACAAGACATACGGCGACCTGACCAGCACGCTCTCGCTCGGGGGCCTCTTCCCGCCGGGAACCAGCGCGCAGGCCTATCTCTACAGCAACGCAAACCTGGCCGCCATCGCCGGGCCAACCGCGGTGACAGTCACTCCGCCGGCGGGAAGCGCGCCATGGGAGATTGGCAACTACACCTTCCCGGCGCAGTCGATCACGCTCTTTGTCATTACGATGTAACCACGCAGTTGGGGCCTGGACCGTACTTTGCTGTTTTGGATGCCAATGTTGAGGGAGGAGAGCTTTATGCGGACGATGCTGCGTTCTGGCGTGCTTTTCTTTATGCTTATCCTGCTTTTTGCCGCGCCGAGGGTTGGATTCGGCCAGGCCGCGGCGCAAGTTCAGGACCGTTCGGCCGGTGTGCAAACGGCCTTTGCGCGCGCCCAGCACCTGAAGCGGGGCATCAATGTCTCGCACTGGTTCTCGCAGAATGCCCCGGACTACTCGGCCAAGCACCTCGACACCGAGACCACCGCCGATGACCTGGCGCTGATCGCGCGGCTGGGCTTTGACAACGTGCGGCTGAGCATCGATGCGACGCCGCTCGAACAGGCGCTGCTTCGCCCAGACGGACTCAACTCCGAATTCATGATCCGGCTGGACCGCGCCGTGGACACCATCCTGGCCGATGGCATGGCGGTCCAGGTGGATCTGCACCCCGAGGACTCGTACAAGATGCCCTTGCGGACCAGCAACGAGGCCGTGGACCGGCTGGTCCTGCTGTGGCGCAAGCTGGCCGCGCGCTATGCCACGCGCGATCCGGAGCGCGTCTTCTTCGAGATCATGAACGAGCCGGAGGTGAACGACTCCTACCGCTGGGCCGGAATCCAGGCCCGCGTGGCCGCGGCCATCCGCGAGGTAGCGCCCCGCAACACCATCGTTGCCACGGGCGCCAATTGGTCCGCCGTTGTGGAACTGCTTAGCCAGCAGCCGCTCGCCGACGGCAACGTGATTTACAACTTCCACTTCTACGAGCCGCACGAGTTCACGCACCAGGGGGCTTTTTGGGGCGATCCCTTGTGGATCTACGAGCACGACATTCCTTATCCGCCGACCGAAAGCACGATGCGGGAGTCGCTCAAGGAAATTCCCGACCCGGCGGGCCGCTATAAGCTCGAATTGTATTGGCTGGACCACTGGGACGCGCACCGCATCCGGCTCTTGATCGACGAGGCCGCGGCCTGGGGCAAGGCCAACAACGCGCCGCTGATCTGCAACGAGTTTGGAGCCTACCGCAGGGTGAGCGCACCGGCTTCGCGCAACGCATGGATTCACGATGTGCGCACGGCGCTGGAGGCCGATGGCATCGGCTGGGCAATGTGGGATTATCACGGCGACTTTGGGGTTGTGCCGGACGGACAAGCCAGACCGCCCGTTCCCGATCCGGCGACGGTGGAGGCGCTGGGGCTGAAGCAGTAGCCCTGCCGCGATGCGGCATCTTCGATTCTAGTGTTTACAGAAACCATGCAGCCAAGTGGCTTTTTCCTCAAGAAAAAGCCGCCTTCCATGCTATCCCGATGTCAAGATGCGAATCGAAAATGCTCTAGCCGCCGGACTCCAACGCCACCCCAGCCGCGCCAGCAGCAAAGCCCGTTCCACGAATGACAACTGCGCGTAGTTAGAGCCAGCCGCCCATCACCGAGTCGAACGCGGCCAGCAGGTTGCCGTTTCCACCCCGCCGACGAAGACCTGTCGTCGGGGACCCCGGTGTTGGCCGCGTAGCCGCCGCTGGGCACGTAGTAGGAATCAATCTGCGCTCCGCTCGCATCGCCCGCCAGCCCGTCGCCCATGCTGAAGGCCGTGGCCGTGAACGACGGCGCGGTAAAGTCCATGGTGTCGTAGGCGGTGGAGGCGGTGACATTGTAGTCGGTCGCGCTGCCGGTGCTCGTGCTGACCAGCACATTCACGTCGCCGTCGGATTTGGCGGTGACCGAGCCGCCCGCTTGAATAGCCGTGGCCAGCGCCGACGCAATCGACTGAGGGGTGGTGGCGGAGCCGCTGTAGCTTCCATCCCCCGGTCCCCAAAAGCGAGGGACCGGGGCCACCCGCCTTATGAATGATTACGTCCGCTACTACGACGACGACCGAACGCATCTCGCGTTGGCGAAGGGAACGCCCGCCGGTCGCGCGGCAGAAGAAAACCCCGGCGCAAGCAGCAAGATCATATCCATGCCCCGGCTCGGCGGTCTGCATCATCGTTACGATCTCGCCGCCTGAGCTACTGCTACATAACATTTCTCCACAAGGTCGAAGATGAACTGCGGGAGAGTTGTGTCCGCTGACCTTTCGCGACCAACTTGGCGATGTGTCTTCGCGACAACTCATGGCCACCGAACACCCCATTTCCCCGGTCGAAATCCGTTTCTACTGCCCCCGACTTCAATATTCCTGTCCTCAATGCGGCCGGATGGAAATTTGGCGAGGGACAGGTTATTCCTCGGCCGGGTTGCTCTCCAGCAGAGCCCGCCTCCGCTTCACCGACCAAATTGATTTTCGTCCCGGCGTCGTAAAACTGTAAAGGATGTCTGGAGACAAAATGTAAACCATGTCCCGGCACTTGACAGCGAGGGACCGGGG
>Ga0187847_10000654_pt1 | contig 36392 bp, 27 predicted proteins | sample June2016WEW_4_10_FD_132458 | JGI IMG/M metagenome (GOLD analysis project Ga0187847, IMG submission 132458) | Peatland microbial communities from SPRUCE experiment site at the Marcell Experimental Forest, Minnesota, USA - June2016WEW_4_10 | ecosystem: Environmental > Terrestrial > Soil >...
CCAGATTTTTTGAACAGTATCACGGAAGGCATCAAGGCGCGAATGTCGGCGGCGCCGAAGCTTTCTTTGACCCAGGGCGGGGCGGCGCAGAACTCGATGACTCAGAGCTCGACGATGCCGCCCGCGCTGGCTCAGTTTCCGTCAACCTTGGGCAGCGATGCGTCGGTGTTGGGCGCGATGCGCAGTATTCTCACGGCTGAGGACACTTACAGCCGCAGTTATCACGCGGTCGGCTATACCTGCACGCTCTCCGATCTCGATGGCTTTGGCGGCGGCGAGGCCAACGAACATCAGGCGATGCTGATTCCAAGCGGCCTGACCGGCGGAAGGAAGTTTGGCTATGTGTTCGCGCTCTCGGGATGCTCGGGCAATCCGGCGACCGCATTTCGTCTCACGGCCGCGCCCGCGAGAAATAATTTAGGACGAAAGGCTTTTTGCTCCGACCAGTCGGGAGCGATACGGTATACGGTGGATGGAAACCCGACGACGTGTTTAACGAGCGGCGTTCCTGAACCGTGAGTGGCCCGGGGACGTCAGGCGTTAGGCCTCAGACCTCAGGCTGCGAAGTTTGAAAGTACGGAAGCCCGAGCCGGAAGCCCGTCAGCCACTCTGCTGCTTGCGCACCGACGTGCGTAATTCGGTCACGATTTCGCGGGCGGCCATGATCGCGGCAGCGTGCTGATCTGGATTAAAAGAAATAGCGCCTACGCGAGCATGTCCGCCGCCGCCGTAGCGCTCGCAAATTTTCGCAAGGTTTACCTGTGGCTCTTGCGGCGCCCACGGATTCGATCCCACCGACACCTTCACCCGGAAGCTGCTCTTGCTCAGGCCGACGCTGTAAATCGACTCGGGATGCAGGTAATACGGAATGAATTTGTTGTAGCCCTCGAGATCCTGATCGGTGATGTCAAAAAAAATCGTTCCGTCCTTGCATTCGGAGCGCTGGCGCAGAATCTCCATGGAAATTTCGTGCCGCCTGAGCAGCGGAGGCAACAGCGGAGCCACAAAAGGCTCTTCGAGAATCGCAGCCAAAGGCTGGGTTGCAATCAGGGGAATCAGGTTCGGAACGAAGCGCTGGTCGGGAGCCGACTCGATCACCATGGTCAGCTTCATGGCGGGTTCGCGCATCTCGACCGCGGTTTTGGCGTCGGAATAAAGCGCGCCGTCGATGATGTCGGTCCAGTGCACCAGATCGGCGACCGGCGCGGGATCGAAACCAAAACGCTGCTGCGCGATCATGGCGATAAAACTGGTGCAGGATTTGAACGCCGGATCATAAAACTTGCGGTTACTCTGGTCGCGCTCGAAGTGGGCGGCGTCGGCGGGAGAAAGAAACGCGCTCTCGTGGTGGTCGAACCACCAACTGATGCGCGGCGAACTGGAATACTTGAAGTCGACGATCGCGTTCTCGTCGCCGGTAAAATCGGCTTCGTTGAAGAGCGTCCCGGCCCGATGCAGCAGGCCGGAGAACATGAAGTCGGCATCGCCGCGGATGCGCTCGCGATAAAAACGAGAGAAGAGCGCGGCCGAGGAAGCTCCATCGAAGCACTTGTCGTGATAAAAAACTCTTACTTTCAAAACAATCCCCACTCCTAAGGAATCGCCTTCGCCCGCCTTGAGCACTTCGAAGGGAAAGCTAATAGGAATGACAGCTTAGGGGAAGAAAGTCAAGCGGCATGTCGCCAGGTCGCCAGTCGATCCGATCGATTCCGCGGATCAGATCGAAGTGGCGGTCAACGGCTTAAAGGGTGAAGGAATACTGGCGGCAAAGCGCGGCAATCCAAACGTCATTGGAGGAAATCGGAGTGCCCGCTCTTTTGAGTTCTGTCCGTATCGCAGCAAATTTACGCGGCGCCGGCTTGCTGCTCCGCGATATCCCCAATCACCGGCAGCTTGAACATCTGGCCCTGATTCGCTTTCAGCACCAGGATCAGCCAGACCACAAAACCAGCGATGCCGACCAGCGGCCACATCAGCAGGGTGAGCCATCCCAGCAGCGGGAGGTGAACGAGGATGTGCAAACCAAACCACAGAATCCACCACGCGACGTTGAAGAGAATGCACTGCCAGGCGTGAAAGCGCACGAAGCGGCTTCGGTTGTAGGGCGCCAATACCAGAAAAATAATGGCCGGAATTATGGTGAAATAAGCCAGCATGCCGGCGACGTTGTCCGCCAATCCGGGGCCGGCGGCGACAACCGGAACCGCAGCGCGTCCGCTACAGGCCGCGCACCGGGTCGCGCCATCGGGAATCTGCGTCCCGCACATGTTGCAGAAGGCCATGGGTAGTTCCTCCGTTTGCCCGTCGAATCGCAAACCGCTTCGCCGCGCGTCGATCGCGCTTGCAGCAGCGTTGCGGAAAGGTATCAGAAAGCGGGGGCGGAGGCAATCAGAGATCAATCCGCAGCCCGCCTCTCTGCATAGCCGCCGACGAGCGGAAGTTTGAACCTCTCGCCCTGCAGCGCCTTCACCACCAACACCAGCCAGATAACGAACAACCCGAGGCCCACCAACATCGCCGCCAGCAGCACCAGCAGAGGACCGAAGGACGGAACCATCGCCAGACCTATGCTGGCAATCCGCAACACAGCCACCGCCACAATCACTACGAGGAACAAACCCACGCATTGCAAAGAATGAAAACGCAGGAAGCGGTTGCGCCGGTAAGGCTCGAGCAACAGAAAAATAATAGCCGGGATGAAGGTGCAATACGCGAGTGCGCCGGCGACGGATTCCGGCAGCACGCCGACATGGCCGCGCGCCGGCTGGCCCGCGCCCATGGCGCATCCGCAGCCGGGACAGAAGGCGGCACTTTCAGGCATGGAGGCGGCGCAGTCGGGGCAAGCGATCGGCATCGAGGAGGGCAACCTGTTGAGGCGCACCTTATCAGAACGCAGGCCGCGAGAGCAACCCGGTCAGAATCCGAAAAGTCTCACCAATCCGGGCGACGCGGCAAGCCCGGCTCCCCTCCTGCCGTGATTACCGTGGCGCCGGAGTCATGTGCTGATAATCCCCGATCAGGTATTTGTTGGGATCGTAGTTAGGATCGTCGGTCTGCACGAACCTTCCGAAGCCGTCGGTCCAATGATAGTCGGAGTCACCCGGGCATAATAATCGCCTTGCATTTTCTTGATCTCGCCAAAGGGCTTCTGCCTGCCCGGATTGTTTTCGAGCGAAGTTGCTACAAATCTCAGCAGCGGCCGCACTGACTCCAATTTGCCCGACTTCGCCCCATGCTGTGCACCATGAGCAGCATGCGAGGGTATTCGCTGATCTGAAAGCGCAGGTTGGACGAGGGAATCGTCTGCAGCGTGGTCATAAAGCCATAGCACTCCTCATCCACCGGGCTGCCGTCAAGCTTATAGTGCGCGCGCATGCAGATGCTTTCGCCCTGCGGAGCCTTATCGAAAGCATGGGGAAAGGCCTGCGGCAAGTTTTTCACCGGCCGCGAGCCCGTGATGCGCAGGTTACGCGCGCGCGAGTGCGATTGCCGCGCGATTCCATACCGCGCGCCATAGCCTCGGGCAGCGTGATCTGCACCACTACCGAATTGCGACTCCGCTTGTAGTATCCTCGGCTTATCTATATTCTGTTGCACGCAATTGTCTTCCGCCAGACCGCGCCGCAGATGCGACAATTCATGAACTCTAAACTCATCCCTTTCGGCTGCGCCGCTCTGTTGCCGACGGCGCTCGTTTTCGCCCAGTCCGCCAGCCCGCCGGCAGTCCCCGCCAATCGCGCCCCCCAGTATTCGGTGCAGGGAACCGTAGCCTCCGCCACGGGCTCCCCGCAGGCAGCGGTTTCCTACAGCTCGGTGACCCAACTGAACGGCTTGCTCGCGCAACTTGAGGACACTTCCAAAACCACGCAAGTCGATCTGGCCAAACTCCGCATCGAACGCTGGAAGACGGATTCCGGTTCCAAGAAGCGCTCCCTCAACGACTTGGATTCCATCCAGCGCAATCTGCACGACGCTTTGCCGGAGATGATCGCCCAACTGCGCAACTCCCCGGAAGATGTGCCCGCCACCTTCAGGCTCTACCGCAATCTCGATGCGCTATATGATGTGCTTGGCAGCGTGGTCGAATCGGCCGGGGCCTTCGGATCGAAAGATGATTTTCAATCGCTGTCGAATGATCTGAGCAGTTTCGAGGGCACGCGCAAGCAGATCGCCGCTCGCATGGAGACTCTGGCCACTGCGAAAGAACAGGAAATTATCCGCCTGCGCGCCGACCTGAAGACAGCTCAAGCCGCAATCCCGGCCGCGCCTCCCAAGAAAGTCGTAGTCGACGACAACGAGCCGGTAAAAAAGCCCCCCGTGAAAAAGAAGCCAGTGGCGAAGAAGCCGGCAACAACCCCAGCGCCGGCAGCGGGGCAGACTCCTCCTCAATAGCGGCCTCCGGCATCCGGACAATCCGCACCTGTTTCCCCCTGCGATCCTCTGTGCCCCTGTGCTCAAGGCCGTTGGGTTCGCCCTCAGCGGGTCGGTTCGAGCGGAAAGTCAGGAAGCCGGAAGCCCGGAAGCCGGGTCAAGAATCTGTTACTCTTTTTCCCGTATCAACATGGCATTCATGAGCTCCCAAGGCAGCATACCCGCGGCTATCTTCGGCCTGATCATCATCGCCGTGGTCTTGCTGGATGCCTTCGAAACCGTGGTCCTGCCCCGCCGCGTCACTCGCCAATTCAAGCTGACGGCTTGGTTCTACCGGCGCACCTGGATTCCCTGGAAGAAGATCGCCGGCCACATTTCAGGTGGGACGCGACAACAAAGCTTCCTGGGATACTTTGGCCCCCTCTCGCTAATCATGCTGCTCGCATTCTGGGCCACCATGCTGATCCTGGGTTTCGCCTTGCTCCAATACGGGGCTGGGCGGCATGAAGTCTTGGGCAACGAGCCCATCACGTTTTCGAGAATCCTCTACCACAGCGGCGAGACCTTCTTCACCCTCGGCTATGGCGACATTGTTCCCACCTCGAGTCTGGCTCGGTTGCTGTCCGTGCTGGAAGCCGCCATGGGATTCACTTTTTTGGGCGTGGTGATCGGCTACCTGCCCGTGGTCTACGCCTCTTTCTCGCGGCGCGAAATTCAAATCTCGATGATGGACGCCCGCGCCGGCTCGCCCCCAACCGCGAGCGAGTTGCTTGTTCGGCTGGCCGGTAGCTCCGAAGATCCGACGCTCGATCAAGTCGCGCTCGATGAAGTTCTACGCGACTGGGAGCGCTGGGCGGGCGAGCTACTCGAGAGCCACCTTTCCTATCCGGTTCTCAGTTTCTTCCGCTCGCAGCATAGCAATCAATCCTGGCTGGCGGCGTTGACCACGATGCTCGACGTCACCTCCCTACTGCTAACAGGGATTGAGGGAGTGCATCCCGGCCAGGCGCGCCTCACCTTCGCCATGGCGCGCCACGCTGCCGTGGATTTGGCCCAGGTCGTCAATGCCCGCTACGACGCGCTGCAACCCGAGCGCCTCACCGACGAAGATTTCATTGCCTTGCAGGAAGCGCTGGCCGCGGCAGGCCTGATCTTGCGCAGCGGCGAGGACGCCCGCCAAAAGCTCAACAAGCTGCGCCCCATGTACGAGCCTTATGTCCACGCCATGGGCAAAGTCCTGATGCTTTCGGTCCCGCAATGGAAGCACTCTCAGAAGCTCAAGGACAACTGGCAGGCTGGCCCCTGGGATCGCGCCATCCAAGCCAAGGGCTTAGCCGTGCTGAATCAGAAACCCGCGCAACCGCGGCCGCTCGACGACCACTTCTAAGAATCGAGTCATTGAGCCATTAAGTGATTGCTTCATTTCGCAGGCGGCGTCTGATTTTCCCATCGCTGATCACCCGATGGCTCAATCGCTTAACGGCTTCTGGTAAGATCGCGCTTTCATGGAGAACATTGGCGAGAACGTGGTGCGCATCGAGGCTCAGGCCCTGTGCGCGCTGGCCGACCGCATTGCCGGCCCCATGGCCGCGGCGTTTCAGCGCGCCGTAGACTTGATGTTCTCTTGCCAGGGCCGCGTCGTAGTCACGGGCATGGGCAAGAGCGGCCTGATCGCGCGCAAAATCGCCGCGACCCTGAGTTCCACCGGAACCCCGGCCTTGTATCTCCATCCCGTAGACGCGCTCCACGGCGACCTTGGAATGATCGTTCGCGGAGATGCCGTGCTGGCGCTTTCCGCCTCGGGCGAGACCGAAGAAATCGTGGCGTTGCTGGCCACCATCAAGCGCCTGCAAGTCCCGCTCATCGCCATGACCGGGGACGGAATTTGCTCGGGTCCGGCCTTGAAGGGCACGCTCGCAAGGAGCATGGCCGGCAAGGGCACGACCGGGAAGGGTGGGATCGGGAAGCGCACGACTTCAGTCGTCCAGCCAAGCGCTCAAAATAAATCGGGGCTTCAGCCCCCCATGGATCGCGGACCTTCTGGAATCTCCACCCTAGCCTACGCAGCCGATGTGGCTCTAGACTGTTCCATCGCCGAAGAGGCCTGCTCGCTAGGCCTGGCTCCCACGGCCTCGACCACAACCATGCTGGCGTTAGGCGATGCCCTCGCGGTCACGCTGAGCGAAAAACGCGGCTTCAAAGAAGAAGACTTCGCCAACCTGCACCCGGGAGGAAAGTTAGGCAAACGACTGGCGCGCGTGGAAACGCTGATGCACGCAGGTGATGCCTTGCCGCGCGTGGGGCTACAAACCAAAATGCCGGATGTGATCTACGAAATGTCCCGCAAAAAGCTCGGCGTAACCGCGGTGGTCGAGGGCGAGAAGCTACTCGGAGTCATCAGCGACGGAGACCTGCGCCGCCTGCTGGAGACGCGCGGCAAAGAAGTCTTAGATCTCACGGCCAGCGCGGCCATGACAAAAAATCCGCGCACGATCGGTCGAGAAGAATTCGCCGCCACCGCCTTGGCACAGATGGAAGAAAAAAAGATAACGTCGCTCATGGTGGTCAATCCCAGCGGAGAACTGGAAGGCATCGTCCACCTGCACGATCTGTGGAGCACCGAGTTGGTCTAGAAATTTAGCAATTTTGTAATTTGGTAATTTAAAAACCTTGCCAAAGGCGAACCGGTTTTGATTTTTTAATTACCAAATTACTAAATTGAGGTTTCCATGTATCACTACGATCCGAACACCGCCCTCGAAGAATTAACCGAAGACGCCACCCTGCCCAATCCGGTGCACGTCCGCGACATGATGCTGCGCAAGCATCTCTCCGCCGACAAGTCGCTGGAACTGAACCGCCTCTTCGTCGAGTACCAGAAATTCTTCGGCGAAGCCCAAAAGCTGGGGAAAGAGATACTCAGGCAGTTGATCCGCTAGCCGCAAAGCGCGATGTGGGGACTGCACACTCCGGCTGTCCCGCGGGCGAAGCCCGCTTGTTTCTTGCCGATATTCCCACAGAGGTTAACTATGAGCACGCGGTCCTCAACTTGGCTAGGCGAAAACGAAGGCAAGTTCGTTCATGATTTATTGGGAACTCGCAGAACGCGAAAGCGAGGACGAGAGAATGATCCGATCTCCAATCCAAATCGCTGTGGATAGTGGAATCGCGGATCAGGAAGTTTCGATCCGCCTCCCCAAAGAAATCGCGATGCGACTCCTCATAACTCTTGCACCCAACTGGACTGAGCTGATAGGTCGAGTCCTCTAAGCGGGCCGGTCAACCAAGAGAACGCGGCTGGTACAATAACAAATTCCACTAAGCCACTTGCGGACGTCGACACTCGGTACTCGCGACTCGGTACTACGTACTAGGTACTAAAACTCTATGCATCGTTGGTCCCGACTCTTCATCCCCACCCTGCGCGAGGCCCCGGCCGACGCTGAAGTAGCCAGCCACAAATTCCTGGTGCGCGCAGGCTACATCCGTCAGCTAGCGGCGGGCCTCTACTCCTATCTTTTTCTCGGCAACCGCTCCTTCAACAAGATCACAGCCATCGTGCGCCAGGAGATGGATGAGATTGGCCAGGAATTTCTCTTGCCCGCCCTGCACCCGCGCGAAATCTGGGAGGCCAGCGGCCGCTGGTCTCTGATGGGCGAGAATCTCTTTCGCCTCAAAGACCGCAAGGGCGCCGACCTCGCCCTCGGCATGACCGAAGAAGAAGTCATGACCTCGATCGCCCTAAAAGAACTGCGCAGCTACAAACAGCTGCCGCAGATCTGGTACCAGATCGCGCCCAAATTTCGCGACGAGCCGCGGCCGAAATCCGGCCTGCTGCGCGTGCGCCAATTCATGATGAAGGACGCCTACTCGTTCGACATCGACGCCGCCGGTCTCGATATTTCCTACAAGAAGCACTATGACACTTACTGCCGCATCTTCGACCGCTGCGGTTTGAAATATATGGTGGTCGAGGCCGATTCCGGTGCCATGGGAGGCAAGGAATCGCACGAATTCATGGTGCGCACGCCGGCCGGCGAAGATCAGATCGTAAGCTGCGACGGCTGCAACTACGCCGCCAATCTGGAGAAGGCCACCTCCAAGCTCGAAGCCGTCGAAGATCTAAAGCCCGAGGGAGACGGGACTCCGCTCGAAGTGCACACCCCGGGGCAGAAAACGATCGAAGACGTGGCCCGCTTCCTAGGAGTCTCACCGAAGAACAAGATCAAGACCCTCGCGCTCATGGCCGATGAAAAAGATGTAGCCGGAAAAATAAAGCATCGCGCAATCGTGGTGCTCATGCGCGGCGATCATCAACTCAACCAAGCCAAGCTCGACGCCACCGTTGCCGTCGCAACCCGGCCCATGGAGGAAGCCGAGATCAAAGCGCTATTCAAATCCCCTGCAGGATACCTGGGGCCGATGGGAATCGAATGGGCGAAGGATCTAAAAAAGGATACGGATATGCCCGCGCTCTTTGTCGATAAGAGTCTCGAAGGCCGAACCAACTTGATCGCCGGCGGAAATAAGGAAGACTATCACCTGAAAAACCTCACGCCCGGAAAAGACTTCCATCCCACCGCCTACGCCGATCTGCGCGCCGTTAGCGCGGGCGAACTCTGTCCCCACTGCGGCATTGCTTTGCGCATCGATAGCGCCGTCGAGATCGGGCACATCTTCAAACTCGGCTACCGCTACTCCGAGTCCATGGGCGCGCGCGTGCTCGATAAGAACGGAAAAGAAGTAACTCCCATCATGGGCAGTTACGGCATCGGCATTGAGCGCATACTCACCGCCGCGGTCGAGCAGAGCAACGACGAAAACGGCTTCTGGCTCCCGCCCTCAATCGCCCCGTTTGAAATTGTGGTCAGCCCCACCAATGTGAAGGACGAAACCCTGCTGCAGGCCGCGGTGGAGATAGCATCCCGCCTCGAAGCCGCTGGCTTCGATGTCCTTCTTGACGACCGCGATGAACGCCCCGGAGTCAAGTTCAAGGACGCGGACCTGGTCGGTATCCCCTTTAGAATCACGGTCGGAAAGAAGGTTACCGAAGATACTGTCGAAGTCGTTCTACGCTCGACTCGCGCGGTTCACGATGTTAGGATCGGCGCGGTAGTGGAATATCTTCAAGGGGTGCTGCGAGCCCAGGCCTGAAATACGCGCCGGGGCAGCGGCGCAATCAGACTATGGGAATGATCAAATTAGTGGTTGGGTTTCTGGCGATCGTAGCGGTAGTAGTGGGGATTTTTCAGGTAGCTCCGCCCATGATGGCCAACTACAGCTTTCAGGATGACCTCAAGAATATCGCCATGGTCTCAGGCGGCAGCTCCACCAAAACCGACGACGATATTCGCACCGATATTCTACGCAAGGCAAAAGAGCACGACCTTCCGATCACCGAGAAACAGGTCACGGTTACCCGCATCAGCACGCCCGGCAACAACGCCGTCTACGTGGCCGCGGACTACTCCGTAACCATCAACATGCCCTTCTATCCCTTCGACATGCACTTCACTCCCTCCAGCGGAAATCGAGGCTTCTAGAAGCGGGCTTCGGGCTTCGGCTTGCGGGCTTAGGCCAACTGTGGACGCAGCCCGAAACCTCCATTGCATCTGCCAGCGTTGCCGAAGCCCGAGGGCCGAAGCTCGAAGCCCGAAAGCCGAAGCCCGCACTCTCGATTCTGCCAGTGACATTCGTAACCTTGTCAGCGCGTTACCTTCCTCCTACTATCGCGAAGTGAGTGAGAAATTTCTCACCCTGCGTAGGAGTAGCAACTCGGCCACACAACGCAGTTTTCGTCAACGCGAGATTAATCAGTCCAAATCTGCAAAGTTTCTGAAGCACCGAGTTTCTGAAAACGCGAACCAGAGTGAACTTTAGCTGGAGGCAGTTCATGACGATGCAAGTTCGTACCCTTTTCACCCTGACCGTGACGCTGGCGATCCTGGGCCTCGCCGGCTGCGACCGTTACAACTGCGCCACGGCCGCACAGCTGGGTTCGTCCACCTGCTCCACCGGTTCGTCCACAGTGTCCAGCAGCGGCGGCGGCGGCAGCGGCACTAACAGCGGACCCTTGGCTTTCATCGAATTTGCCGAGACCAGCGCCGTACCCAATCAAATGTCCGGGGTTGAGTTCACCGCAGCAGACGTTCTTGAACCCATTCCGAGTTTCCCCAGCACCACCTTGCCCGACAGCACCTTGGACCCTTCGGCTCTGGCAGTAGCGCAGGGAAAATTCCTGTATATGGCCGATGGATCGGCGCAGAAGATGTTCGCCTACTCCATCGACGCCAACACCGGCATTATTTCCGCCCTCAGCGGCAGCCCTTTCGCGGCCTCCTACTTGGCGGGCCTGCCGATGGCCAACGTGCCCTTGCTCTCCATGGTCACCAATCCCACGGGCACCGTTCTCTTGATCGCAGATCAGACCAATTCCCTTATCTATAGCTTTACCATCGATGCCACCACCGGCGCGCTCACCGCCGCCACGGGATCTCCTTTCCCCAGCCTCATCAAGCCCTCGAATCTCGCCACCGACGGGCTAGGCCGATTTCTCTATGTAACCCAGGGGGACATCAACGGCCAGGGTCAGTCGATGGCCGTCTTCTCCCTCGATGGCACCACTGGATCCCTCACCGACGGTGCCCAGATGGCGCTCAACATGTGGACCGTGGTCGGCGATCCCGCCGGCAAGTTCATGTTCGGAGCCGATGGCGAGGTCGGCACCAAGCCGCCCAGCAATGCGCTGGACGAACATCTCTACACCTTCAGCATTAACGCGAACACTGGAGTTCTCACCCAAGTGGCTTCTACGGTCACGGTGAATGCGCCCACCGCCGCCATCGTTCACCCCACCGGAAGCTTCGTCTACGTCTTCGGCATTGACCCGTCTCTCAATTTTGACGCCCCCGTCGAAGGTTTCGCACTCAACGACACCACCGGTGCGCTCACCGCTCTGCAGGGCTCCCCGTTCAGCGTTTTCGGAACCAACCCCTACGATGGCCAGTTGGATCCCACCGGCGCCTATTTGTTCGTCCACTCCAACGACGTCTTTGAAGTTTCTATCTTGAACACCACCACCGGCGTTCCCGGGCAGGCCTTCTCGCCCCTGCAGGTGCCCAGTAACCTGCCCTGGGTGGTCATCGATCCGTAGCCCGGTGCGATGGATGGTGAACGAGTTTGAGGCCCGCAGGCGCAGCGGGTCTCTTTTTGTTGGCGGCTAAATGGAAAATGCCGGACTGATTGGGATCGAAAGCCTGCCGAAGGCCCAGGGAACGACGCTGTGAAACCCCGAGTCCCCCGGGTTGAAAGGTTTTTGGTCTTCGGCCACTGACATTTTCATCGCCAGCTGCGAGCGGAATCGCTCAAGCCAAACTCTGGGGAGGACAGCAGCGGTACAATAGCAGAACCATAACGCGCCCAAATACTCTGGATGACTGGCAAACGCAACCGCGGACGCGTCAAACCTTTTGGCAGCCTTCACCGTCTGATCCATAAGGTCGAATCAAGAACAGAACGTGGCCATTAAGATCAAAATCCCGAAAAGCCCAAAAAAGACCGGAAAAAACGCCGGCAAGACGAGCTTCGGCCTGCCCCGCGACCCCGTCCTGCGCGCCGCTTTATTTATTTTTTTGCTGGTCGCGATCGGCCTGACCACTTTTTTTTCCTACTTTTACATAAAATATGACCGCATCATCGCCCAGCGCTTTCGCACCTCCGTATTCACCAACTCCGCCAAAATCTATGCCCTGCCTCGCACCGTCCACGACGGCGACAAAATAGAAGCCCGCGAGATCGCCGCGTTACTGCGCCGCGCCGGCTACTCCGACTTGGCCAAGGAAAAAGAGAAAGACGCTCAATCGCCTTTGGGTTGCTTCGAAGTGGTGAAAGGCGGAATCGAAATCGCCCCCGGCCCGGAAAGCTACCACAGCCCCGAACCCGCCCGCGTCGAAATCGAAGACGGCGAAATCGAACGCATCGTCAGCAAAGGCAACGATCTCTCCGCTTACGAACTCGAACCGCAACTCATCACCGCGCTCTTCGACTCCGGGCCGCGCTCCAAGCGCCAGGTCGTGAAATACACCGACATTCCGAAAGTCATGGTCGATGCCGTCCTCGCTATCGAAGACCGCCGCTTCTTCGAGCACAGCGGCGTGAACTTTATCCGCATGGCCGAGGCCGGATGGGTCGACCTGGTCCGCCAGAAGCACGAGCAGGGCGGCTCGACCATCACCATGCAACTCTCCCGCGGCTTCTTTCTCACGCCGGAAAAAACCATTCGCCGCAAGGTCACCGAGATGCTGATCGCCGAAGAGCTCGAAGAAAAATTCAGCAAGCAACAGATTTTCGAGTTCTACGGCAACTGGGTCAACCTCGGCCAGCGCGGCTCCTTCGCCATCAGCGGCTTCGCCGAAGCCTCGCGCGCTTATTTCAACAAAGACTTAAAAGACATCACCCTGCCCGAGGCCGCATTGCTGGCCGGCATCATCCAAGGACCGAGCCGGCTTTCTCCCTACCGCCATCCCGAACGCGCCCTCGAACGCCGCAACCTGGTGCTCGATTCCATGGTCGACACCCACGCCATCACCCGCGACCAAGCCGACAAAGCCAAAGCCACGCCCCTAAAGCTCGCGCCGCCCAACGTAGAAGCCAGCGACGCCCCCTACTTCGTCGACATGGTGCGCGACACCCTGATCACCAAATTCAGCGAGCACGATCTCAACGACTCCTCCTATCGCATCTACACCACGCTCGACCCCGATCTGCAAAAGGCCGCGGCCCAGGCCGTCGAAACCGGCATCAAGCTCGTGGATGAGCAAGTCACCAAGCTGCGCAGCAAGCGGACCAAGGTCGGCAAGAAAGTCGAAACCACCGTAACCCCCGGCCCGCAAGCCCAAGTCGCGTTAGTAGCGTTAGATCCCCACACTGGCGCAGTTCTCGCGTTGGTCGGAGGCAGAGATTACGGCTTCAGCCAGCTCAATCACGCCCTATCGAAGCGCCCCACCGGCTCGATCTTCAAGCCCTTCGTCTACGCCGCCGCCATGAACACCGCGCTCGACGGCTCCCCGACCGTCATCACGCCAGCCTCCACCGTAACCGACGCGCCCTCCAGCTTCGCCTACGGCGATCAAATCTACGAGCCGCGCAACTATAAAGAGGAGTACCACGGCGACGTAACCCTGCGCTACGCGCTAGCCATGTCGCTCAACAACGCCACCGTGAAAGTCGCCGAGGAAGTCGGCTACGACAAAGTAGCCGAACTGGCGAAGACGGCAGGCATCGCCTCGGTGAAAGCCACGCCCGCCATGGCGCTAGGCTCCTACGACGCCACGCCGCTCGACATGGCCGGAGCCTACACCTCGTTCAGCAACAACGGCACCCGCCTCTCTCCCCTACTCGTCAGCTCCGTGCGCAACGCCAAAGGTGACGTGATCTCGAACTTCAAGACGGACGAACGGCCCGTGCTCGATCCCCGCATCGCCTACGTCATGACCAACATGATGGAAGGCGTAATCAACAACGGCCTAGGCTACACCGCGGTTCGCCTGCGCGGCTTCACTCCGCCCGCGGCCGGTAAAACCGGCAGCTCCCACGACGGCTGGTTCGCCGGCTACACCTCAAACCTGCTCTGCATCGTGTGGGTCGGTTACGACGACTACAGCGACCTGCGCCTGAGCGGAGCCATGACCGCCGCACCCATCTGGACCGAGTTCATGAAAAAGGCCGCCCAGCTGCCGCAATACTCCGACATGAAGGAGTTCGTCCAGCCGACCGGCGTAGTCGATGTCCAGCTCGACAAAGCCACCAACCGCCTGGCCACGCCAACCTGTCCCAACGATTACGTAGCCGCCTTCGTAGCCGGCACCGAGCCCCGCGACACCTGCGACCAGCAAAGCGCCCCCGGCCTGTTCTCCCGCATCTTCGGCGGCGGAGGCGGCGACAAAGCTCTGCCCCCGCCAGCCCCAGACGGAAACGCAGCTAGTCAAGACCAGGACCTAAAGAAAAGGAAAGGCCTATTCGGCAAAATCGTAGGCATCTTCAAAGACGACAAATCGCCAGCGCCCAAGCCTCCAGACCCCACGCCATCCCCCCCGCATTGACGCTGACGCCGTGGGATAACACGGATGGATAGAAACCTGGGACAGGACAGAACTCACTATTGCTGGAGGTAAGACAGCCCGTTTTCCCCGAATCGCGCCAGCATCGTGCCGGCCCCAGAAAGTCGTGTTTGATTACGACAGTTACCTACCAACGCTCTAAAACCCGTTTACAGTTTGAACTTCGGGTCTGTTGGCCTCGACAAGGACCATCCATGGCGCCCAATCCCTCATCCCGTCTGAGACTGTTGGTCACTTTTTTGTTCGCTTTGGTCTCTGTTCTCGGTGCGCGGGCGCAATCATCGGATGAGCAGCCTCTCGGAGACGTCGCCAAAACCCACCGCCAAAAGAAACCCGACGCCCAGGTTATCGACAACGAGGAAATGTCTCGTCGTGGGCTCGATCATGGCACGGCCAACGCGACCTTCGATTGCAATCGAGAGTGTATGGCAAAGGCCAAGCCGCTGGCTTACTGGAACTTCAGGGACGCGACCGAAAAGCAGTGGCAGGACGCGTTTGCTGGCGCCATCGCCGATTTGTCTCAGGACGATTGGGGTCACCGGCTCTTCGAAATTCGGGAAGAAGTGTGTAGAAATCCGAGTGATGTAGATTCGAAGCCTCTGAACGCCTTGGAAAACGAGATGTTTTCGAAACTTCGCCTGCAGGCTCGGTCCAAGCATATCGACGAAATGGCGGCGGCCCATCCGAATGACGCCGCAGGCACTGAAGCCCTAAGACAGTTACGTGTCGAAGGTTTGAAAACTGGCATCCTCGAAGCCAAAATCGAGATCTTCAAACACTCTTGCCCCGCGCCAGCCAACGTGCCCCGGAAGTGAAGCTTCGTCCCTTTTTGGCGCGGCCCGCCTCAAGCGCGCATAGTTGTTCAGGCGGCTAGTGGCTATTCCACGGGTGCAGAGCGATTATTTTTATGCCGCCGGGCGCCCTCTTCTGCCAAAGATCAATGTCATCTTGTCGCTTCGTCTCGTTTGCGATCTGCAGAGCCAGCGCCGCAAAGTCACCCGCATGATAGACGACACTGAGAGGATAAGGAGTGTCTTGTTGTTTCTGCGAGTACTCAGTGAAGAAATCTTCAGCCTTGGAAAGAGCGGTGTCGGTATTCGCTTCCTGATAATAGGCGATTACGAGGTTGTATTGGGACCAGTTTCTGGGAACGGTCGGGTCATTAAATGGGGCGTTATTTTCTGCCGTGAAGTGGGAGTGAATCCGATCACATGCCTCAATCGTCTGGATTAGCGCCTGTTCGACACCATGCCAATCCTTCTCGTCTGCATAAATGCCTTCCAGGCCCATATACGCCTGGACAAAGGCCTGATCGTAGTCATCGGCCGAGGCCTTGAGGAAGTCGATCCAGTGCTGTTGGGCCTGCAACGCTTCTTCATCACGGTGTAGCGCGAGCAGAACGCCGACCAATAGCGAGGTGGATTCTGGCAAGGCCTCCCGCTTCCCCTCGCTCAGGTGGTCGGAGAACCGTTCCGCGTCCAGGGCTGGCGCCAGCGCGCCTTCGAAATTCTTATCCTTAAGTAGCGCGCTGCCCTCGCGATTGGCGCAGTCGGCCAAGGCGCGATAAACGGTGTTCGCGGCCGGGTTGTCTCCGGAAGTTTCATAAGCCTGTGCGATCTGCAGCCGGGCCGCTTTCAGTGCGTAATATTGGTCGTCGGTCAATGGATCGGCAGATCGCTCTGCCTCCAGAAAATGATCGAGCGCGGCGGGATAAAGGCCATCGCCCAGGGCTCGCTTGCCGCCCTGCAGTAATGATCGAAAACGTGCCTCGTCGGCCGGCGGTTGTTTAACTTTTTTCGGCCCAGCGCTTTCTTTAGGTACCGAAGGCGGCGCCAGCGCGTAGCGAATCAGATAAGTCGATCCCAGATAGATTGCCAGCACGATCAACGTTCCTTTGGCAAACCACCTGGTACGTCTTGAGATCTCCATAGTCCCTGCCGTCGCTGAGCTACAAGTATAAGTTCGTGCGCTCTCCGCGCCTCTTTGTTCCGGCCGCGCCAACGATCCGAAGTAACTACGCCGGCCGCGGGCATGCGCGCTAATCTGGCGGGAGGGTGCCGCTTAGAGGGGAGAGGAAACTTGAAGACGAAAGCTGCCGTCCCATGGTTCTTAGGCATCGCGATTTTGCTCGCCGGTGGCAGGGTGTTCTATTGGACATACTGGACGCGAACAGTCCAAAGCCCCCCTGCTCCCCTCGCGGATCGCAACTCCCCGATCAAGTGGAAACAGATTTTGCCGGACCATCTGACTAGTTCTCCAGTCATCGGCAACGATGGATCGATTTACACCACGACCCGGAACGGATCAATCTATGCGCTGGACCGTTCGGGCGCCGTGCGCTGGACCTATCACCTAGACCCGAACGAGATTCCCGGCGCATTGACGCGGGACGCCGACGGCAACCTTTATTTCGCCACCACGAGAAGAGTGTTTTCCTTGACCGCGGCCGCCGGAAGCGCTGGGAAACGGAGTGTGCTCCGCCAAGTCCATTCCCGCGTCCCGCGCAGGAGGCCGCGCTCACTCGCGACTTGATGGTGACAACCTGCGGCGACCATTTTGCCGCACTGGATCTGACTGAAGGCCGCGAGTTGTGGAAGGTGCCCTATCCCAGCTTCCAATACAACGCCACCCCCGTCGCGCTAAAAAGCGGTGCCATCGTTCTGTCTTTGGATTCGAGACTAGTCGCGGTTGATCGAAACGGCAACCCACTGTGGAACTTCCCACCGCCAAAATACATCTTGCCAAGTCCACGCCCTGGACTGTCACTCGATCAAATGGATTTTACAAGCGCTATCGCCGTAGGTTCCGATGACAGTCTGTATTTGGGTTCGGGCGACGGAGAGTTCTCCTGCTTTAGCCCGCAAGGTACGCTCAACTGGACCTATAACGCCGGCCCGTTGCGCGGGATTTTCTTCACCGCCTCTCCCGTGATTACATCCGACGGTACAATCGTTGCCATCTCCACCGAGGCGTCTCTATACACGTTTTCCAGCAACGGCGAGCTGCTTTGGAGCCTACCTGTCGGCGCTCCGGCGAAGAGCCTGGTTCAACCCTCGCCCCTGCTGGGTAGCGATGGAACCATCTATGTTCTAGTGGCGGGCAAGCTGGTAGCATTCTCCGCGGTCGGAACCAAGCTCTGGGAACTTCCGCTGCCGAGCGATGCCGTAACGTCCCCGGCCCTTGCGCCAGATGGAACCCTCTACATCGCGACTGCCGACAAGACTCTTTACGCAATGCAAACCACCAGTAAAGAACTCATGAATAGCCCTTGGCCTAAGTATCAACGCGATCTGTGGAATTCAGGTTCGAGCTTTTAAGCTGAGATAAGGGCTGGCCCCGCCCACTTCAAGCGCCCCGCTCAAGCTTCCGCTTAAGCGGGCGAGGCCAGCCCCACCACGAACGCTTTTCGGTCACTTGCTAGTCAGCCCGTCCCTCCAGGCCATCACTTCGAGTTCCGCCCGCACCGCATCTGCCACGGGAATCACAGGGCGCGCCTCCATGGTAAAGGCCGGCAGCATCGAACAGAACTTGTGCACCGTAAGTGGGTCGTCGCCACTCCACCAGCAAGTGCCCGCCCCAATCGCCCACCCGCAAAAAGAACCCGATCTTGAAATTTTGCCGGCGCCTTCTACTGCCCAAATACCTCAAAGATTCTTTTCTGCGCATTTTCGTACTCCGCCGGCTAACCTTGCGGGCGTTCATTCCAGCTGATCACGTATTTCATCCTATCTCCTTGGCAAGTAATCTCAACCTCTAACCGCCGGCTGAGTTTACAAGGTCGCGATGAGTATGGGGGCGATGGCGTGTGGCCCATGCAGGCAGGACTACGTACCCAAAAAACCCAAGGCGCAAGCAAGATTCGTATCGGGGCAAGCATTCATGCGTGCCGTAAGCGTCGCATTTTAAATATGCCTTTAGGCGGAGGGTGGTCCACATCTCCACTCGCTACCCGCTCCTCAAATAGCTTGGGTGCCCATTTCTCGCGTTCTTTGGGAGAAGTAAGGCTTTTGACTGATAGGGGGCGGCCAGGCTAAATCTCTGAGGGTGCCCCCTCCAAGCTTCGCTTGGCGGGGCTTTGACGTTCCAGCCTTCACCACGACCAAAGGGCGTCGTTTGCCCGCAAGCATTTCCACAACCCCTTGTGACATCTAACCTTGCTCCCCGCCTCCACCTGAGCGATGTTGGTAGGGACTGTTCCTCAAAGCGAACTTCAAAGCACAGGGCAGGGAAAAGCAGCGGCCCGAAATCCTCAATCGCCGGCCCCAAGAGACCTGGCCGTAATGTTCTAAGAGCAAGTCCTTGGGTTGCAATGTTTTAGCCGGATCAGGCCGGACTGCTCCTCGCCCAATTTAACTTGATAAGAGATATTTTACAGCTCCGATCCCGCAATTTTTTCATCCACTTCGCGGCGGCAGTCCAAGCAGACCCCGCCCGTTTCCAAAGCTGCCGCAAGCACCAGAAATCCGGCCCCGAAAGCCTCACCCAAACCTTATTTTCGCTTCGGGAATCCGCCCTCGATACCCAAGCGAAATTTCTTCGTCACCGGGAGAAAACTGTGTCAGAATGGCGCCATTGGAATGGTCTGGGGGTGCGTATGTCCTACCGCAAGGCCTGCCTGATTCTTCTCGCCGTCTCTTCCACCGCCGCTCTGGCGCAGGTTTCTCATCCCGAACAAGTGCAGATTGCGCCGCCCTTGGTGCGCGCCATCGAGCCTCCCGCGCCCGACGCCACCTCGGCGGACCTGGAGCATCAAGCCGACCAGTTGCGCGGCGACAAGCTGTATCTCGATGCCCTCGACTACTACCAGGCTGCCCTGAGCAAGAAGAACAACGACGCCCGCCTGCTCAACAAAATCGGCATCACCGATCTCATGATCCAGCGCTACAAAGAAGCGCGAAAGTACTTCGAACGCGCCATCCGTGCCGATCACGAATTCGCCGACGCCTACAATAATCTTGGCGTCATCTTCTACGAAGCCAAAAAATACGGCGCCGCGATCAAGCAATATCAAAGCGCGATCGCTAAAGATAGCGACTCGGCATCGTTCTACAGCAATCTGGGTGCGGCTTATTTTTCCAAGCGCGACTTCGAGCGCGCCGTCTCCGCCTACCAGCATGCGCTCGAGATCGACCCCGACGTTTTCGTCCGCAGCTCGCGTAGCGGCGTGCAAGCCCAGTTGCCCAGCCCCGAGGACCGCGCCCGCTACAACTACACGGTTGCGAAGCTCTACGCCAAGATGGGTCTATCCGATCAATCGCTCGAATACCTGAGGAAGGCAATCGAGGAAGGCTACAAGAATCTTAAGAACGTCTACACCGACGTAGAATTCGCACAATTAAGAAAGAACCCGCGCTTCACCGAACTGATGGCGTCAAAGACAGCATCAATCGCCAACTAGAACGAGAGTAGTGCCGGCCTACCAAGTAGCGCAGGCGTCCCGCCGGCTATAGCGCGGTGCGTCCCGCCCGCGCGATTCGCAGCGTGACAAGAATTACAAAGTTTTACAAAATTAGACGGAACTATTCCGCCTTCTGGGGTTTAATTATGCAAACGCTCCTGAAAACAACAGGGTGAGTAAGGAGAAACGGTAGCCCGTCGGATGCTGACCCGAGCACGCCCCAAGCAAGCATCCGCCGGGCTTTTTCGTTCCGAAAATTAGAAGCGAACAATTTACGAAAACCGTTTCTCCGGCTACAATGTCCAAATGTCGTCCCCTCCCGCATCGCTTACTTGGGCGCACCCTCTGGTTTCGGAGTGGTTCGGGCAGCGCTTCGGCACGCCCACTGAGCCGCAGGAGCAAGGCTGGCCGCACATTTTGGCGGGGCGCACAACTCTGATCTCCGCGCCCACCGGCTCGGGCAAGACTCTAGCCGCGTTCCTCGCCTGCATCGATCGTCTTGTCCGCAAGGCGTTGGCGGGCGAGCTCGCGGATCGCACCGAAGTTCTCTACGTCTCGCCCCTCAAGGCACTGGGCAACGACATCCAAAAAAACCTGGAAGTGCCGCTGGGAGAGATTCTCGCCATGGCGGGCGAGCGCGGCCTGCTCATGCCGGAGATTCGTACCGCGGTTCGCACCGGCGACACGCTTATGCCCGAGCGCCGCGCCATGCTCAAGCGTCCGCCGCACATCCTCGTGACCACGCCGGAATCGCTCTACATCCTGCTCACGGCGGATAAGAGCCGCGCGATTTTGCGCGACGTCGAAACCGTGATCGTCGATGAAATCCATGCCGTAGCCGACGACAAGCGTGGCGCCCATTTGGCTCTATCTTTAGAACGGCTCGAAGCTCTTACGAACAGGCCTCCGGTGCGAATTGGACTCTCCGCCACGCAAAAGCCGATCGAAGAGGTCGCGCACTTTCTTACCGGGCACTCTCGCGACCAAAATTCGCGCCCCGATCCAGTCATCGTCAATATCGGCCACAAGCGCAAGCTCGATCTGGCGGTGGAGGTTCCATCGATGCCGCTGGGGCCGGTGGCTTCGAATGAGATGTGGGATGAGGTCTACAACCGCCTCGTCACTTTGGTCGAACAACATCGTTCTACGCTCGTGTTTGTGAATACGCGGCGCATGGCCGAGCGGGTCGCTCATCAACTCGGCGAGCGTATCGGGGAAGAAAATGTGGCGGCGCATCACGGCAGCCTCTCGCGCAAACTGCGTCTCGCGGCTGAGAAGAAGCTGAAAGAAGGTCAGGTGCGAGTGCTGGTCGCGACCGCGTCGCTCGAACTTGGAATCGATGTGGGCACGGTCGATCTCGTGGTGCAGATCAATTCGCCGCGCGCCATCGCGGTAACGCTGCAGCGCGTGGGGCGCTCCGGCCACTGGCGGGGCGCCGTGCCCAAGGGACGCTTGTTCGCCACCACGCGCGACGACTTGCTCGAGTGCGCCGCTGTGGTGCGCGCGATCCGTCAAGGCGATCTGGACCGGCTGATGATTCCGGAGTCTCCCCTTGATGTTTTGGCACAGCAGATCGTGGCCGCGTGCGCTGCGGAGCAGGGTTCGGCCGCGTCTCGCCCGCGGCAGCGAGCCCAAGTTGGGCTCGCGACAGCCGGCGAGGACGCCGGCGCAACATTGGACGGCGGCGCGATCAGTGACGGGTGGGATGAGGGCGAATTATTGGCGCTGGTGCGACGCGCCTATCCGTATCGCAATCTTACGCGCGAGACTTTTGATTCGATTTTGGAAATGCTTTCGGAAGGCATCGCTGCGCGCCGCGGGCGTTACGGTGCTTACTTGCACCGCGATCGCGTAAACGGAAAGCTGCGGGCGCGGCGCGGCGCGCGACTCGCGGCGATCACCAGCGGCGGTGCGATTCCGGACAATTCACTCTATTCCGTGGTAGCGGAACCCGATGGACTGGTGGTCGGCACGGTGGATGAAGACTTCGCCGTCGAAAGCAATCGCGGCGACATCATGCTGCTGGGCAACACCTCGTGGATGATTCGCCGCGTCGAAACGAACTCCGGCCGCATGCTGGTGCAGGATGCGCACGGTGCGCCGCCGACCGTTCCGTTCTGGCGAGGGGAAGCGCCCGCGCGCACGCAGGAACTATCCGAGCATATCGGAACTCTACGCGAAGAGATCAGTGTTAGGCTGCCGCGCACTTCGCCCGTGGGTTTCTCGGCCACGCAACCTGACGTTGCGCAAGCGGTTACGTGGCTGAAAGACGAATGCGGTCTCGATGATTCGGGCGCGGAGCAGGCGATTGAATACATTCTGCAGGGTCGCGCAGTTCTCGGTGCGGTGCCTACGCAGACTACCGTAATTGCGGAGCGCTTCTTCGACGAAGGCGGCGGCATGCAGTTGGTGATCCATGCCCCCTTCGGCGGCCGCATCAACAAAGCCTGGGGGCTGGCGCTCCGCAAGCGTTTCTGCGTGGGCTTCAATTTCGAGTTGCAGGCGGCGGCGACCGATAACGGTCTCAACATTGCCCTCGCCGAGCAGCACAGCTTCCCGCTCGGGGATGTCTTCAATTTTCTGCAGGCGGCGACGGTGCAGCCGATTCTGGAACAGGCGGCCCTTGACTCTCCGATCTTTGCGACGCGCTGGCGCTGGGATGCGAATCGCGCATTGGCTTTGTTGCGCTTTCAAAACGGAAAGAAAGTTCCGCCGCAGATTCAGCGGATGCGCTCCGACGATCTGCTGGCTTCGGTCTTTCCCGACGCGGCTGCCTGCTTCGAGAACATCCAGGGCGAGCGCAAGATTCCGGATCATCCGCTGGTGCGCGAAGTGATGAAAGATGTGCTCACAGAGGCGATGGATATCGATGGGCTTCGGTCGCTGCTGAGCGGGCTGGCCGAGGGGCGAATTCGATGCATCGCAGTCGATACGCCGGTGCCGTCGCAGTTCTCGCATGAGATTTTAAATGCGAATCCGTACGCTTATCTCGACGATGCGCCGCTTGAAGAGCGGCGGGCGCGCGCGGTGCAGATGCGGCGCACGCTGCCCGAGTCGGTGCTCGAAGAAGTGGGGGGGCTCGATCCCGCGGCGATCGCGCAGGTGCGAGAAGAAGCCTGGCCCGATGTGCGCGATGCCGATGAGTTGCATGATGTGCTGCACACGCTGGTGGCGCTGCCGGAGGATCTATCGGAGGGGATGTGGGGACAGCCGCCCTCGGCTGTCCGGTCGAGCGAAAGTCAACTTGCTTCCCCGAGGAACACTTGGGCCGGTTACATGGGGAGATTGATTGATCAGGGTCGAGCTGGGATGGCTACCCTCGCCGAGGGCGTGACGCCCTCGGGACAGCCGGCGAGACGCCGGCGCTACTGGGTGGCGGCAGAGCGCTGCAAGGCTGTTGCGATCCTGTTCCCCCAGGCGCAGTTCGTGCAGCCTTCGGCTGTCGTCGAATCGGCGGCTCCGTCTAGCGACGATGCTTTGCTCACCTTGGTTACGGGATGGATGTCGCATCTGGGGCCGGTTACGGCATCGCGGGTGGGCGAGAGTTTAGGCATTCCGAAGGCTGACGTCTTCAATGCTCTGCTGCGCATGGAAGCTAGCGGGACTGTGCTGCGGGGCAACTTCAGCGGCAGTGCCACGCGGGCGGGTGCGCCCGCGCCACATGGGTTGCTCGTGCCGCACACAATCGAGCTGCGCTCGAATGGACAGCCGGGGGCGGCTGTTCCCACAGAAGACCGCGAGATCGAGTGGTGCGAGCGGCGGTTGCTGGCGCGTATTCACCGGCTGACCGTCGCTAGTTTGCGCAAGCAGATTGAGCCGGTGACGGCAGCGCATTTCATGCAGTGGTTGCTGCGTTGGCAGCATGTGGCGCCGGGAACGCAGGTTGCGGGAGAGCGCGGCACGCTGGAGGTGCTGCGGCAGTTGCAGGGCTTTGAGATTCCGGCCAACGCCTGGGAGCGGCAGGTACTGACGCGGCGCGTTGTGGATTACGATCCCAAATGGCTTGACCAGCTTTGCTTGACCGGGGCTGTGGGTTGGGGGCGGTTGTCGCCGCATCCGGCGACGCTCGATTACTCGAATGCGACTCGCGTTGATGGCGAGACGCCGGCTCGGCAGCGGCGGGTGATTCCTACCAGCGTGGCGCCTATTACCTTCTTTGTGCGGGAAGATGCGGACTGGATGATGCCGCGGCATCCGAGGGCGGACCCGTCAGGGAAGAGCGATCCGGGAAAGGGATTGAGTCATGGGGCGCAGTTGGTGCTGGATTTTCTGCGCCTGCGCGGGGCATCGTTCTTCGCCGACATCGTGCGCGGGACGGAAAAGTTGAAGGCGGAAATCGAGACCGCGCTGTGGGAGTTGGTCGCCGCGGGGCTGGTTACCGCCGACGGCTTCGACAATCTGCGGTCATTGATCGACCCCAAACGCCGCGCCGGGCAAGGCGGAGGGCGGACTACGCGTCCGCGGCACAATGCGGGGCGCTGGGCTTTGCTGCATGCCGATGAAGTGGTGGAGCGGCCGCGCGCGGTTGAGGCCGCGTGCTGGATGCTACTGCGGCGATATGGCATCGTGATCCGCGATGTGCTGGCGCGGGAGGCGAACTTGCCGCCGTGGCGCGAGTTGCTGATGGCCTTCCGCCGCCTCGAAGATCGCGGCGAGATTCGCGGGGGGCGCTTTGTGGATGGATTTCTGGGCGAGCAATTCGCCTTGCCGGTGGCAGTGGACTCGGTGCGCGCGCTGCGCAAGCTTGATGCCGCGACCGGGACGGTGACGCTGTCGGCGGCGGATCCGCTGAACCTGGTGGGGATTCTGGTGCCGGGTGAGCGTGTGCCGGCGATTTCGGGGAACAGCGTTCGCTATCGGGATGGAGCGGCGATCTCGTTGACTTCGATCCCGGTAGTCTCGTCGGGTGAATCGGTAGCCAGCTAGAGCGCGTATCCAAACTAAAATTTTGCTCCCTGATACGGGTAAATAGTTTCCAGCCTGCGCATCGCTTCGGAGCCTGCTAAAGTGTCGAGCCAAGTGACTTACCCGCAAATCTTAGGGGCAAGGGACTCGGAAGGCAGCCTGCGCACCATCCCTCCGAGTGCCAACAAAGCTTGGGCCTTCGCCGCCAAAGTATGACACTCAAGAGGTTTATATCTTATTGCTATTTAGTTGTCGCTATTTGTTGTCAAAGAGCCAATGCGTTTCCCGCTTTTCCCAGCGCCGCGGAATCGGTTAGCAAAAACTGGTGCCGTACTCTGAAGCGGAATTGGTTTGTGCCACTTCCGGCTTCCCGGCACTGTCGTGCCGGGCTTTCCCATGCCGCCGCTTCGCGGCTGGGACCGGTTTTGTTTCCAGCGTCCGTGCTCCGCATCGAATTTCGTAACCGACTCCAAGGCGCTGGGCTATTGTCGGCCGACCCTCCGGGGCGGCATCTGTGCTGGTCATTCCATCGAAGTCCCGCCAAGATAGTCTGTAGGTTATGATGGCGGCGATGACAGGGGTCGAGAAGAAGATATTTCGCTTTGGCGTGTATGAGGTGGACGTCGGCAGCGGAGAATTGCGCAAGGCCGGGAGGCGGCTGCGCATGCAGGAGCAGCCGTTCCAGGCGTTGTTGCTTTTGCTGGCGCGTCCGGGAGAGGTGGTTACGCGGGAAGAGTTTCGGCAGAAGCTGTGGCCTGCCGATACCTTCGTCGATTTCGATCACAGCCTGAATACCGCGATCAATAAGATTCGGGAGGCGCTGGATGACTCGGCGGCGAACCCGAGATTCGTAGAAACTTTGGCGCGACGAGGGTATCGGTTTCTGGCACCGCTGGAGGCGTCCGGTGATGGCGTTGCGAAAATTGAAAGGCCAATCGCGGCCGGTGCGGCGAAGGTATCCCGCGAAGGCGAATCCTCAAGTTTCCGCTTAACCCATCCAGAAGAATTGCCGAAGGTGGGCAGCGCTTATGTGCGCGCTTGGTTTGTTCTGATCCAGATCATGTATCTGAGTTTTTACGTTCTTGCGCTGGGCCGGATGGCGGCGGTGCAGGATCAACTGGATCGCATTTTCGGCGGGCATCCGGCGGCGACGGTGGTGCTGATCGTTTCGGCGGGGGTCGGGATTCCGGTGAGATTGTATTGGCTGTCGGCAGCTGGGTTCGACGTGAAAGGCCTGAGCCAGAAATTTCTTAAACTTTTTCCAGGCTTGCTGGTGCTGGATGAACTGTGGGCGCTCTCACCGTTCCTGCTTGCTCCTAAGATCGGAATCGGGTTGGCGCTGGGAATTACGGCGGCTTTGATTTATGTACCTTTTGCGGAGAGGTCGCTCGTGCTGATGCGGGCTCGGAGCGCGGCAGTCGCGGAATGATTTCTGCTCAGGATTTTTACTTTCTCATCTTCGCTCTGCGTCTTGGCTGGTTCTCAACGTCAATTTTATTTTTGTTTTTGGATGGATTTCGTGGGCAGGAGTACCCGCGACACAGGAATACCCAGCGGTCGCTGGCTTGAAAATTCAAGGCGAAGCAGGCGGCTATGGCTATGGGGCTCGCATCGAGCGGTGGCAGGCTTAGTCTGCCCACCAGGATTCGCATCAGCAGCAGATTGCCCATCAGTGAGATCAGTCCGTTGCTCAGGTGAAAGCGGAAGAGAGATTGCAGCAAACTGCGGCCGCCCGAGGGAGTGCGATCGGACCAGGTGAAGCGCAGATGCCAGAGGAAGTTGTGGAGCACGGCGCACTCGACCGCCAAGCCTGTGGCCAGCAGGTAATTGATCTGGATCGCGGTCAGCAGGGCGAGGACGCCGAACTGAACTGCGATGCCGAGAGCGCCGACGAGAGAGAATTTCAAAAACCGGGGCCAGGCGGTCGGGGTCATAAGAGCTTTTCCTGTCGATAGAGTTTGGCTGTGTGCTCTAGTGCGGCAACCAGCAGCATGGCGGCCATGCCGGCGATGGCGATGATGCCTCCGATATCGAAGAGCCGGAGTTGGCGGTGGAAAACTGTGACGCGGGGGTGGCGCAGCAGAGCGAGGTTGCCTAGCGCGAGTAGGATGCGGATTTCTGTGGGGCCGAATATCCAATGGGAGAGTTGAAAGCTGCCGAGGGTGTAGGTTGCGAGGTAGCTTTCGATCGACAACATCAAGAACGCGATCAGCAGGCCGAGCGCGATCAGGGGATGCACGTAGCCGGAGAAAGCGAGTCCTCCCATTAGAAAAAGCGCGGCGATGGTGTCGGTGATGTGGTCGACATAAAAACCGTAGCGAGGGCGCTGGCGGTTACGAAAGCGGGCGAGGGTGCCATCGAGGCTGTCGCCGAGCCAGTTGAGAGCCAGACACACGATGCCAGCCAACAGCATGTCGGGGTTCGGGTGGGCGAGGGCATAGCAGGCTCCGGCCAGGCATTGGGAAACGAAGCCGAGGAGGGTTAGGTGGTCGGAGGTTATGCAGGCGGGAGTGCGCGCGGCGAGCCACAGCAGGGTTCGGCGTTCCGCGGTGGCGACCAAGTTTTCTTGAATGCGTGGGGCAGGGACGAAAGGCTTCGCCGGATTGAATCGCGGTGCGATGGTTGGCATGAGGATGCCTCCTGGGGAGGTAGTTTTGCCGGGGGCGCGATTCGCGGCAATGCACGGGAGAGCAATTCTTCGTCAACTGAGGATCATTGGCTAAGTCTTAGAGTGAGATCAATCTACGGGTTGAGGTCGATCAAAGCGATGGCTGCAGTGAATCATGGAGCAGTCACCAGCAGCGGCGCCAGCGAGTATAGATGTCCTTCGCAGCGCTCAGGACGGGCTGCGGCTGGTTCCCACCTGTGCATCTCTACAAACCACTCCTCGGTTGTCTCGGTTGCAAGTTGATTTGGACGCTTTCGTCTGCAACAGTTAACATCTATTTATGCCCGTCGATTCGGAGATTACTCAGGCTTCGGCATCTACTCGCGCGCCGCGCGGCAACTCCATCACCTGCAAAGGCTGGCAGCAGGAAGCTGCCATGCGGATGCTGATGAATAATCTCGACCCCGACGTGGCCGAGCGCCCGCAGGAGCTTGTGGTGTATGGCGGGACCGGGCGCGCGGCGCGGAGTTGGGAGGCTTACCACGCCATCGTGCGCACGCTGCAGAAGCTGGAGAACGATGAGACTCTGCTGGTGCAGTCGGGCAAGCCGGTCGGAGTTTTTAGGACGCACGAGCATGCGCCGCGGGTGCTGCTCGCGAATTCGAATCTGGTGGGGCATTGGTCGAACTGGGAGAAGTTCAATGAGTTAGAGCGCGCCGGGCTGATGATGTATGGGCAGATGACGGCGGGCTCGTGGATTTACATCGGCTCGCAGGGAATTGTGCAGGGAACGTTCGAGACTTTTTCGGCTGCCGGCGAGAAGGATTTCGGCGGCGAGCTGGCGGGCAAGCTGATTGTATCGGGCGGCATGGGCGGGATGGGCGGAGCGCAGCCGCTGGCAGCGACCATGACGGGGGCGGCGTTTCTGGGCATTGACGTCGACCCGGAGCGCATCAAGAAGCGGCTGAAGACCGGGTATTGCGATTTCATGGTCACAACTCTCGACGAAGCGCTGCGCATTTTGAAGAATGCGGTGCGCAAGAAAGAAAACGTTTCGGTCGGGCTGGTGGGGAATTGCGCGGACGTGATCCCGGAGTTGGCGGAACGCGGCGTGGTGCCCGATATTTTGACCGATCAAACCTCGGCGCACGATCCGCTGAATGGGTATGTGCCGAATGGCATGACGTTGGCGGAGGCGATCGAGTTACGAAAAAGCGATCCCACGGGGTATCAGGAAAAATCGCTGGATGCGATCGCGGCGCACGTTGAAGGCATGCTGCGGCTGCAGAAGATGGGATCGGTGACGTTTGACTACGGAAACAACATTCGCACGTTTGCGTTTCAGCGCGGCGTGAAAAATGCCTACGATTTTCCCGGGTTTGTGCCGGCTTATATTCGGCCGTTGTTTTGCGAAGGGCGCGGGCCGTTTCGCTGGGTGGCGTTGTCGGGCGAAGCGTCAGACATTCACGTGACGGATGAGTTGGTTTTGGAAATGTTCCCTGAGAATCGGATTCTGCGGCGCTGGATTGATCTGGCGCGCAAGCGCATCAAGTTTCAGGGATTGCCGGCGCGTATCTGCTGGCTGGGATACGGAGAGCGGGCGCAGTTTGGCCTGGCGATGAACGATCTGGTAAAGAAAGGCAAGATCAAAGCGCCGATTGTGATTGGGCGCGATCATCTGGATTGCGGTTCGGTAGCGTCTCCGTTTCGCGAAACCGAGAGTATGAAGGATGGCTCGGACGCGGTGGCCGACTGGCCTTTGTTAAACGCCTTACTGAATACAGCCGCAGGCGCGTCGTGGGTTTCGATTCACAACGGCGGCGGCGTGGGCATTGGTTATTCGCTGCATGCCGGGCAAGTTACAGTCGCCGACGGTACGGACGCGATGGCCAAGCGCATCGAGCGCGTGCTGACGACTGATCCGGGGATGGGTGTGATCCGGCATGTGGACGCGGGGTATGAGGAGGCTAAGGAGTTTGCGGGGAAGAGTGGCGTGAAGGTGCCGATGGAACAATGAACCTCCACAACGAAGTTTGGTACGAGCGATTCCGCTCAGAGCTGGCGACGAAATGTTAGTGGCCGGAGCTTAAGACCTTGAAACACGGGGGACACGTGGTTTCACAGGGTACGGCTCCGATCAAGGCCCAGCTTCCGAGCCTCTTTGCAGGCCTCCCGGTAGTTGGTTTCGTTGACGGCATTGTTTATTAGGAATTCCGCCTTGCCCTCTTTGCACTATGTTTCTAGGCTGACAACGTACGTGCTGTCATAACAATAGTTTAGACTTAATCGCTTGACCCTTTCAAAAAACAGTAGGAGAGGAGCCTCGCCTCCGTTGTTCCTGGCCAACATTGGCCAATTGCTCACGATCCGGTTTTCTCCTAACCAGCCCGGGCCGCGCCGAGGCCCCGGTCTTAGGGAACTCGGCATCATCGAGAACGGCGCTGTGCTGTGCCTCGGCGGGAAGATCGTCTCGGTCGGCAGGACGAAAGACGCGCTGCGCGATCCCTGGCTGAAGAAGAACCGCAAGAAAGTTACTGAGATCGACTGCGCCAGCCGAGTCGTTTTGCCGGGCTTTGTCGATTCGCACACCCATCCGGTTTTTGTTGGTCCACGGTCGGTCGATTTCGAGAAGCGCATCGAGGGTGCGTCTTATGAAGCTATCGCGGCATCGGGCGGCGGGATTCAATCGAGCCTCGAAGGCGTGCGGATGGCAGGGAAGAGCGTGCTGGCGATGAAGGTCTTGGCCGTGTTGCAGGACATGGCCGCTCACGGAACCACCACGGTGGAGGCGAAATCCGGCTATGGGTTGACGCTGGAGTCGGAGCTGAAATCGCTTGAAGCGATTCGCGAGGCCGCGTCGCGCTGGCCGGGAACCGTTGTCCCTACGCTTCTTGGCGCGCATGTGGTTCCAGCAGAATTCCGCGAGCATCCAGACAAGTACGTTGAGATAGTTTGCCGGGATATGATTCCGCAGGTGGCGAAGCGGAGGCTGGCTCGCTTTGTTGACGTGTTTTGCGACCAGGGAGCTTTCAACGCGCAGCAGACCGAGCGGATATTCAAGGCTGCGCAGGAGAAGGGATTGAGGGTGCGCGGGCACATGGGTCAACTGACTGAGACGGCGCTGAGGCCGTTCTTGCGTTTCGATCCGGTCTCGTTCGATCACATGGATCACGTGAATGACGACGACATAGCAGAGTTGGCAAAGCGCGACACCATGGCCACGCTGGTTCCGGGAGCAAATTATTTTCTGGGGCTAAAGGATTATCCGCCGGCGCGGAAGTTCATTGATGCCGGGGTGCCGGTGGCGCTGGCTACGGACTACAACCCCGGTACTTCGCCGACTTTGAGCATGCCGATGGCTATGTCTCTGGCTTGCACGCACATGAAGATGTCGCCGGCAGAGGCGATTGCGGCGGCTACCATCAATGGAGCATGGGCGCTGCGCGTGGCGGAGCGGAAAGGCAGCATTGAAACGGGAAAAGACGCGGATCTGGCGTTGTTCGAGGTGGATGACTACCGCGAGATTCCCTACTGGTTCGGAGAGAACCGCTGCCGGCTGACAACCTTCGGTGGGGAGGTTTGGGCGTGCGCTTTAAATCAGGTGGGCTGATGCCATGGGTCGGCGAACCGGGTGGCGAAGTTTGGCAGCGCCGACGGGAGACGAGGTCGAGTTGCACTCGAGCGGACAGCCGAGGCGGCCGTCCCCACATAGGCAGTTGCGGAAACCCCACCACCGTCGGTTGTGAGGGTTTGAGCGAAGGCGACGTCATTGCTATAATCAAGTGCGTTCCGCAGGTTTTCTGACTGATTCGTCTCGGCGCAGTTTCATTCCGTTGGCAATTCTTCGCCCATCAGCGTGAAGCGAACGAGCCTCGTATCCGCAGCGGTGCTGCGGTTTTCGAAGTGTGGCCAGGTAGCTCAGGTGGTAGAGCGCAGCCCTGAAAAGGCTGGCGTCGGGGGTTCAACTCCCTCCCTGGCCACCAAATCAATTTAAATCATGTAGTTACCAATTATTGTTCACCTGTCACATCGATTCGATATTTCCCATATAGATAATTTAGTTTTCGATATTCGTAACCCTCTGCATGCATTAGGTTTAACGATTGGTAGAGCGCAGCTCCTAAGGGCTTGGCGTCTGCCACTGGGATGCGTAGTGGCGTCAACGTTGCCTGTGAGGAGAGATGATTTCGGCGTCTGGCCTCTGCCGTGTGAAGGCCGGGTGGTGATTTTGAGCGGTCGCGTTGATCCTGCCACAAGGCTTGACCTATCAGTCAGTTGCTGGCGGTTAGATTTCCATGGAAGGGCACTGCATTAGTCGCGGCTGGACCGCTGTCGGCAAGGTTGCTGAGGAACAGCAAATCTACAAGGACCTTCCTCACGGTATGCCCGCGACTGAGGCCGACACGATTAACCCCGATCTACTAGCACTCCTCAAGAAAAGTGAGCACGTGGCCGCGCGCTGCTGGTAATCGCCGGATTGACTTCGGGCACATTTTATCCGCTGACCCTGACGTTTGCTTTGAAGAACATTCCTCTCCGCTACCTGGCCCTTGTCATCGCCCTCTATGCGACCTGCATCGAAGGGGCGGTCAACTTCGCTCCATCGATTTACGGATTTTGCCGAGACAATCTTTCCTGGCACTGGATTTTCTGGATTCCGGCTTTCCTTACTCCCGTGATGATGGCATGCATTTACTTCGGCATGCCCCCATCACCAAAGCCGCAAACCAACAAGCAGCCACCGAGTTTCATAGGATTTTTGTTCCTCAGCGCTGGTTTTGCTTCACTGTTTGCTGCTCTTGACCAGGGACAACGGCTTGACTGGTGGCGATCCGGCACGTTCACGGCCCTGTTCGCGAGCGGCATGTTTCTCTTAGTCTGTTCTCTGCTACGCCGCCTGCGCAGCCCCAACTTTCTTGTAGATCTGCCGTATTTGCGCCAGTGGAACACGATCCTGCTTGCGGTGGCGCTTCTCGCGTATCGCTTCGTGCTGCTCGCGACCATCATCATCATCCCACAATCATTATCCGTGCGCGGGCTTGCTGCGCAACAATACGGGCCGTCAATTCTGTGGACCGCCGTTTTTGAGCTTTTTCTAGCGTTCGTCGGGGCTCTACTCTTGTCCAAGGGAGTCGATGCGCGGTTGCTGATGGCCGCCGGCTTCGCCGCTGTGGCTTTTGCCTGTCTCATAAACGCGAACTTCACCAGCGCTTGGGCTCCCGAGAATTACTTCCGGTCAGAGTTGCTCATGGCCGTCGGTCAATCTTTCGCAATCGTGGGGTTGGTCGCATCGCTCGTCCAGCAAGCAGCGTTTTCTGGAGGGTTGAGCGCCCCGCAACGCGCGCTCACGTTTGCCGCATTCTTTCACACCGTACGATTGCTGGGCGGTCAGGTGGGCGTGGCTTTCATGGGGCATTACATCGCCGAACGCGAGAAACTGCACTCGAACCTCTTAGGCTTGCACGTGCAATCCGGTTCGTGGGTCACCGACGAGAATCTGCATCAATTGGCCGCTGGGCTGTCTGCAAAATCAAGCGGGTTGATGGCCGTTACCGGCCGTGCTGCCGAGATCATTGGCAGCAAGTTGCGCCTTCAAGCCTACAGTCTAACCTTCATTGATGCGTTCCATCTTGTGGCTTGGACCTGTGCGGCGATCCTGCTTCTGACCGCACTTCTCCGCCAGGCCCCCATGAATTTCGCGCAGATTCCCCTGCTGCAGCGGGCATTCATTTCGAGTCAAAGGAAAAAATCGTGAAAGCTTTGCGCATATTAATAGCAACCACCCTGTTCGTGGGAGCGGTTGTAGTACAAGCTCAACAGACCGGCTCAACAACTCCACGTACCATTAACCTTCATGAAGCCGTGGAGATTGCGCTGAAGCGTAATCACGGTGTGCGTATCGCGGCTCTTCATGTCGAAGAAGAACAACACGCCAAGAAGGTGGCGAGAAGCGCGTACTTGCCAAACATTTGGAATGCCAGCACCTTTGGACATGCCACCGATACGCAGTTCATCGGCATTCCCGCAGGTGGCCTGGGCATCGTAGGGGGCAGCCCTATTCCCGCGCGGCCACTTACGATCAACCAGGGGGATATTAACTACATTTTGAGCGGCACGGAGGTGACCCAACCGCTCACTCAACTGTTCAAAATCAAAGCGGGAAATGACGTAGCACGCGCGAATCTGAACCCGAGCCGTGAAAAGGCACGTGGAGTTGAAAACGATGTTGCTCTGAAAGTCCGTGAGCTCTACTACAACATTTTGGTAGTGCAGTCCAAGCACCAGGCTATCGAAGCGAACATTCGCGCCGTCGAAGACCAGCAAAGCGAGCGCGTCCAGCAGGTCAAGTATGGCAGCACACTCGAAGTAGATCTGATCGAAACCAAGGCCCAGTTACTCCAGGCGAAACAGGGTCTGCTGACGACGGAACTCCAGCTCTCGGATCTCCGACTAAAGTTCAACGATATCTTGGGATTGCCGCTCAAGACCGACATCGCTCTCGATCCTGATGTTGCGGCCCCTGTCGAAAGCTGCCAGCGCGAGCAATGCGTAAAAATCGCTCTGGATTCTCAGCCGGAAATCACCGAGGCACAGGCTGAAGTCGAGAAAGCTTCAGCCGGCGTGCGGGCGGCAAAACGCGAGTATATCCCGAACATTGAAGCTTATGCCCGCTATAACTACCAGGAAAATGTGCCCTTTCTCGCCCGTAATTTCGGGACCTTCGGCGTTCGCTTTGGGTATGACCTGTTCGACGGCGGAAAAAAACGAGCCACACTTCGGGAACGTGACGCGCAGTTGGCCCAGGCCAGAGAGGATTTGGTTCGCATCAGGGATGAAGTCGCAGTCCGAGTGCAGACTGCCTTAAACAAGGTGGAGCGCACGCAGCAGATGGTCGCGGTTTCTCAAGAACTGCTCGCCACCCGTCAGGAGGCTCGGCGAGTCTCCGCACAGCAGCTACAACAGGGCACTTATTTGCGCTCGCAGGCAGACGCGGCAGCGGCGCAAGAATTCGAGGCCCAGACACTCTTGCTGCAATCCCAACTCGAATACGCTCAGGCAGAGGACGAGCTTACCGACGCGATCGGGGAAACGGCAAAGTGAGTCTTGACTGGCACTTCACAGAGGTGCCGGTGTGTAGTGCTGGAGCTCGTTTAGATCCTTCTCGTCAAGAACAAAGCCATCAAGGTCGCTGTCTTACTTGGCAATCTGCTTCAGAGTAGACGTTCGCATCGTGGTTCATACGCGGTTGCACCGCACTACGATTCCGCTACGGTTCAGCTCCCGCAATCGGGATTTCTAACGATTTAGATTTAGATCTCATCCGCCCTTGCAAGTCGTTTAAACTCGTGTATGGGCCGTTCTTCCACTGCAGAAATACGGGTTTGATGTCTGGGAGAAACATCGAAAACCCGAGAAACTCTGCCGTGTGAAAGCACACCAGAAATTATTGGTCCAATAAGGGTCCACGAACTCAGTTCCACTAACCTTTTTCTCTTGTCTTCTAATCCTGAACATTTCTACACCGACTCTCAGGCGAACATCGGCGCTCGTCAGAGGTGTCACAATAAAGGGTCATATTTCTGGGAACTCGCCGTGGAGGCTCCTTCGGTTCCGGCGTGACTTTCTAATCTCCTCCCGTACGGGTCGGACCACTCGGCCCGGCCCGCAATAGCGCCGGATGGAGGTTTCGAAGCCAGGCTAGGGCATTGTTCTTCAGTTCTTCCGCCAGTTTCACTATTGCTTCCAGTTCCTGATCTGACACGGCACCTGCAACGTCGTAAACCGATTTGTTCCTCTTATTGTTGAAGGTCTTGAATCTTTGAATGACCTTCGGGTTGGCCTTTATGGTGAGTTCCAGAGATTCAATTGTTTTTACGTGGTGACCCGCTTGGGTCACGGTGCGAAGACCGGAGGCGCGGAGCGCTGTCGTCGCGACGCAGAGCGCGGCGTTGAAAGCAGCGATAAATCGAAGGTCGGTCGAAACAGCTTCGACCTTTGAATCCGCGAGGCTACGATCCACAATTCCCAAGAGATCCTTGATCTCACCTGGGCTGGTTGGCTCCCGCCTTAGCCAACCGTACTCCACCCACTTTTCTAAGCTCATCCTCGCCTCCTAGCAAGAATTCCTTCTCGCCTTTGAGCACGGCGGTCAAAAAATGATTTCCGCTCGCAAGTTTCGACTTGAATTCCTCGACGGAATACACGGTCGGGTTGATAGGGCGGCCGATGTTCTTCTCCACTGTAGAAAGCCGTGAAAGAATCTCGTCAAGTGTGGCCTTCCCAACAACCATTAGATCCACATCACTCTGTGCCGTTTCTTCCTCGCGTGCGACGGAGCCGTAAACAAATGCCACAAGGACTCGCTTCGCCAAAGGATGCAATGCCGATCGCAAGACGCTAAAGATGCCAATTGTCTTGTTCACCAGGGCCTGCATCTCTCGAAATATGGGGGCATGTCGGTTCGCCTGATAGAAAACTTGGCTGCCCAGTGAACTGCGAATGATAAGACCCACTTTCGAGAGGTTTTCAAGCTCTCGTTGAACCGCGCCAACGCTGGCATTTGCTTCGCGTGCAATTTGGCGTGTGTAGAATGATTGATCGGCCCTGCCATAGAGCAGGGCGAGGATAGCGCCCCGCGTGCGTCCGAACAGCAGGTCCCCGAGACCGTTGCGTGTACTCATTACGAGAACAATTGTACTCAGGATGAGAATGCCTTTCAAGAGTTAGCTTCGATTCGCTTTATCCTCTTTTTTAAGTGTTCTCGTTTAAATGGTTCGGCCGACGCTTAGGCGAACATCGGCGCTGGTCACAGAGTGGTCACAATAATTCGGCCACCTTGACGGGTTAAGTTGTTGATTGAAAAAGAGATTAGGCCTAAAGAGCGCAGCCCTGAAAAGGCTGGCGTCGGCGGTTCAACTCCGTCCCTGGCCACCATCATTCTAAATAACTTAGCGGCTTTGTCCCGAAATCTCCAACCCACGATCCAAGCTAC